>Ga0181612_120397_pt1 | contig 27566 bp, 21 predicted proteins | sample HoacroProtozoa21_FD_119630 | JGI IMG/M metagenome (GOLD analysis project Ga0181612, IMG submission 119630) | Hoatzin crop microbial communities from Cojedes, Venezuel. Combined Assembly of Gp0051906, Gp0051904, Gp0051908
AGGACGTTTTAGACACTCTGCAAGTTGACTTATTACGTGAAATCTGAGGTTTCAGTGTAAAAACGTGTCTACTATCTTGACTGTATTTCAATTTCTTATCATTTGGCATTTCTTATCCACGTCACACAGCTCAGTTTCGGCATTGCAAAATCCGTTGTCATGATCTTCGTCATAGTTTTTGTACGATGATTCGGGATGCCGGCGTGGACATGAAAATTGCCATGAAATGGCTGGGGCATGCAGATGAAAAGATGATTTTAAGAATTTATGATCACGTGACTGACACGAGGGTACAAGATGCTTATTCAAAAGTGGTGGACTACAACAAAAAGGCGAATTGAATACTGCGAATATAAATCCGGAGCCCTCCGGATGGCGGTGAAGAAGCAGGTAGTCAAAACGGTAGTCAGATTTTCTGAAACCGTTGAAATATAAAGAGTTTCGGGGCTAAAAGCGCAGACTCCGACTCTGAAGGTCACAGGTTCGAATCCTGCCGGGCGTACTCCCCGGAAGCCGAGAAATCAAGGCTTCCGGGGCTTTTTTATGTTCACGTGAAATTCACCGGATTTTCAATTGACAAAAGATTAACGCGTGGTATCATGAAGGTAAGCGCGGAAAGCGCAAATATAAGGAGGTTTTAGTTATGTCAAGCCGCATTGTGCTGAACACCATTTCATACCATGGCAAGGGCGCGATTCAGGAAATCGTGCCGGAAATCCGCCGGGGCGGATGGAAGAAGATTTTTGTGGCGACGGATCCCGGTCTTTTGCAGGCGGGCGTGACCCAGAAGGTGACCGCGCTGCTGGACGAGGCGGGGATCGCGTATGACGTGTATTCCGATATCAAGCCGAACCCCACGATTCAGAACGTGCAGAGCGGCGTGGCCGCGTTCAAGGCGAGCGGCGCGGACGCGATTGTCGCGGTCGGCGGCGGCAGCGCTATGGACACCGCGAAGGCGATCGGCATCATCATCGCCAATCCGGAATTTGAGGATGTGCGGTCTCTGGAGGGCGTCGCGCCGACGAAGAATCACGCCGTGCCGACCATTGCCGTGCCGACGACCGCCGGCACCGCCGCGGAAGTGACGATCAACTACGTGATCACAGACGTGGAGAAGCAGCGGAAATTTGTCTGCGTGGACACGAACGACGCGCCCGCCGTGGCGGTGGTCGATCCCGAGATGATGATGTCCATGCCCAAGGGCCTGACCGCTTCCACCGGTATGGACGCGCTGACCCACGCGATTGAAGGATATATCACCCGCGGCGCCTGGGAGATGACGGATATGTTCCATCTGGAAGCGATCCGCCTGATCTCCAAGAACCTGCGCGCGGCCGTGGCGAACGATCCGGACGGACGGGAAGGCATGGCGCTGGCGCAGTACATCGCCGGCATGGGCTTCTCCAATGTGGGTCTGGGCATTGACCACTCCATGGCGCATACCCTGAGCGCGTACTATGACACGCCTCACGGCGTGGCCTGCGCGATGTTCCTGCCGATTGTGATGGAATTCAACAAGGATTATACCGGCGAGAAGTACCGTGAGATCGCCCGGGCGATGGGCGTGGAGAATGTCGACAGCATGACGCAGGAAGAGTATCGCGACGCGGCGATCAACGCTGTGAAGCAGCTGAGCCTGGATGTCGGCATCCCGCCGAAAAATGAGAAGATCCGCGAGGAAGACCTGCCCCAGCTGGCGAAGGATTCCCTGGCGGATGCCTGCTATCCCGGCAACCCGCGCGAGGCGACCGAAGAGGAAGTCATCGCGATGTTCCGGAAGCTGATGTAATTTCAATTGAATCATGCGGCCCCCGGCGGAGATTCCGCCGGGGGCTTTGAGTTACCATTTCAGTTTGTGCCTGTCAAGCAGACGGGCCAGCCCTTCGATCAAGAAGAAATCAGCGTAGTTCATGGCAATGTGATGATCGTTTCCGTGGTAAGAGCCGGTGCAGTTAGTGAGCAATGCCGGGTAATCCTTATCCCAGCGGATGCATTCTGACGCGGCAAAAAGAAGCTTTTCGGCACCTTCCCGATAGCCGGAGGCTTCTTCTTCCGGTAAATGATTCGCCAGTTCCAGAAGACCGCACGCGGCGACGCATCCGGCACAGGTATCCTTTAGAAAGACATCCTTTGGCTGAGAAAAATCACAATTCGGCAGGAAATCGTCCGAGATCAGGCGCAGGAAGGCATCGGCAATACGCCGTGATGCATCCAGATAACGCGAGTCCCCGGTATGCGCATAGGAAATGGCGAAACCGTAAATGCCCCATCCTTGCCCGCGACTCCAGACGGAACCGGGGGAGTATCCCTGACCGGCAGGACGATCCAGAATTCTGCCGGTTTCCGGGTCAAAGATGACAATATGGCAACAGGTGCCGTCTTTCCGCAGGAAGGCGTTTAGCACAGTATCCGCGTGCCGGACAGCCATGAGCCGGAAGCGGGGATCGCCGGTGCGTTCGCTCATCCAGTAGAGCAGGCTGAGATTCATCATGCAGTCGATGATGGCCCAGCCGGCGCGGTCTTCATTCCAGGCACGGATGAAGCCGTTCGGGTTATACCGCGCGGCCAGAAGGAGACCGGCAAGCTCAGTATCCCGCCGGGCGTCCGGGTTCCCGGTCAGATCAAAATCGAAACCGGTGGAAATCCGCCACATAAAGCCGGTGTCATGATGCAGATGTTCAAAATCTCTGAAGGCATCATGGAGCATTCGCTGGGATCGGCGGGCCTCTTTCAGGTAAAGATCGTTTCCTGTGAGTGTGTACAACAGCCACATTTCTCCGGGCCAGAAACCATTGGTCCACCAGCAGATGCCGTCATAAGGACCGGGCGCCCAACGCCCGTTGCGGACGGTGTAAGGGATGAAATTCATCTCCTGCGCCTGCGCAACGGACGCGGGAAATTTTTCTTCAATACGCCGGAGCAGGTCTTCTGCCCGGGTGACAGATGAAATTGACATATGCTTCTCCTGAAACGAAAATCAGCCTTTGGCCGCGCCTGCGGTGATACCTTTGACGAAGTACCCTTGCAAGCAGAAGAAGACGATCAGCACCGGAACGATACCGCAGACCACGCCAGCAAAGACGATGTCCCAGCGGGAGGAAAGCTCGCCGGCGAAACGGTAGATTTCCACATTGATGGTTTTAGCGCCGCCACTGGGAAGTACCAGAGAAGGCATCAGATAATCATTCCAGATGCCCAGACCATTCAGGATGACCATGGAGGCTGTGCAGGGCTTGAGCAGAGGGAAGACGATCTGCCAGAAGGTTCTCAGGTTTGAGCAGCCATCGATGTGGGCGGCTTCTTCAATTTCCTGTGGAACACCGCTGACAAAGGAGGTAAAGAGCAGGGTGCCGAAACCGGTCGCACCGGAAATATAAATCACAATCGGACCCGCGAGATTGCCAAAGAGACCGATGGAATTGATTTCCTTGAACAGGGCAATCATGTAGGATTGGAAGGGGATCATCATCCCGGCCAGAAAGAAAGTGTAGATCGCTTCGGAAAGCTTGTTCCGGGTTCGAGCGATACCATAGGCGCCCATCGGAATGACGATGACGATCAGGAGCTCGCTGATCACAGTCAGGATCACACTGGTCGAGAACGCTTTCGGGAAGTCTGTTTTGGAGAACAGATATTCAAACGCGCCGGTATACAGGCTTTTCGGGAAGGCGGTCGGATTGGCCAGAATTTCGCCGTTGGTCTTGAAGGCGGACAGGAAAGAAATGATCAACGGGGATACATACAGTGCTGCTACGATCACCATTACGATGAAACCGATGACGGTGACGGGCCTGACTTTTTTCCGTTCCCGGATTTCCTGCTTTTTCATCACAGCTGCACCTCCCGTTTGCGAAGCATGGTGGACTGGAAGCCACCCAGCACGAGAATGATCAGGAAGAGAATGACGGCCATCGCCGTGCCGTAGCCTTGCCGCATTTCACCGAAAGCCACCTTATAAATCATGTAGGTGACGGTTTCTGTCGAGAAACCCGGACCGCCATCGGTCAGTATTGCGATTTCATCAAATACCTTCAAACCGTTGATCAGAGCCAGAGTCAGATTGATCGTGAAGGAACCCGCAAGCATCGGGATGGTGATGTGGCGGAAGGTTTGCGCGCTGTTAGCTCCGTCAATGGAAGAGGCTTCCAGAAGATCTTTGCTGATGCCCTGCAGGGCCGCCAGGTAAATGATCATGTAATAGCCGACCTGTTTCCATAGGATGACAAAGATGATCGAAAGCAGCGCATTGGGCATTACGTCAATAAACTTGACGGACGCAAGGCCGACGCTGTTAAGCACAAAGTTGATCACGCCGAAGGAGTAGTTGAACATGATTCGCCAGATGAAGCCCGCGATGATACCGGAGATCAGCACCGGCAGATAGAAGCAGGAGCGGAAGATGTTCTTTCCCCAGCGGATTTTGTCTACAATCAGCGCCAGCATCAGGGCGAAAATATTGACCAATATCGTAAAAGAGAAAGCGATGATCAGTGTATTGCCCAGGGAATGCAGGAAACGCTGAGAGCCGAAGATGTTGGTATAGTTGTCAAAACCGACATAGCGCATGGAGGCTTCCGTGACACCGTCATACGCTGTGAAGCCCAGGTGAATGCTGGACAGAGCCGGATAGATGACAAAGGCGGTGTACATGCACAGTGCCGGCAGGGTGAACCATAGAAGGCTTCGCTGGAAACCGATTTTCCCGTCCGGGAGCAATTGCAGACTGATCATGAGGAGGAGCAGCGCCGCGGCGATATACACCCAGATGCCAACTTTCAGCGTCGGAACCGAATCCCCCTGATACAACTTGGCGGTGACTTTAGCCAGCGCTTCATCGGTTTCCGCGGCGGCGGTATTCAGCGCGTCCCGGAAGGTCAGGAAGGTAAGCGTGGAAACCACCAGACAGACCAGCGCGATGACACAAAGCGCGATGATCAGAGCCGGGCGATGATTTCCCCAACGGACGCCGAGGTTGTTTGTAAAGACGATAATCAGAATCAAAGACACACAGATCAATCCGATAACCATGCACCATCCGGCCAGAGACAGTTTTGCGCCGTCCTGCGCGATCGTGGTGGTGACGCCGTCGGCCAGCTTGGCTTTGCGGACCGCGGAAGCCAGTCCCTTTGAAATGGATGAGGAGATTGACAGCATCGTGATACCGTTGCCCTTGGAATCATTTTTCAGAGAAACATTTTTCCAAGCAGAGACCTGGAACATCGGCATCAGAAAGCTGATGAACAGGAGCAGCGCCAGTACGACCTGAATAATGTGCTTTTTGCTGCTTAGTCCGGTTGAGATTCCTTTGCTCATGGTTTACACTCCTTGCTGCGGAATGAAAGAGAAAGGGGGAGGACGATTCCTCCCCCGGATCAGTTTGGAATTATTCGATCCCGACACCGGTGACGGGGTTGAAGTCAGCAGACTCGACATCCCATTCAGCCTGCATTTCAGCCAGACCATCCTCAATCGTCTTGGCGCCGGTGGCCCATTCCTGAGCAACCTTGTAGGCGAAGTTGCGGAACGCAGACGGGATTTCGTTTTCGCCCCATTTGCTGTTCCAGCCCTGTTCAACCGTCGCAGCTTCGTCCAGAGCAGCCAGCATTTCATTGGCGATCTCGCTGTCAAATTCAACCACTGCGTCGGTGATGGGAGCGAAGGTCATGTCCTTGCAATACTGGACATAGTTTTCGTCTTCCAGCCAGAATTTGATCCACAGGCGGATCGCCGCATGCTTGTCTTCGTCCGCGGCGGCATCCACAGAGTACATCCAGCCGTTCAGGGCCGGGCCGCCTTCCATGTTCAGGGTGCCTTCTTCGTTGTAAAGTGGGAACCAGCCGAACTCAAAGTTCGGGTCTGCATCGGTGATATTCGCCACCATGTGGGAACCGCTGATGAACATTGCGGCTTTGCCGCCGACCAGGAAGGAAGCGATCTGGCTGTCAGAAGTGCTCATGAAGCCTTCGTCCACATAGCCTTTCAGGAAAATGTCGGCATACTTGGTGAAGCATTCTACGACATTATCATCTGTCCACTTCGCTTCGCCGGAGTAGACATGCTTGATGAAGTCCGGATCCTTGGCGGTCACATAGTTCATGTACCACTGTTTCCAGGAGAAGCCTACATGCCAGATGTCGGCCGCGCCCACAACGATGGGGCTCATTTGTCCGTCATCCTTGATGGCCTGGCAGAGATCCAGGAATTCCTGATAGGTCTTGGGTTCTTCGAAGCCTTTCTCGTCGAAGTAGGCTTTGTTATAGAAGAAGCCGAGAGGCAGTGTAGAATAGGAAGCGACACAGTAATTTTCACCGTTGAAGGTGGGGTTGTCATGCACCAGGGCAGCCAGATCATCATCCACAATGGCGATTTTGCCGGCTCGGGCCCAGATCGGCACATCACGCGCTTCCATCAGGTCCGGGAACTCGCCAACAGCGTCCAGACTGCGGAGACCTTCGGAGAAGGAAGAGGCGGTCGGGGTGACATTGTTGATTTTGATCATGGGGTACTTCGCTTCGAAAGCGGCGATTGTCCGGTCAATCACTTCGTTGAACTTGATATCGCCGTTGCCACAGAAGAAGGTCAGTTCGACATCTTCGGTCGGCAGTTCTTCCTCCTCGGCCACAGCCAGAGGCAGGAAAGCACTCAGAGCCAGAATGACGGTGAGCAGTAACGCGAGCCATTTCTTCATAATAGGTTCCTCCTGTTTCTTATTGAGGGATGCTTCCCTCTGTCTGGCATGATTGTAACATGAGGCTTGAAGAATTCGTATGAGGTGAAATTGAGAAAAAGGGGGGACAAATTTGAGAACTTTTTTCTATGGGAATTTTGAAGAGAAAGTAATATTGACAGGTGAAAAAAGTGAAATTATGATAAGAGCAGAAGAACAGGTATAGAGCCGGTATGGCAAAGGAGGACCGCGGGATGAAGGAACGGAAGGGGCATCTGTTCAGATCGGTGTTTGTCAGATACGCGGTCGCTTTTTTGATTGCCGCGCTGGTGCCGCTGATATGTTTGATGTTCGGCGTGTTCAGATGGTTTTCCACGACATTGGTGGAGAATACGATTGAAACAGCGGATCAGATTCTGGGTCTTGCAAGTGATGATTTGAATCAAAGGATGGAAGAGATTGATCAGGTAACGAAAAGCCTGTATTTATACAGTGGAAGCCAGTATGGGCGTCTTCGGGACGCGCTGACCGGCGATTCCGGGAACAAAGAGGGAGCAATTCGATCCATGACGGACGTGCTGCTGGATATTATGAGCGGAATCCGAAATGCTGTGATTGTGGATGCGAAGGATGGAAAAGCATACGCCAGTTATCGTCCAAGAGCACGGAATATGGTGGAAAGTTATGATTTTTTGTCTGAGGATTGGATTGCGGCGGCACAGCAATCTCCAAGGGAAATGATTGTATCGTCCCCTCACAGCGAGGATTATTTTGCGCAGGCGAGGACGGAAGTGATCACCTTTTGCAGAGCGTTTTTGGATATGGAAGAACTGCCGGTAAAGGATGTTGTACTCGGGTATCTGATGATTGATTATCCGTATACGATGCTGGATGATGTGCTGACCGGATATTACCGGGAGGATTACGGCAGACTGGTCATTTTGGACGCGGACGGCGCGGAAATCTGGTCGGCAAAGGAAGACAGGAGGGAGTTTGAGGATGAGGTTACCGTCCTGTCCCGGGAGATCGACGCGCCCGGGTGGACGCTTCAGTATCAGATCAGCCGGGGATTGTTGCTTTCTCATTTGAACCGCGTGAGACGTTATGCGCTTTTGCTTGTGCTGATGGCGGTAGTGGCCGCCGGCGCGTTGGCACTATTGTTCAGCCGGCGATTGACGCAGCCGATTCACCGTTTATTGGAGGGCATGCAGAAGGTCCGGTCCGGCGACTTGTCCGCCCGGGTGAATCTGGCGGGTGCGGATGAAATGACCCAGTTGGGTGACGGGTTCAACCAAATGACGGAGGATCTGGACACGCATATTCAGCGGGTTTATGTGGCACGCATTCGGCAGCGTGAGGCGGAACTGGGACAACTGAAGAGTCAGATTCAGCCGCATTTTCTGTATAACACTTTGGAAGTGATTCGTATGAACGCGATCACTCACAATGACAGCAGCACCGCGGAAATGACGCAGGCGCTGGCCCGGCAATTCAAGTATTCCATCAGCGAGGTGCGTGACCTGGTTCCGCTGACACTGGAAGAGGAAATGATGCGGAACTATCTGGAATTGATTTCTCTGCGGTATGAAAATATCAATTATACTTCCAGAATTCCAAAGGAGTATCGGGATTGCCGGGTGGTGAAACTGATTTTGCAGCCGGTGGTGGAAAATGCGGTTCAGCATGGCCTTCGACCGGTTGGCGGAGGACATATCAGTTTTTCCGCCGAGCGGGAAGAGGATGATCTGGTACTTGTGGTGATGGATGATGGCCGGGGTATGAATGAAGAGGAATTGAACGCGCAGCGGGATTTGTTGGAAAGCGATCTGCCGGGCAAACCGAATGATGAGGGTTGGAACAGTATCGGGTTGAAGAATGTGCATGATCGGATTCGGTTTATTTGCGGGGATCGGTATGGGATTGAAATCACCAGTCGTGAGAATGTGGGTACGGCGGTGAAAATTCGGATGCCCATCCTGAAAGGAGATGAGCGGAGTGAAAATGCTGATGGTTGATGATGAGCCGATTATTGTGAATGGTCTTAGTCGTTTACTGGATTATGCGGAACTGGGGTTTGACGAGGTGCTGGAGGCGACGGACAGCCGCATTGCATTGGATATGCTTCTTTCCCGGAAACCGGATGTGATGATTAGTGATGTATCCATGCCGAATCTGAACGGGTTGGATCTTTTGAACCGGATTCGGGAAGAAAAGATGGATACCCGGGTGATTTTTTTGAGCGGATTTCCTTCTTTTGAGTATGCTCAGAAGGCGATTTCGCTGGGTGCGGTAGCTTATTTACTCAAGCCGGTGGAAGCGTCTGAACTGAAAAAAGCCATCGAAAAAGCCCGGAAGGGATTGGAGGTTGACCGCGAAGGGAAGGGAATCCGGGAAAATCTGAACCGCATTGTGAAGCGTGAAGCCGATCACGAAGGTTGGGCGATGGAACAGGAGGAGCTTCGGAAGAAACAGTGGTTTTCCGTGCTTTGTGTGGCTTTGCAGGATGATGTTACCCGCTCATCCATGGAGAGCAATCTGGTGCGTTTTGCGGCATATAATAAAGTGGAGGCTTTGGCAAAGGCGCATGGCGTGGTGGCGACTGTGAAAGATACGCACAGCGTGGTGATTTGTCCGGGAGAGAATCAGGCGGATGCGGATCGCTTGGCGGACGGAATAGAAGAAGCTGTCCGGGATATTTTGCCCCGGGAGTACGCGGTGCCGGTGAATGTCAGCCGGGCGGGGAGCGTGGAGGGAATGGATAAAATCCCGGAAGCGCATGCGGTGGCGGCGGCCAGGTTGGATGCGGCGGGAATCAGCGTGGAACGGGAAAAGAGCCCGATTGATCAGGTGAAGGAGTATATCGGAGAGCACTTTGCGGAGGATGTTCGTCAGGAGGATCTGGCCGGGATTGCTTGTGTGGGAACGGCTTATTTTTCATCATGGTTTCAGAGACAGACCGGGATTCGATTTAAGGATTATCTGACGCAGGTAAGAATAGAAACAGCCCGTGACCTGCTCAAAACCACTGATTTGAAGATTTATGAGGTGGCGGAGAAGGTCGGCTTCCAGGATCCTCGGTATTTTTCCGAGATTTTTCAAAAGGCGACAGGAAAGAAACCTCAGCAGGTGAGAAAAGAATTAAGTTGAGGCAGATTTTTTTAAGAAGCTTCACGATCCGTGAGGGGAAACGCGGGGGAGAGTGTGGTATAATCAGAAAAAAGAGAATGGAGGGCGGAGATATGGCGAAGATGGACCGGGAGACTGTGGAAGAGCGGCTGGAGAATATGAAAAATCTGTACAAGCAGATTGATCAGATTATCGACCTGATTCCGGATCCGGTGCCGCAAAGCGTGAAGGACCTGCTGAAGAACCGGATTGTGCGGGACAAGGATCTGAAGGAGCTGATGGACGGGCTTGAAAAGAACCGGCCGCCGAGGCTGCTTCTGGTCGGGCGCACGGGCGTCGGGAAGAGCAGCCTGATCAACGCGCTGACGGGGTGCTATACCGCGCAGGTGAGCGATACCAAATCCATGACGCCGGAAACAAAGCCCTATGAGTGTAAAAATCAGGGATCGACCCTGATGGAAATCCTCGACACGCGCGGCATTGCCGAATCCGAGGACGTGGAAGGGGAAAACGCCGCGGAGGAAGAGCTGCTGGACACCATGAACGGCTTTGAGCCGGACGCGGCGCTCTTGCTGCTGAATTGCACGCACCGGGACAGCGTGGATGAGGACGCGGAGTATCTGAAGCGGCTGGTGAAAAAATATTACGACCTGAACAGGACGAAGCTTCCGGTGATCGTCGTGGCGACGAAGGCGGACGATGTGCAGCCCGCGCGGGAGAAAGACCCGGCGCAGTATCCGGAGCGGAAGATGGCGAACATTGAAGAGATTATCCGCGTGTTCCGGAGCGTGCTGGACAAGCACGGGGTGGAATATCAGGATATCATCGCCGTGTCCTCTTATCTGGAGTGGCGGACGCCGGACGGGGAGGATGTGATTGCCGAGGACATCAATCGCATGACCGACGCGGAGAAGGGGCAGCTGGAGATTGCATTTGACGGGCGGTATCAGATTGACGCGCTGCGGGTGAGCCTGGAGAGCGCGATTGAGGACGCCGCGGCGAAGATGGGTCTGCGGATGGCGATGCGGCTGGAAGAGATGGTCCGGAGCATTTCAAAGCGGCTGATCAATATTTTCTCCGGGATTGCCAGCGCGGTCGCGCTGACGCCGATTCCGTTTTCCGACATTTATATTCTGCTGATTCTGCAGGCGGTGCTGGTGATGATCATCGCGAGTCTGTCCGGACGGAAGATGGATCTGAATACCGCGAAGGAGTTCGTGATCAGCATGGCCGGGGTCGGCGGAGCGGGATTCGGATTCCGCCTGATTGCCCAGCAGGCGGCGAAGTTCGTCAACGCCGTATTCCCCGCGGCCGGGTCCGCGGTCAGCAGCGCGATTGCTTACGGCGGGACCAAGGCGATCGGCGAGGCGGCGGTCGCGTACTATCTGCAGGGCGTGAGCATGGAGGACGCGAAGGAAATATTCGCCCGGAAGAAGAATAATCTGGAAGAGTGAGCATCAGGACCCCGGCATTTTGCCGGGGTCTTTTTGACGGGCAGGAGAGAATTTGACGAAAAGCGGAAAAAAGGGTACTATATGCCTTGAAATCGATCCATAAAAGATTGAGGAGAGGGCGGAAATGAGCAAATATTACTGCAATCCCATCAATTTTTCCTACGCGTACCAGTTCAATCAGGAAAGCGAACAGCTGCACGTCGGCCGGGAAGCCGCGGATCCTTCCATGATTGTTTTTCATGGGAAGTATTATCTGTTTCCGAGCATGACGCTGGGGTATCTGGTCAGCGAGGACATGGTGAACTGGGATCTGAAGCCCCTGCCCACGGAGCTTCCGCTGTACGACTATGCCCCGGATGTCCGGGTGGCGGGCGAGTGGATATATTTCTGCGCGAGCCGGAATGGGCAGATCTGTGATTTTTATCGGACGCGTGATCCGGAGAGCGGGGAGTTTGAGAAGATTCCGGGGACATTCGATTTCTGGGATCCGAACCTGTTTGTGGACGATGACGGGAGATTCTATTTTTACTGGGGATGCAGCAATACCACCCCGATCTGGGGCGTGGAGCTGGATCCGGAGACGATGATCCCCAAAGGCGAGCGGATTCCCCTGATCGGTGACGGGCACCTGCAAAACGGATACGAGCGGATCGGCGAGAATCATGTGTCGCCGCAGGATCCGGAGCAGAACCGGTATGTGAAAATGCTGCGCGGGAAACTGGCGCAGGAGCGCGGGTGCAAGCCGGAGGAGACCGGGACGATTGACGAGATCATCGCGACGCTGCCGGACGAGTATCGGGAGACCGTGCGCAATATGATCAGCGACGCGCCGTACATTGAGGGCGCGTGGATGACCAAGCATGATGGGAAATATTATCTGCAGTACGCCTGTCCCGGGACGCAGTATAACGGATATGCCGACGGGGTGTACATTTCGGACGCGCCGCTGGGCCCCTTCACACTGGCGGAGAATAACCCGTATTCCTACTCTCCGGGCGGATTCCTGCCGGGCGCGGGACACGGGTCCACTATGGAGGATAAAGAGGGCCGGTGGTGGCACACGGCGACCATGCGGATTTCCATGAACCATATGTTTGAGCGGCGCATCGGCATCTGGCCGGCGGGCTTTGACAAAGAGGGGAACCTCTTCTGCAACCAGAGATACGGTGACTGGCCGATCAATGTGGAAAAGGTGAAGGACCCGTGGGCAGAGCCGGACTGGATGCTTTTGTCCTACGGGAAGAAGGTCACGGCGAGCAGCGAGGCGAGCGCCGCCGCGAATGTGACGGACGAGAACGTGCAGACCTGGTGGAAGCCGGAGGGCAGCGACCTGACCCCGTGGGTCATGGTGGACCTCGGGCGGGACATGGACGTGCGTGCGGCCCAGATCAATTTCGGGGATGACATGGATCATCCGGAATCGCCGAGGACCGCGGCGTATGAAGGCCGCGAGGGGCTGGGACGGTTTATCGACCCGGAGCGGCATCCGACGAGATGGTTGCTCGAGGGCAGTCTGGACGGGGAGATCTGGTGGAAGCTGGCGGACAAGCGCAATGTGGATACGGATCTTCCGCATGATCTGATTATCTGGGAAGAGGGCGTGCGGGCACGGTATCTGCGGCTGAGCCATATTTCCCTGCCGTACTGGCAGACCCCGTGCGTGTCGGGACTGCGGGTGTTTGGAAAGGGCGAGGCGGAAAAGCCGGAAGCGGCGAAGAATGTGAGCGTGGATCGCTATGAGCCCATGAGCGCGCGCGTGAAATGGGACGGAGACGCGGAAGGGTATGAGGTGCTTTGGGGCGCGAGCCCGGACAAACTGTATCACAGCTGCCGCGTGTTCGGGAAGAATGAGGCGGATCTCCGGGCGCTGGTCGCCGGGAGAACATATTTCTTCCGCGTGGACGCCTTCAATGAAAGCGGCATCACCCACGGGGAGGAGACTCCGGAAGCGTAAAGGAATCTGGAAGAAGACGGCATGAAAGTGCCGCCTTCTTTTTGTGCTCGGAAGTCTTTATCCGGGAAGGAATATGTGATATAATCCAAGCGTTAGCAGCGGCTAACATCAAGCCGAAAATGGGACCTTCACCGGACTTTTTCGAAAAAATTGAAAAAAGTTTGGTGAAGAGGGTATTTTGGAAGGAATAGTGAGCGGAAATGAAACTGACATTTGAGTTGCTGGGAATGCTGATTGGGCTGTTTGTGTTGTTCATGGTCGTGAGCATCGCGTTTCTGCTGAAGCTGATCATCCGGACGGCGCCGGAGGACGTGCAGGAGCGGCTGAAGGACCGGCCGGACCCGCCCATGTGGCAGACGGTTCTCGGGATTGTGCTGGCGGCGGCATGCCTCGCGGGAATTGCGGGAGTGCTGATTTGGGCCGGAGTCGATGCGGTGAGGACGGATATGAGTTTCGCGCGGATTTTTGTCCGGTTCCTGATTCTCTTTGAGGGATACAAGCTGTTCGACATGGTGTTTCTGGACTGGCTGATGCTGACGAAACTGAACGTGTATCAGCGCTTTTTCCCGGAAGTGAAGGGCTGTAAAAGCATGGAAAAATTCGGGTTCAATTTAAAGGAACAGCTGATCAAGATTGTGATATTTGCTTTACTGGCGCTGGTGGTCGCGCTGATTTTAAGCCGGATATAGGTGCCGGGCGAAGAACGATTTTTATTCTTAGTGGTTTTTAAAAGGGTTTAGCGTAAGAATCAACGAGGAATGAATCATAATTTCACAAAATCCGTGACGGAGAGACATCCGGCCGCGGATTTTTTATTGGAGTTCGTTTTTCCGGAATTTCTCCTGTTTTTTGAATGAATGCATAGTGAAAAATGATTTTCGCTTTAAGTCGAAAAAAATATGAGTTAGAGTAAAAATGAAAATTGATTTTTGCTCTAACTCGTTTTATAATGGGGTTAGCGCTGAAAAGGAGGTGGAAGAACCGTGCTGATTGCGAGGGAGAAAGAGCGGAAAATGCTGCAGGATGCTTATGAATCAATGGAATCCTGTTTTGCCGCGGTGTACGGGCGACGCCGGGTCGGAAAGACATATCTGATTCGGGAGACGCTGAGCGGGAAGTTTACGTTTCAGCATACCGGGTATTACAAAGGGAAAATGAATGATCAGTTGTTTGAGTTCGCGTCTTCGCTGAAAGAGTATGGGTTGAAGGATTTTGAGCGGCCGAAGAGCTGGCTGGAAGCGTTTGAATTGCTGAAAGATTTGCTGCGGCAGAGCGGGGATGGGAAAAAGGTGGTTTTCCTCGATGAACTGTCGTGGATGGACACAAGGGGCAGTAATTTCCTGATGGCGCTGGAGGGATTCTGGAACGGATGGGCGAGCGCGCGTAAGGATATTTTGCTGATTGTGTGCGGGTCGGTGACGTCGTGGATGCTGGACAATGTGGTGCATAATAAGGGCGGGCTGTATAACCGGCTGACATTCAAAATTCATCTGAAGCCGTTCACGCTCGGCGAATGCGAGGAATATCTGCAATCCAGAGAGATTGTGATGAACCGGCATCAGATTTTGCAGGGCTATATGATTATGGGCGGGATTCCTTATTATTGGGGTTTTCTTGAAAAAGGTAAGAGCCTGCCGCAGAACATCGATGCAATGTTTTTCGCGCCGGACGCAAAGTTGGAGGGAGAATTTACCTACCTGTATGCTTCGCTGTTTGAAAAGCCGGAAGTGTATGTTCGCATTGTGACGGCGCTGGGACAGAAAAAACCGGGGATGACGCGGGAGGAATTGCTGGAGACAACCGGGGAGACGAATAACGGCCAGTTTTCGAAAAAACTGGAGGAACTTGAGGCGTGCGGGTTTATCCGGGTGTACGCGAATTACGGAAAAAAAGAGCGGAACCGCGTTTATCAGTTGATTGACAATTATACGCTGTTTTATTTTAAATTTCTGGAACGGAAGCCGAATGACCCGAATTTCTGGACGAACCGGACGGACAGCGCCGCGATCAGTGCATGGTGCGGACTGGCGTTTGAGCGTGTGTGTCTGCAGCATGTGGAGCAGATGAAAAAGGCGCTCGGGATTTCCGGCGTGCTGACGGAAAGCTGCGCGTGGTCGTGCAAGGCAGACCCGGAGGAGGGAATCCGCGGGACGCAGATTGATTTGCTGATTGTCCGGCGGGATCAGGTGATTAATCTGTGTGAAATGAAATACGCGGACAAGATGTTTACCATAACGAAAAAGGTGGATGAGGATCTTCGGGAAAAGGTGAGCGACTTCCGGACGGTGACGGGAACCCGGTATGCCGTGCATCCGACGATTGTGACGACATACGGGCTGAAAGAAAACGCGTATTCCGGGAATGTTCAGTTTGTGATTACCGCGGAGGATTTGTTCGCGTAAATGCATGTATGTGTGCTTATTTTCTGAGTCAGCACAGTTTCGGATGAAAACAGGATAAATTTGTCCGGTGATCGAAAGATAAAAAGAGACGAAAGGGGGCATGAGATATGGGCTTATTCGGAAAGAAGGACAATGGACCGACGAATGTATACAGAATGGGAGGGAAGAGCATGATCGGTTTCGGAGGAGATCCTTTTTGGGGCGACGAGGACAGGGAGGAAGAACGCCTGCTGGATGAGATGCTGAACGACGAGGAACTGGAAGAGGATGAGGAGGAAATGGAAATCATCCTGGAGGAAGAAGAGGAAGAGGACGAAGACCTGTTTGAGGACGGGGAAGAGGAGGAAGAGCCTTGATTGAACTGAAGACGAGCGTCGCCGAGGAAGTGTTGAGAGCGGCGACGCGGACGGGCGGAGATTTCGCGGAGATTTTTCTCGAGGACAGCGTGGGAAACAGCGTGACCATGCGGAGCGGGAAGATTGAGACGGTGAGCACGAACCGGATTCATGGCGCGGGCATTCGCGTATTCAACGGGACGAACGTGATTTATTGCGACACGAATGACACGACGCGGGAAGGTCTGATCCGGTGCGCGGAGCAGGCGGCGGCCGCGGTGAACGCGGGCGCGGGGACGGAGATCGCGCCGTTCAATGTCCGGCACGCGGAGCGGCCGGAGGAGATCCGGCGGCTTCCCACGGACGTAAGCGCGCGGGAGAAGGCGGAAAAGGTTCGCGCGTGCGAGGCCGCGGGGCGGGCAGTGTCCCCGGAGATCACGCAGGTGGTGGCCGGATACAGCGACAGCATTCAGGATGTGCTGATCGCCAACACCGAGGGCGTGTTTGTGACGGACCGGCGCGTGCGCGGACGGCTGCACTGCAACGCGGTCGCGGCCGCGGGCGGGGAGAACCAGACCGGCAGCTGCAATCCGGGCGCGAGCATGGGATTTGAGATTTTTGACAGCCGGGTGGACCCGGAGGCGACCGGGAAGGAAGCCGCGCGGCAGGCCGTGACGATGCTGCACGCGCCGGCGTGCCCTGCGGGGGTCATGCCCGTGGTGATCGACAGCGGGTTCGGCGGAGTCATTTTCCACGAGGCTTGCGGGCACTCCCTGGAGGCGACGAGCGTCGCGTTCCACCTGAGCGAGTTTTCCGACAAGATCGGGCAAAAGATTGCCGCGGACTGCGTGACGGCGGTGGACGACGGGACGCTGACCGGGGAATGGGGCAGCATTCACGTGGACGACGAGGGCATGGAGACGAACCGGTTGGTGCTGATTCAAAACGGCATCCTCATCAATTACATGATTGACAAGATGGGCGGACGGCGGATGGGCATGGCGCCCACCGGATCCGCGAGACGGCAGAGCTACGGATGGGCGCCGACATCCCGGATGCGGTCAACCTTCATTTGCGCCGGAGAGGACGACGAGGACGAAATGATCGCCACGATGGGCGACGGCCTGTACGCCAAAGAGATGGGCGGCGGGAGCGTGAACCCATCGACGGGCGAGTTCAATTTCTCCGTGCGGGAAGGATATCTCGTCAAAGGCGGGAAGATTCTGCATCCAGTGCGTGGGGCGAGCCTGATCGGCCGCGGCAGCGAGGTGCTGATCAAAATCGACCGGGTGGGCCGGAATCTGCGGCTGAGCCAGGGCGTGTGCGGATCCGCGAGCGGATCCGTGCCGGTGGACGTCGGGCAGCCGATGATCCGTGTGAGCAGCCTGACCGTGGGCGGACAGTGAGGTGAGTGAGATGGAAACGAGAGAGTTTATGGACGCGGTGCTCCGCGCGGCGGTGAAGGACGGAATCGCGGAGGCGGAGGTCTATTGCCAGGGGGCGGAAAGCTTTACCGCCGAGGCGATTGAAGGGAAGATTCAGAGCTATGAGGTGTCCACGGCCCGGGGGATGAGCCTGCGCGGATTGTGGAATGGAAAGATGGGATACTGCGCGACGCAGGCGTTTGACGAAGAAGCGATCACGCAGCTGATCCGCGGAGTGAAGGAAAGCGCGGAGCTGACCGAAACGGAAGAGCAGGACGAGATTTATGCCGGGGACGCGGAATATCCGGAGATGGAAATGCCGGAGAGCGACATCGGCGAGGTGACGGAGAGCGAGAAGATCGAAACCTGCCTGAAGATGGAACCGGTGGTGCTGGGATACGACAAGCGCATCACGAAGAGCGAGGGTACGCAGGTATCCACGGAACAGAATTTTGTCATGATCCGGAACACGAAGGGGCTGGACTTGGAAGCCCGGGACAGCGTCGGATTCATGTATACATCCGCGCTGGCGGAAGAAAATGACATGCGGCAGAGCGCCGGGAAGATCGTGTGGGGACGGAAGTGGCATGAGCTGGACCCGGAGAAGCTGGCACGGGATGCCGCGGAAGAGACGGTGTTCATGCTGGGCGCGAAGCCGGTCGCGACGGGAGATTATCGGGTGATTATCCGGAACGACGCGATGGGCAGTCTGCTGGCGACCTTCAGCGGGATTTTTTCCGCGGAGAACGCGCAGCAGAAGCTGAGCCTGCTGGAAGGGAAGGAAGGCACAAAGATCGCGAGCGACAAGGTCACGATTTTGGACGACCCCGCGCGGCCGGAGGGCATGTTCCGCCGGAACTTTGACGGCGAGGGCACGGCGACGAAACGCAAGGCTGTGGTGGAAGACGGTGTGCTGAAGACGCTTCTGCACAGCCGGAAGACCGCGAAAAAACAGGGCGTCGCGCCCACCGGGAACGGATTCCGGGCGGGATACGCGACGCCGGTGAAGGTAGCGCCGACCAATCTCCTGATCGCCCCCGGGGTGCGGAGCCTCGAGGAAATGCAGAAAGAGATGGGCGACGGGCTTGTGATTACCGATGTGAGCGGGCTGCACGCCGGGGCGAACCCTGTGAGCGGGGATTTTTCCCTGCTGGCGAAGGGATATACCGTGGAAGGCGGGCAAAAGGCAAAGCCGGTCGAGCAGATCACGATCGCCGGGAACTTCTATACCCTGCTGCAAAATATCCGCGAGGTCGGGAATGATCTGCTGTTCCGGGCCGGGCCGATCGGGTGCCCGAGCGCGGACATCGGGGAGATCAAGGTGTCCGGGACATAAAAAAGCGGGAATCGCTTGCGGGACGGGCGGAAAAGGAGTATGATATGAGCCGGTCACCGAAGTACACCGGAGAGGAAGCGTAAAGAATGGCGGATTATGTAATTACAGCATGTTCCACGGCGGACATGAGCAAGGAAAAGTTTGAGAAGCTGAAAGTGCCGTATGTGTGCTTTCATTATGAGCTGGGCGGAACATCGTATATGGATGACCTGTGGCAGAGCATGGACCCCCACACGTTTTATCAGAGAATGATCGACGGGGAGGAGTCCCGGACGAGCCAGGTTAATATTACCGAATATATCGCGTTCTGGCGGCCGTTTTTGCAGGAGGGGAAGGACATTCTGCACCTGACCCTGTCCTCCGGCATCAGCGGGGCATACAATTCCGCGAAGGCCGCGGCGGAGGAACTGAAGACGGAGTTCCCGGAACGGGAATTGCTGGTCGTGGACTCTCTGGCGGCAAGTTCCGGATTCGGGCTGCTGGTGGACAAGCTGTGCGAACTGCGGGACGGCGGCATGAGCCTTAAGGATCTGTATCATTTTGTGGAAGAGAAGAAGCTGAATCTGCATCACTGGTTCTTCTCCACGGACCTGACCTTCTACATCCGGGGCGGGCGCGTGAGCAAGACGGCCGGCTTCTTCGGGAAGATGCTGAACATCTGCCCGCTGCTGAACATGGACTATCTGGGCCGCCTGATTCCGCGGGACAAGATCCGGACGAAGAAAAAGGTGATCCGGGAAATTGTCAAGATGATGGAAGAGCACGCGCAGGACGGGCTCAATTACAGCGGGAAGTGCTTTATCAGCTACTCCGACTGCCTGGAGGACGCGCGGAAGGTGGCAGACCTGGTGGAGGAAAAGTTCCCGAAACTGAACGGAAAGGTGGAGCTGTATCCGATCGGGTCCACCATTGGGGCGCACACCGGCCCCGGAACTGTGGCGCTCTTCTTCTGGGGAGACCGGAGAAACAACTGAGGAATTTGAAAAACAGCTGCTTCGAAATGAAGCAGCTGTTTTTTTATGTCTGTTCGCCGAGCCACTTGGCCGTGTTCCGGACCATGAGGATGTCCGAAGCCTGCGGGTTGACCAGATGGTCGTAATTCTGGTCCGGGTAGCTGGACCGCATGATGCGCACCAGCGCCGGGGGCATGCCGCGGCGGGCGTCGATGTTCTCCCAGGTGGTGAGGAAAGGATGGAGTTTCGCAAGGAGGTAACGGTGGTCCGTGACACCTTCGCGGGTATAATTTTCCACATCCCTCAGGTCCGCCGGGAGCCAGCCGTCCGCAAGCAGGGCCGCGCACCAGCGGGCGTGCTCCGCGCGCGCTTCCTGATTCAGCGCGCTTTCCGAGTCGAGCAGCTTGGTATAGATTTCCCCGAGGGCCGGCCACTCCGCCGGGTCAGTCCAGAGGGTTTCAGCGGAAAGATCCGCGTCCGTGAGACGGCGGATGCGTTCGTCCGCCCGGGCGGCCGCGAAGACGCGGTAGGGCAGATACAGCGCGAGCTGGCGGGAGGAAGTGCGGTTTTGCAGGTCCGCCTGGAAGGTTTCATAGGCGGTGGGCAGGTTATCCTGCGAGTACGCCTGATGAATGCTGAAGGCAAGCCGGTCCAGCGGATCCGTCAGAAGCCGGTCGGTCAGGCTTTCCAAAGCGCCGAAGCAGAAGATGTTATACGCGTCCGGGGAGATCGGCGCGGTGCCGAAGAGCCCGCGGCCGAGCCATCTCCAGGAGGGATCCGGCGTATACGCCGCGATGAACGGGTACAGGCTTTCTGCGGCGAAGAGCTCGCGCACGCGCTTGGCCAGAAGCAGATTCAGATGGCTGTCCGCGGTGGCAAAGACAAAGTAATTGCCGCGCAGGAAGATCGCTCCGGGGTCGGAGGCTTTCTCGCTTTCATCCCGGATGAGGGCGGAGATTCCGCCGTGGGTGAGGTCACAGGTATAGAACGCCGGGGCCGGGGCACGGAGAATATTGCTGCCCGCGTGGATGAAGAGCCCGGGCGCCTGGTCATACAGGCGCGCCTCCATGGAGGCGGGATCATCCGTGAAGCAGGAAAGCGCGAAGTCAATATCCCGCATACAGCCCGCGGCGTACATTTCACGAATCATGAGTTCCGCGGACCGCGAGGACCCGACGATGACCGGCCGGATGGAGGAGACATTGTCCTTCAGGAGCGGCAGGAAGAGCGGGCGGCGGCGCAGGAGCTGGAAGACGGATTCCCGCGCGGGGTCGATCAGCCGGACCAGAACGGTGGGGGATGACCGCAGGAGGGGCGAGGCGTTCAGGAACTCCGCGTCCTCCGTGGAACAGAAGAGGGAAATGATGGCCTGCGTGTTCTCCGGGAAGGTATAGGCGAGCACCGCGAGGGCGAAGGCGAGGTTCTTCCGCGTGTCATCCGACATGAGCAGGAAGGACGGACGATCCCCTAAGGACGCGGCTTCGCGCGAGAGCAGATCCCGCAGGGCGGGAAGATCAGTCGGGGCGAATACCGGCTGCGCGACATGCAGGGATTCAAGGATGTTCTGGCGGGCGGAGTCGTCCGCGAGGACGATATAGCCGGTCGCACCGGGCGCGTTGAGCAGCTCCGCCATGGACGGGGTGATGCCCTGCATGCGGCGGAGGGCCCGGGCGGCTTCCGGCGACCGGGTGGATACGGATTCATACAGTTGATACGCTTCTTCGGTCTGACCGTTTTGTTCCAGAATCACGGCGCGCATGTAGACGCATCGCGCCTGCTCGGTGGCGGAGAGATCGCCGGACAGGGAGGCTTTTTCGTACCAGGCCGCGGCCTCCTGCTCGGCACGCTCAATCTGCAGTCTTTCATCCCCGGCGAAGAGCGCGTTGGCCAGCGCGAGCATGGCGGGGGCAACCCCGTTGTTCGCGGCTTCCTTCAGGAGGTTGCCGGCGCGGTGCGGGTTCGTCTTGACGCTGATGCCGTCGCGGTAGAGCTTGCTGAGCTCCCAGGCCGCGCGCGGGCAGGCGGGGATATACGCGTAGCGGATGCAGAGCGCGCCGTGACGGACATTGACCGGGTTGGCGGAACGAACCATGAGCTTGCCGGCCTCGAGGAAGAGCTCCGCTTCTTCTTCATTCCGGGCGTGCAGGCGCTCGCAGAGATCGAACAGATTTTCCACATCATCCGCGCCGCGGCGGGTGGCCAGGGAACGCTTGACACCGGTTGTGAACAGGGCCAGCGCCTGGCGGGAATTGCCTTCTGCCTTCAGCACCATTGCGCGGCGGTAGGCGTCCTCCGGCGTGGAGGGGGAGAGGAAATCGTCCCCGTCCGGGAGGAACCAGACGCGAAGCAGGTCGTCCTTGGCCGCGGCGGGGAGAACCCCGCCCTCATCGGGCCAGAGCGCGACGGACAAAAGCACGCGCGCGAAGAAGCGCGGCGGATCGGAAATAAAGAGTTCCGGCCGGGGCGCGACTGCCTTGCAGAAGGAGCTCGCGGACACCGCGTCCCGCAGGGAGGCGGTGGCACCGGTCAGGTCCGTGCCGCCCGACTGCGCGTTTTGCAAAAACGCGTCCGCTTTGCGTTCCATCTGCGCGAGCACATCATCCGCCTGAGAGAGGAACATCCGCCGGAGATACTGGCGCATGGCCTTGTTTTTCGGATGCGGATTCATGAAACAGCTGAAATTCGCGATGGTCTTGTCCTCGTACTTCTCGTAGAGATTGTCCGGGAAGAAGGTTTCGACCATATCCTTGCCGTTCATTTTCGGCGTACGCGGGAAAAGCGGATAGGTGCCGAAGAAAAGCTCCTGCAGATCCGCCAGATTCAAAACTCGCATATCGTACCTCCAAAAAGGTTGGTATCTATATTATTATCGGAGAGAAGTGAATTGTCAACCGCTTTTAGCGGATTTTAGCCCGAAAATTTCCAAATTTGAGCCGGAAAGCCGGCAAAAGAGACGGATTTTAGTCTGAAACGAACTTTAACCCGGTCTCTTTCGCGTAATTGACCACATACGAGTTGCTTTTTTCCACGACCAGAGTGATATCCGGACAGCCGTTGAAGGCGCCGGAATCGATCGACGAAACCGTGTTCGGAATCCATACCTCCTTGAGGGAGGCGCAGTCCATGAAGGCGCCCCATTCAATGGTTTCGACGCCGGAGGGAAGCGCTAAAGTTTCCAGCGCCGCGCATCCGCTGAAGACGCCGACATCAATGGCCGTGATCGACGGGGACAGGGTGACCGAGGTCAGGGACGGAGAGTCCGAGAATGCCCAGGATTCAATGGTCTTCACGCTGTCCGGGAGGACGATTTCCTTCAGCTGAGAGCGGGAGAACGCTTCGTTCCCGATGACTTCAATCCCATCCGGCACGGCGCAGGATTCGTCCGCGCGGCCGCAGGGGTAGCAAATGACGGTTTTTGTTTCCCGGTTTACCAGGAGCCCGTCCTCAAAGGTCATGGTGGGATGGGAGGAATTCAGGTTGAAGCTTAAATCCGGATCGGAGCATCCGACAAACGGGTTGCCTGTGAGGGTGGTTAAACTGTCCGGAATGGTGACGGAGGTCAGGGACGTGCAGAAGCAGAATGCCGACCGGTCCAGAGAATTCAGAGAGGATGGCAGGGTCATCTCCGACAGGGAGGCGCAGTACGCAAAGGCGTCGGAGCCGATTTCCCGGACGGAATCCGGGAGGGAGATGCTTTTTCAGGGACGCGGCGGAATTGAACGCGGAGGCACCGATGATTTCCGTTCCGTCCGGTACGGCGCAGGATTCGTCCGCACGGCCGCAGGGATAAGCGATCAACCGGTGTTCGGATTGATCGAAAAGCATGCCGTCCGTCACTTCCAGCGCGGGATTTCCTTCGCTGACGGTGATGGTCAGATCAGGGCACGAGCAGGCGGTAAAGGGATTGCCTTCCACCGTCGTCAGACTGGCGGGGAGGGTCACATCGCGCAGGGATGTGCAGCCGTAGAACGCGTTCGGGCCGAGATAGGTGATGCCCTCCTGAATGGTGACGGTCTCCAGCTTTGAGCAGTCAAAGAATGCGGAATCCGAGATGGTCGTGACCGGAAGATTGCTGATTTGACTCGGGATGACGATGTTCTTCGCGTTGCCGGAATAGTAAACGATCGTGATCTCATCCCCGGTGATTTCATACTGGAGGCCGTTCGGCACGGGTTCCGCGGTGGCGCGGGCTTCAGGGTCCACCGTGGCGGTGGGAGCAGATTGGACGGCCGAGTGGCCGAGCATATATCCGCCCTCCGCGGCCAGAATGGCGAGCAGGGCAATCAGGCAGGCCGCGGCGGCGCCGAGCCACAGGCGGCGGCGCTTCTTTTTCGGCAGGGCGCGGATCTTCTCCGGCATGGTTATGGCGGCGCCTTCCCTGCACGGCGCCAGCGCGGCGAGAGCGCAGAGGCGGTCTGTGTCCCCGTCTGCATGGGATTCCCGGTAGTCAAAGCGCTGCAAACTGCTCAGGTGCATTTCCATGGAGGGGATCAGTTCCACGTTGTTATATACGACCGGGACGATGGTTTTCCCGGTATTTTTGGCATACAAAAGCTCGTCCTTGCAGTAACGCGAGTCCATGGAATGATCCGTGACGAACAGCAGAAAGACCTCGCAGGCGTCCAAATGCCCGGCGATCTCATCCGACCAGTCCTCACCCGGCTCGACGCCGGAGTCATACCAGACGCGGAACCCGCGGTCTTGCAAGCGCCGAACGATTTCCATCGCCGCGGACTCATCTTTATGGCTGTAACTGAAAAAGATATATGGTTCATTTTCCCCGTAACACACCATAACCCACCCCAACAAGAGCATGTGCTCATTGATTTTTCTACTTATTATAAAAGGATTTGAATGATTTTGCAATCAATCGGGAATAGAATTTTTATTGTTTTCAGCGATTGATTTTGACAGCCGGGAGGGAAATGAAAAAGGACGGCTGAAAAGCCGTCCTGAATGATTTGAGAAATTTACGGATTGGTCGTTTCCGTTGTAGTCTCGGTAGTGGTTTCCGCCGCGTCAGTGGTTTCTTCAGCGGTTTCGGCGGAGGCATCCGCGGCTTCAGCCGTTTCAGCCTCAGCGGTGTCGGAAGTGTCGTTGTTGTTCGCGGCGTATGCTTCTTCGACCTTGGTCAGCATGTCATTCGCGGCGGAGAAGTAATCTGCCATTTTGTAGTGATTCCGATAGAGACGGACCGGAGATACGCCCTTGACATTGAAAGGCACGCGATAGCTGACACGGTTGCAGATGAAGAGCAGCGCACAGTCCTGACCGCCCAGATCATTTTCCTTGGAGATCGCGGTGCCGAAGGCCATTTCGCTCGTCGGGTTATCCAGGAACTCGGTGGTGATTTTATCCAGCCCCTTGAACCACATGAGGCATTCGCTTTCCGGATAGATCATGAGGGAAGGATTGTTTTCGTTCGGATAATGGTACACGGTGGTCACTTCATCGCCGTTCACGGTGACATCGATGGTGCCGAAATAGTACGCGCCGGACGCGGCCATCGGGAAGGTTTGCGTGCCGTCCTGACTCAGGTCTACGGGCATCACATTGTACCACTTGTCCGTCAGACCTTCCTTGGCGGTCTTCAGTTCAACGCCGAGGACGCAGGCGGTATTGTGGGTGTACCAGACATGCTCATCGGTTGTAGTGGTCTTGCCGTATTTCGCCAGTAAGGCGGCCACGGAGGAGGGCATGCTGGTTTCGTTGCCGTCAAAATCATACCATGTGTCGCTTTCAGAGTCATACCAGGCACCGGACCAGGAACTTTCATCATTTTCCATATTTTCAGAAAAGGAGTAAGTTCCGGCTTCGACGACATTTCCGTTTGAATCCAACTGAAGATAGGTGCCGTTGCCGGAATTGATGTTGCCGTCGGATGTATTGGTGTACTCTCCGTACTGGGTATTACCGTTGCTTAAAGATTCGGTGTATGTGGTTTTGCCGGTGTCACTGTCATAGGTTTCCGTGCGGTTTACTGTGATTTCTTCGTCGTTTTCGTTTGTGTAAGTATACTCGTAGGAATCGGTTGTCACCTCGGCCCCGGCACCGACCATCGTCAGCAGCATGATTGTTGCCAGAAGAATCCCCAACCATCTTTTCATTTGAATATCCTCCATTCCTTTTTTTGACCGGGTTTGAAAACCCGTCGAATTTGTTCTGGAGGTATTTTATGTGGAGGGGATATTAAAAGGCAATTGATGTTGAAGACGTTTTTCTAAAAATCGGCAGATTTGAGACTAAAATCAGCCTATTAAAAGAAAACCTCCCTTCATCATGGTGACGAAGGGAGGTTTTTGAAATTAGTTGAAATTATCCTTCAACGGGTACTTCCGGGGTCTCTTCCGGGGTTTCCACAGCGCCTTCGGCAGGGAGGTCGGTGGTTTCCGGAGCGGTGTCCGTCTGCGCTTTGCCGACGAGGCCACCGGTGGAGACGTCTTTGAGCATTTTGGGGATATCCAGACCGACGGCTTCCTTGACGGCCTCGAAGGTCTGGAGCATGGTGCCGGCGGTGTCGCGGGCCATGGAGCTGGCGCCGCCTTCGCCGAAGATGACGATCTTTTCGGTCTTGCTCAGCGGCTCGCTGACGGCGCGGGCGATTTCGGGCAGTTTATTGACGACCATTTCCAGCATGGCGGCCTGGCCGTACTGCTGCATGGCTTCGGCCTTGCGGAGGATGGCTTCCGCTTCGGCTTCACCGCGCATGCGGATGGCTTCGGCTTCCTTGGTGGCTTCGTAGAGCTGGGCATCGGCCTTGGCCTGACGCTCGAACTGCTCGGCCTGGGCGTCATACATGCGGGCGTCCTTTTCCGCGGCAGCCTTTTCACGGATTTCCACGTTCAGGCGCTCACGCTCGATTTCGACTTCCTGCTTTTTCAGCTCGGTGGTCTTTTCGAGGCGGGTCAGCTCGGCGGCGGCGCGCTCGGTTTCAAAGGTCTTGCGGACGCGCTCCTGCTCAATCTTATAGGCTTCGTCGGCCTTGGCCTTTTCCTGATCGGCTTCGATCTGGTAGCCGGCTTTCAGCAGGCTTAATTGCTTATCCTGCTCGGCGATCGCTGCGGCGGCTTCGACTTCGGCGCGGTGCCCTTCCTGCTGCGCCTTGGCGCGGGCGATGGCGGCATCGCGTTCTTTTTCGACGACGTTCTGCGTGGCCATGGTGTCGATGACCGCGCCGTCCTTATCCTCGAAGTTCTGAATGGTCAGGTTGATGATTTCCAGACCCATGTTGCTCATGTCGCTCATGGCGGCCTTGATGGACTCCTGAGCGAACTTGTCACGGTTCTGGACCAGCTCCGCGATGGTCATCTGGCCGATGATTTCACGCATGTTGCCTTCCAGGACGTCCTTGGCGAGGGACTTGATCTGGTCGGAATCATAGTGAAGGAGCTGTTCGGCGGCGGTGGCGATGGACAGATCGTCTGAGCCGATTTTGATGTTCGCGACCGCGTCCACGAGCACGGAAATATATTCCTTTGTGGGCACGGGCTGCGCGGTTTTGATGTCCACCTGCATCAGGCACATGTCCAATTGGTCAATGCGCTCGATCGCGGGGATGTAGAAGGTCGCGCCGCCGCGGACGATGCGGTATCCGAACTTTTTCGCGGAGACCGTGCCGTCGGGGTTGCGGACCTTATAGTTCCGGCGGAAAATGCCGGAGATGATGAGCGCGGTGTCCGGCGGGGCGATTTTGTATCGCGGCAGGAACTTGATCAGGATGATCAGGACGACCAGGCCGATCAGCACCCATTTCCAGTTCGTGAGCAGAAAAGCGTTTAAATCCATGAAATGGCCCTCCCTCATGTTTTTGGTGACACAAGTATACCTGAAATGAGACTAAAAGACAATTACTAAAAGGACCCGGAGCAATTTCCGAGTCCCTTTGGGAAAAAATTTTACCCGGTTGAAACCGAGC
>Ga0181612_152235_pt1 | contig 27564 bp, 21 predicted proteins | sample HoacroProtozoa21_FD_119630 | JGI IMG/M metagenome (GOLD analysis project Ga0181612, IMG submission 119630) | Hoatzin crop microbial communities from Cojedes, Venezuel. Combined Assembly of Gp0051906, Gp0051904, Gp0051908
AAACTTAAATCTGCCCTTCCCCACTCTGTCATCATCCAGCTGTTAACGGCAGCCTCGTTCTGTCTCTTGGTGGCACTTACGCATTCTTCTTGTTGGTGTTCCAGGTTCATAAATGTCTCAAGAAGGTACATCACCTTATGTTATTTAAATGATTTTTGTCAAGGTTTAAGTTTTTCCTCCTATTGCAGCTTAGATCTAATCAGTGTAGTTGCTTTGTGCAAGCTGAATAATTTACTCGTACAGCAGTGTCTGTTTGGAAACATCAATGTTTATCAGAAAGTACGCGAACTTCATTTGCTTTAAGTGTTAGAGAAGCTTTTATAAGAAGTAGCTTTTCGGTTTAGGGAAAGAAATCGCTTTTATCTTTAGACTCTTAGACTGGCAAATTAACTTTACTTCCCCCCGTTATGTACTCGTGCAATACTTTGCAAAAGTTTTGTTAATTACTTCAGTGGAATTTGTTGTCTCTGAATCAGTAAAAGAAAGGAATGGTGTGTGATGATTTAGGCCTGGCAATGTTACTAAACAGAGAGGAATGCTCTTCTGTCTCTTTAAAGTAAACCAAGTTAGTTAAGTATCTTTTGGTTGGCATGTTTTAAATTCAGACTGTATTTAAAGAACGTGTTTAGTCTTCTGGATCTTCTTCTGAAGAACACATGCTTGTTAACTGACTATATGTGCATTGCATTTGAATTAAAAGCAGCATAAAGACCTTATCAGCCGAGCTGCTTCAGCCTCTTATGTGGGCTGTGTATATCAGGTAATTCTTGAAAGAGATGATGAGGATTACATGTAATAGTTTTTGAAAATGCTCTTCCATGAGAGAAAATATTGTGATTTAGTGAATTTGTGGAAAGTGATGGATGTTTCTGTACTGAAGTGCTCCATGTATTGAAAGGATAGACAACATCTGTTTACCAGGATCACTTCTACAGACTTTAAGATAGTCTCTTGTGACAGCAAAGGCTACAAAGGCTTCAAATATTTGTCTGACGAAGACCTAGAACCATGTAAGCGCAGAAAGTTAACTTATTGTTAACAAACTTCTAGGTCTTGCCTTGTGGCAGTGTGGCTACTGATTGTTACACAGGCTGTTCTGGCTTAAATCACAGGTCAGTTCAGCCCAGTATCCCATGTCTCTCAGTGGTCACCAACGGATGTCTGTGAAAGACTGCAGGCAGTGTTATGTGCCTACAAGTCCCTGTCCCAAAACACCCTCCCAGTTGCTGTCAGTGTGTGCTTTAGGGCTGTGTCATTTCTGTGTGTTTGGCAACCCTTAGTGGCATCCTCTTGGGTGAATGTGTTTGGTGGCTTCCAGGGAAGAGTGGGCAATTCATTGCTTAGTGACTTGCTTTGAAGATACGAGTCATCAGCTGTGTTGGAGCTTCCAGTTCCTTCCTGAGGAGAGAGGAAGAGTACTTGATCCCTGTCCACCCTCACCTGTCATAGTTTTGTGTTCAATAGAAAATGAAACATGGTTCTCCGGCTTCCACTAAGTAGATTATGGGTGACATAATGAAGTAATCATTTTATAGCACCATTCTCTGATCATCTAGAATCAGTAAATAAACATAACGGCTTGATTATGCGCTTACTTAAAGTGTGCATTCGCTTTTCTCCTTTGAGAACTTTGCATATGCAAGACATTTTTTGGCTGTAATGAATGCTAGAGGCATTGCAGCTCACTTGAGGGAACATTTCTTGGGCAGGGAGAGGGAATGGGAGCAATTATTCTGTTGTGATGTGGATCCTGCCTCGTTCTTTCCACCAGTGATTCTGATCAGCTGCTCCAGTGTTCGTCCTGTGTCAACGTGTACACCGCAGTTAAGCATTTTCTAATAGATCCTTGCTGGTTTTTTGTTGTTAATGTGGATATGATTTATGTCTGTAAGCACTTCCACTTGCAGCCCATATTCCTGAAGTCTATGCTGAAAGAAGCCTACTAACTGTTTGTGGGGTTTCCATTGTGGGTTCCCTTATATTTACTTTGAAATAGCAGATTTCTTTTCAGAACTTGATCAAAATAATTTAAATTTGGAAGCATGATGCATGTATAATAAAATATAATTTAATTTGCAAGGTCAAATATTTCAAAAGTAATGGATGTCAGAATAAAAAGGAACTACTGTATTCAGTCTTGTTTGTGCTCACTGTGACAAACTGTCGTCATCTTTTCAAGACTGTTTACCTTTGCAAAATGGACAGGTCTTTATTATTCAGTAGCTCTTCAATATTTTGTTTTCTCAGTATTCTCTGAAGCAACTGCAGTTATTCTTACAAGGGCGAAACAATGTGTTTTTTCCATAATGTTGCATCTTAACATCATCCCTGCAGGCATCTTTTCCCATTTCGTAGGGCAATTGAAGATGTTACCACTGGCTGGAGAATACAGCACCAACAGCTTGGCTGATAAGAGGAGGTGCATGAAATAGTCCTTATTGCCCCAAACTAGCTTGCTTAGCTCAGACAGGCTTTGCCTGCATCTGGAGCTGAGATGGTTGGCTTTATGGTGGAAGATGAGGAGTGCTGGTGTGTGCTGTTTTGCCGGTATGATTCTGGTGTGATGGTTTCAGCAGGTGTGTGGTAGCAAGTAGCTACAAGAGCAAGATTTGCTCTGAAACAGCTTTCCATGCTAAATCCCCCCAACATGATCAGTGGTAGCCGTTGCAGTATGAACTATTTTGTCTAGTTTTTTGACCAACCACAGATAAGGCCCTAAAGTGGAGAAGCATGGGATGTTTTAATTGTATGTGCTGTTTTCAGTTTTGTCTGCAATTTGGCGTTATACCAGTATGATACATTTTGCAATGCTATTTACCTCAGATTGTATTTAAAAAAGGAAAAGCGATTTCGCTTTAGTAGTCTCACAAAAGGTTGAGAGTGCTGTTCAGATTTTGTAACCCAAATACATTGTTATGACACTGATTAACATTTCAGTGTGCCCTAAATGTCATGTGGGCTTGGGGTCATTGGGATGATGGTGGGGTGGGGGGGGGGGAGTAAAGTGGGTCTTTAAATTGCTGGATCGGTGTTTGTGTTTGGTCATACAAGGCTGCTTGATACCAGCTGCAGTATCAGGGAAGCCTGTGGTAAGTGGTGGATGGCTAAACTGGCCTAGGAGAGTTTAGTTTGTCTTGTGACCTGAAATTGGATGGCTGCCTATAGCAGAGGGACAGCTCTGAGGTAGTTAAGGTTAAGTAATGCTTGCTGTTTAAAGACAGACTATTCCAAGTTGTCCAAAATGTGAATGTTTTTAAGTGCTTGCTTTCTTCAAAACATTTCAGTAATATGAATGGCGTGAGCTACCTGTAGCTTCTCTGGAGAAGCAGCACTGAGAAGTCGGAGCACTTCAGCACGGGTGGGTTGAGGTGAGGTGTAGTCGGAGGGCAGGGCGTGCTGCTGAAGCAACACTTTCTAAGCACAAAATCTGCTTCCTTACCACGGCAGGAGAGCTGCCCACAGGTGGAGCCGCGGGGTGTGCGTGCGTGGGGAGACCCAGCCTCCTGGAGCTATGGAGAAGGGGACATCGTGGGAGAGCAGCTGCAATAGCTTCCTCTAAACTCTTCATAAACCTTGATCAATGAGTCTTGCTGCTGCAGTATCCTGAGTCGTAATCATGGATTCATTCTTTCCTTTCCGTGGTCCTCCTTCGTGCATGGGTCTCTCTTTGAAAGTCAGAAACCTGAACCGATTCTGGGGTCATCGTTAGGCTTGTTCCTGTGTTCCCTTCTCCAGTTCCTCAACATTTTGGTCCTATGTCAAAGCTTGTTGTTCTTGCTCTTCAGTACTTCTTCCTTTAGGAATGTCGCTCTGGCTGGCTAGGAAGGTGGGAGGAGACCTTGGCATGACTTGGCTTCCCCTGTGTGTTCCCTTGCTGGGGTTATCAAATTGCTTAAGGGTGGTGGAGAGCTGACTGCACATGGAATATTGGGGGGTCTTTTTGGTGGATTGACCTACTCACGAACTTGGTCCTGCAGAGTGAGTCTTACTTAGCTGTGGCTTTGTGGTGTTGCAGGTTGTGGCAATTGCCTTGAATTTCTGAAGGACAGGAACTGCAAACCCAGGATGTGTGGCGTTGGTGGTATCTGCTTAACTCTGCCCTCTTTGACTGGTGTAATGTTCTTACTGCACACATTGGTTCTGTGTTCTCACAGATGCTGGTGACTGCTTTTGGAGCACGTGTTTTTCAGGATAAAGTCTATCATGTTTTCTTTAAGGTGAAACTTTATGTTTAGATCTGCTGTAGCAGACAGGATCTGCCTATGGTTGAGGAGTGAAAGGATGTTCTCTTTCTGTAAAGTATGTGATATGCTTTATAGGATGGAATATATGTCCTTATGTATCTGCAGGAATGAAAATAGTCACAATGGTTTCAGAAGCAAACAGGCTACTTCAGGGCAAGCTACTTGTCTTACTAAATGACTGACAAGCCCAAAGCAGCTCAAGGGAACGCCAATGGGGAAGGAACGGTTTCAAGCTCTCTCCCAGCTTCCCTTTTTAGGAGGGTAAGCTGCTCGGCGTGTTCCCTGGTGAGTGCAAGCCTTTCCCTGTTGTAGCATAGCTCGTGCTTGAGGAGTCGCTCACTACCTGTTGCACTAGCTGCATAATCTAGTGTTTCCTTGCTAGACCTGACAATAGTGGGTACGTGTTTTTGTTGGCTTCCCCATTGCCTAATAAGGCTGTTTTTTAAAAGAATATTTTCTTCAGTCTTCAAGGCCATAACCATTTAATAATGATAACCAAAACTACAACTTTGGATTCAGGCCTCTCTGAAGAAATGTTACTCATCTTTTGTGGCAAGTGTGGTCCCACGTAGCTTGGCATGGTTTTGAATCTCTGTTGAAGACAGGGTGTCTACACCTTAGGTTTACCAAGTGCTGTGTCTTTGCTAAGCAGTGTTACCTGTGGCCTGAGCTGGGGTCAGGTGATCAGTAAACCTGCAGTTTTCCAGTGGTGCCTACTTCTCTTGCTGTTTATATCTGGTCAGTTTGTTTTAATTCCTGCAGTGGTGCTCAATGCGAGAGATCTTCTAGCACAACAGAAAAGGGCCCTGAAACTGCCATACTGCAAGATACCCTTGTCAAAGTTATTTGTAACATTTGTTTCTGAGTTCTGCTGTGGCAGTTTCGTCTGTTGTTGCCAGAGCTGATGAATATTCCTGCAGATCTGTGGCATTTGTGTGAGTGGGTGGATCACTGCAATGACAGGTAACTTTTTTTCCTCTACTGCAGAGCACAATAGTGACAGTTTATGTGCATCTTGAGGGCATCTTCAACATCCTTTAAATCATGCTAAGGCAAAGTTGTGGTGGTGGTTTTTTGTTGTTTTTTTTTTTTTTTTTTTTTTTTTTTTGTTTTGGTTTTTTTTTTTTTTGTTTTTTTGTTTGGTTGGTTTTTTTTTTGCCAGCAAACTTCTGACACCGTTTCTTTCTCCATGTACCTGGATAGCAGGCCCTACTGGATACTCCAGCAAGATGGAATTGGAAATAATCAGTTTGTTTTGGGCAGGGTGTTTGGGAATTGCTTTACTCCTAACTTGCTACTTGTTGCAAGGGTCCCCGGGGAGGGAGACGATTCAACCTGCTGTGCTTCCCCCCACCGGGTGCACGTTTAAACTTCTCTGTGTTGTCAAGAGGGGGGCAGGTGCTCAGACTTGTGACAAGCCTCTGGTGGAAGGGCACAGTTGTACCCCTCCTCTTTCGCAGCGTGCTGGTTGCGTTGTCTGCGGTAGCGAGTGGATCCTGACTCTGCTGTCTCCAGTCCGGGTGAGAGCTAGACTTAGTCCCTGCCTGACTCCCAGCTTGCTGGACTTTGTCTTGCCCTGGGCTTGCTCCGCACTGCCAGATTGCGGCACGCGGTCTTGAACAGCCGCTTCGTGGTTATGAAACGTGGTGACAGTAGCATGCAGGCTATGGTAGCCCCTTAGTAACACAGTAGTAGTTCTAGCTGTGTTTTGACATTGTGTCTTCAGGGAAGTGATTGCGTGTGTGACATAGGTCCCGCAAAGAATATCTTAGGTGGGCTCTGATAGACAGGTGTCTGAAATTTCCATTTTTCAAACCTGTAATACAGAAGTGTGTTTGTGTTAACGACCCTGATTTTCAAAATTAAGTTAAACATCTAGACAAGCTAAGAAACTGCCGTTCTGGAGATAGTTTTACATACCTGAGAATGCACTAAAACTAGGGTGGTTCTTAGACGTGGCTTGCTGTAGCAAAACAACTTGGACATTCATGGTTCCGTCTGATTTGTTTCCAGGACATACTGTTTCTTCGTTTCAGGTTTTGTGTTGCATTCCCAGCTTTATAGCTTATTGCCGTGGTAAATCTTGCAAATTGTTTTGTTGTTATTTCTCCTTTGAATACTGTTACGCTTGACTATTTTGAAACCAAGTAATTCCTGATGTGCGACAGAGAAGAAGTGGGCTGATACTGAAATAACCAAGGGTCAAACTTCAGCTCAGCCATTACTGATGTTTGGCCGTGCCTGGCGGGAGCACTAGATAACACTCGGTGTGACTCAGGAGCACAGGCAGGGTTTTTCTTATTTGCAGGGGAGAGGTGGGTGGTGTCCCACGTCGTGGGGTGGATGTGCGGCTGGCTAGTTAGGGGAGCTACATGCTGCGGTTGCTGGCTGCCTACGTAGGAGGTACGTACAGTCATCCCGCTCAGCTTGCGTGTTGTTTACATGGGCTGTGGGAACCTTTCGAAAGGGTGCTGGGAATGACTGGAAAAACAAAAGCTTGTTCGGTGGCACAAAAGAAATGTTAACGTTTTCGTCCTTCTCATTCCTATTGTTTGTTTACGCTGCAGTGTGGTGGAAACAAAATTGATTGCGTAGGTTAGGCACGACATAGCAGAGATGGAAAAAGAGAAACCTAAAATTGAAACAATTTACCCTTGCTTCATAAAATCTTTTCGAACTTTGCAAAGATTGGGGGTTCCTGAGGTGTTATATTCACTTGTCCTTTACGGGGTTGTCACTCCATATTGCATTTGACCTGTTTTGTTGCTGCTGAAAAGAGTGGTTCCAAACAGCTTCTCCCATCCCCAGCCTCTTCCTGAGCTAGCTGTTGGTTTAATCTGACTTTTTGGTAATTAATTTAGTGCTGTTGGTTTCCTACCATTTTAGTTCCCTGAATTTAAGTGAGAAGGGAACTGAAAACCAAATTGGGTTGGCTCAGTGTGACACGGGATGTGCGTGGAGCTGGCACAGGGGATGCACAGCTGGTAGTGAATCCCTTGGGCATTGGCTGGCCATGAGATCAGCCTGACTGTCCCCTGAAACCTCACGGCTGTGGTCTGATGATCTGCTGAAGCTGGTGTGGAGTGTGTGTTGCAAGCAAAAGGGCTGATCTTGCTTTCTGCCACCCGTTTTTGGCTTTTGTGGTTGTGCTGTCCCCTTCTCAAATCCAGCTCGTTGTGAACCGACGTGAGTGCTAGTGCTGCCTGACTTCTTAGCCTTTTAGGTAAGGTGAGAGTGGGATTACCTCTTTTAGTAGGAAGACAAATTTAAGTAATCTAAAACTGCTTATAATCAGTATACTAAACTGCAGAAGTATTGTTGTATGTGTCCTACTGTGAACTATATGCATGACAAAAACCACTTTCAGCTACTACTGCCTATTCAACTTATAAAATTGAGCATGCACTTGATCTTCAAAGATTTTTTTTTTTCCCTGGAGTTCTCTTCATGCCACAGTCATAGCTGTTCCAATCCGGACAAACTAATCCTTTTATTCAGTAGAGCTACATTTAACACAGTGATCAAAGCTACAGTCTGCAGTAATATTAGTATTCAAATCTGTAAAACACAAGGGAAACAAATTGTTCTATGAGCAGCAGAGCTAACAAAACCTAGTTTCCTGTGGATTTGTGTCCTCTGTCTGCTGCTGTATCCCACCACTGCAGTAACAGAGTCCTCATTACTGTCCTGTTATCTTCTGTGAACTTCCTTATCACAGTATGTTCAGATCCTGCAGCCTGACTACCATGCTACTCCCCGTCTAACCTACCAAGTGTTTTTTAGTTTGCTAGCTGGGCTAAAGGCACTGTGTGCTGTGACTGTTGCAGAGCTATGTGTATGCTTGCTGGCTGCTGCCAAAGAGGGGAAAAAGAAAAAAAAAAAAAAATCACATTCAAGAATTCTACTGGTTGTAGAGCTGAGAGTTTAACTTTTGCAGTATTGTCTGTGCCTGTTAGTTGTCTTTTCCAGAAAAGAATTAGCACTTCATTATAGAACGCACATAGCTTTTTGTCTGTCTTTTCAGAATCACTTTTTTGGAAAGAAGTGTAGTGCCACTGAAAACCTTCATGTATAAAACTTCTGGTAGTTCGCTGTTCTTCAAGATCAGTCTTAAACAGCATAATAAGCCGTAAAAACAATTAATACAACATGCAATCCTTTTTAAAAGTATGTTAGGTCTGTAGTTTAAGTGATTTTTTTTTTTTTTTTTTAGGTTTTTTTTACCAAGTTTGGGGATCTGAGCAATTGTATGAAAAGGTATTGTCTCAAATTAATAATTAATTTCATAGTAATGTCTTATGTTTTGCCACTTTTTGCTTTCTGGACCATTAGGGAATATGTGAAGTCGTTCTAGTATAGAACCCAGGCCTTCTAGTAAAGAACCCTGATATAGAACCTTAACCCTTTCTGCAAGTTAACAGACCACTCACGGCTTTTTCTTTTGGACGCCAGCAGCAAAGCGTCAAACACAAATAATGTTTTCCCCTAACACCAAGATTAATTTTCCTTAATAGCCTCTTGAGACTTTGGGGGAGGCTTTTTGAAAGTCAGTTTTTCGGCAATTTCTCCTTAGTTCACTGTTGTTATAAAATTCTGCTAGCCTAAAACACCATAGTTTCCTTTCCAGAAAGCGTGCTGTGGGTATTCTCTGATATCAACCTGCATATGTTTTACAATAGTATTCTCTAAACAATTGTTTCAGCTGGCTTGCTGATGCATGAAAAGGTTGTTTGTTTGTAACACACTGAATCATATTTACTGGCTCTTTTAAATGTAGGTAAGTACTGTGTTTTCTCGCATTCTGATATGAGATATTTTTAGTAGGAGGCTAATGTAGTATTAATATTTACAAATTAATTTTTTTTTCCTTCTTACTCCTCTGACATAACCAAGTCCTGATTTCTGCTAATAAAATGGGAAAATGCAAAAGTACCAGATTTTTCCCAAATGGGGTGTTAATGGTCTAGGTTTGTTATCTCTGTTGCACTCCCCCAAATTGTGTAGTGGAGTGCTGGCAGCTGAGAAACGCATGTGCTCGGGTAGTCTGTCTTAGACTTTGAATTTAGGATCTGGGAGGTCTTAAATCCAGGTGACAGAAATACTGCGAGATGTGCAGTGGAGAGGGATTAAACAGCAGTATAGAGGTCCCCCTAATCAGTGAACAGGCTGGCGCCTGTGACTTGTTCTTCCATCTATTTTTTTGTATCCCTTTTCAGGAAGGAAAACAACCTGCAGACCCAACCCAGAGTGAGTCATTTAGCTTTTCTGACGAGAAAAATGGCAGCCAGGACTGTTTAGTAGCAGACCATTCTGCTGCCCACTAGGCGCTTGCGCAGGCATGGTCTGTAGGAGGCAAAGCTATGAAACTGCTGTATAGGAGAATAATCAGTATTTCCAGAATTCGAGTAGAGGTGTAACAACTTTTTAACTAATATTTTGAATGAAAAGTCAAGCTCATTAAAACAGCTGAATTGAATGTATTTTATCAAGCTGGCAGCTTTGGGAGGGGGATCCAAACATTAAAATACTTTTTCTATATTTTAATTGGAATGTTCTGTTTTGAAATGTGTTTATTAAATAATTTTAAAATGGAAGAATTGTCACACTGGATCCCACTGAGGTTCTTTCTAGCCTAGTATCCTGTGTCTGATAGCAGCCATGAAAGAGAAAATTGTTTACAGGAACCCAGAAGTCCCTTAATTCTCCACATGACCCGTCTCAATCACATCTGTAAGTGGATGCATGTGGAACATTGAGAACAAGATAAGTGTTAGATACTTTTCTTTTCATGCTTGCTCTCTAGCTACTTTCAGCTGACGGAACCTCTGAGCCAGAGATTGTTTCTGTTTATGAATAAACTCTTGAATAATTTCTCATCTGTGAACTTGTCTAATTTCCCCTTGAACCCATGTAAATTTTTCATTTTCATTGCATCCTGTTGCAACAAATTCCACAGGCCTACTAGCTACTGCCTGAAGAATCGCTCATATTTTGAAGGTGGCTACTACTAGCTTTGTTAGCTGCTGTCTAGTGTTTGTGTTGGAAGGGGCGATGAACAGTCAGTCAGTTACTATCCTTTGCTTTTCATGTCACTTGCCTCTGGCATAGTCCCTTGAAATTGGGCTTCTTGGTCCGAAAGAGACAATTTTTCAGCTGCCAGTTCTTATATACTTAAGTAATTTTAGCTGAAACAGTGCACATCTGTAAGATGACAGATACTTCTTCACTAACAGCTTGATTTTTTTATTGAAAAGGAGAGGTGCTGTTTGGGCACCAGAGCTTACTAGTGTTTCAGGATTGAAGTCGAATCTAGGAATAGCAACTGCAGCTGAAGTGTGGGCGATAGGGGGGATGTTTACTGAAGAACTGCTTGACCCTGTGGAAAAGATGGGTATTAAAGTAAGGATGAGGAATTCTCGTCTGTGTCTGCAGGAAATGGCAATTCCTGTATCGCTGTTCCTGTGGCCAGCTTTTAATGTTAGAGCATCAGCTTAGCAACTCTGAAGTTTCAGTGTCTTGATGATATGGATCGTAAAATAAGAATAATAAAGAAACACTGGGATCTTTCTGAAATGTTAAATAGCAAGTTTGCTATGTTAGTATTACAACTGTTGCAGCCAAGCAAAGCAAACAAAAATTCAGCTCTTGTAATTGAAGTTGTCTTTTGGTCTGCTGTGTTGACAGTGCATTGTCAACTTCTGTTTTTTAATTAGCATCATATATATGACTACTTTGGTGAAAAAAAGCAAATTTAGTGCTTACTGGTTTTCTGTAAACCTCTAAAGCCTTTATTTAACTGGGTGATTTGTAGGACTTAAATGTGTAAGAAACAGATTCTGCAACCTACATCTTGAGGCCTTATTAAGGTGTTAATGACTTGTAACTTAAAGTGTTTCTTTAAAAGCTGATTTTAAATAATAATCAGATTTATTTTTTCTGTCAAATTGCTCGCTATCTCGAGGACAAATCTGAAGACACTTGTGATGCATTTTAATTTTCTGTTGCCACTACTGACAGGCTATCATGTCAGTTCTTGTGGAGTACAGGTGAAGACAGATAAATGAAATCCAGGTCTGATTGTGCAGTCATTGGTGTATATGCTTAAATTTGATCGCAAGAATACCTGTAGAAAGCTGTGTCTGCATAAAATCAGTAGCTACAAACGTAAATTTGTCAAACTTAGTGACGGACTTTTGTTGCCTCAGAACAAAACTGATTATCAGTTTTTCATTGGTAGCACAATCTAAAACGTACCAGGAATTTTTCATTTGTCTAAAATTGCATTTGTTTGAAAGAGCAAGAAGTTAATCTCTGCAGAGCAGGATTTTTCAAGTACACTTAAGTCATTTAGGAACATAAATTCCATTGACTTTGTGCTGTGAGAGGAGTAGAATTGAGCTGAAGCAGAGGATTAATTTTGGAAGTTACGCAAACTAAAGAGTGCAGTTGACAAATATCAGGCAGCATATTGTGTTATGGAGGTGTCACGCTTTTATGAATCTTCTTAAGTCTAAGTGAACATCTGACTAAAATTGTTGAAAGACTTGGTCAGTTATGGGAAGGGAGAATTAGCAAAATTGGATTCAGAACTTAATTAGGAAATTGTTATTTTTAAACTTATTTTTAATTGCGGTTTAGAAGTCATGTTTATTCACTTTCAAGGAGGATATAGGAAGAGCGTTGTGTAACTCTTTAGAATCAATGTCTTTACAATAGCTACTGTAATGCTGTTTTCTTTGCCAGCGCACGACAGTGGTGCAATAGTAGGCAAAAGACTCTGAAGTCCAAGAAAAGCTTTAAGTGAAAACTTTAGTATGTGGTTGAAACTTTACAATCGAGTAAAATTACCTGTGCGTTGTTTTTTTTTTCCCCTATGAAACGGGATGGTAGTTTGCTTCTTGACTACTCATTGATTAACTATTTGTTTGGCAGTAGCTAGGAAGACTGCAAAACTGGTTGTATGACTCTTGTTTCAGCTATCAGTTGTCTTTCTGTGCCTTATCAGGCTGCTTGACAACTGCATAATTGAGAAGTTTCACGTGCTATTGAAGTGTTATTGTTAGAATAAGCACTTAATTCCAGAAGGAGGATATAATCTCATGGCTTGATAGTGAGAGTCACAGTGTAGGGGGAGGGATGCTATCACTGCTCTAGATAGCAGACTTGTATATTTTATAAATACAGATTATTTTTTCTGAATAGCAAAGGACAGAACCTTGGCTAATTGTAAATATCTCTGAGTGGGGACAAGTATTTTCCTGTCGTTCTGTTACAAGAGCTTTCACTGAGAATTCAAATGCTACATCCAGTGTAACAAAAGAGAATCTTGTCCCTGAGAAATTGCAGTAATAAGGATGAAACTTGCTTATTTATTTTCGATTGGGTAGTTGTGCATATAAAAGCAAAAGTAGTTAGCACTATGCTTGACAAAAAGAAGCAGATGAGAAATAGTAGCAGAATGATTTCAGATTACTTCTACGCTGGCTTGCCACTAGGACAAGGGGTATTGCGCTGTTAAATATGAGTAATAGAGTGCATATACATACTCCTTCCCCCTTGATATTGTTTTGCTTTATAGTCTGTGTTAATGTGTTATGCAGCTACAATACTTGTATATTACTGCTGGAAAAAATGTCTTTCAGAGATTCTAAATATAGTGGTTTAGAGGAACTATATCTGCCTGGCTTTTTTACATAGCTGATGGTGACTAGATGGAAGGAGGCTCTTTGTTTTTTTTGTGGCCCAGTCTCTAATCTCAGAATAATGGAGCTGACGTGTTAATGAAGCAAGTTTAGAAATTGTGAGTAAGGGAGGAGACTTCATTTTAATTGTTTCGAGTATTGCTGATATTATACAGCTAAAGTAATAAGGGCAAAAATACTGATGTTGCTTGGAGGAAGTTTGTGGCCATAGTCATGTTAGAGCTGGTTATCAAGAATAGTTACAAAAAACCCCACACAACAACACTGAGCACTGGGGAATCAAGTTCAAACTGTGTCTGCTTCAGTTTAATTAAAAGTAATGGACACAAGTACTTAGCGCATTTTTGATCTTTGCTCACTTGGCTCTTCTTATTTCTTTTGTTTGTCAAGTCCAAATGAGTCTTTGGATCCAAACTGAGTGCATCCATTGAGTGGTTTTGTACAGATCTGCGGTGCTCTCTTTATTATAGGTTGTCAGTGTTGCATAGGAAGCTTTGCACAAGCCATTAATGTGACAGTTTTGAGCTTTTGGCAGGGGAGATACCTTCACCAAGAACCCTAAACTTTTTGGTTGATGAATAGGCATGAAAGTTCGCATTGCACTTACTGTCTTTTTAAAAGTCAATGCCAAGATTTTTTTTTTTTATTATTATCAGTGTAAGGAAGTGGAGAAGTTAACAGATTTTAGAACTTTTGAGTTGGTGGTTTTTAAGAAAGCATAGTTAAATGCATTCTATGAGGTTTCTGATGTTTCATAGACTAACAAAAGGTTGCTTTATTAGTAGCTTTAATGAACAAATCGCTTTATTGGCTTAGACATACTGGTTGCTTTGTCGGTCCAAACAGCTATGGGTTCTTATTTCAATTCACCATTGTGCTAGAGTAGAGAAGTGATAGCCATTGACCTTCTGTTAAAGCACAATAAAAAGTTTTTTGTGAAGAAGGAAAGTGTGCGGGGAAGAGAGCAATGCAGTTCTCTGACTTGAGTTCAGCAACGTAAAAATCAAGAGACCGTGTACCTCTCCTGTTGCTTTGTTTGCGAGGTGGCTCAGTGTAGTGAACCACCTGAAACAAGAAAAGCCAAGACTGATTTTCGGAAGGCTGTTTTTCATGGAACCTGTGTGTAAAGTAAGAAAATATCTGTATTGTAGCTGTAAGGAGGTGTATCAAGTAGGTACTCATTTAGTTCCGAATGGAAAGTGTGCTAGTCTTGAAAAAAAACCTCTTTTTTATTATTGATTGTCTGGTTTGTTTCATTAAGTGATTAACACACATGACTTAACCATAGCCTTTGATTGAGTTAAGTGACAGTATTTCATTTTTTGAATTACTTCCTAAGAATTTGTTTAAATGAGCAAATAGTATTTTTTTTTTCTGGCTGTGAGAGAAAGAGGAAATTTGTTAAATGCCTTAGACTTTTGTTAATGGTAATAATTAATTCTCAGAGTTGATGTCTGTGTAATGAAAGGATGCTAAATCAGGTGGGATGACATTGCAGTCCCCCAGCTCATTCTTGGAGTTATGAGATTGCTTTAAAAACTTGTCATTTTACTTGTAAAAGATGAGCATCTTCCTGCGACTTGAATAATAATGTTGCAGTTGAAGCTGGGGATTCAGATAGATTTGCCAAAGGTATTTACATTACATAACACATGAAGTTATGATTAAAAGGATTAGGAACTTTCTTTTTAATGAAAGCACTGTATGAGAATAGTTTAGTGTTCTCTGCAAATACTGTTTTTAGGGTGGGAGAGTGCAGTGCAGCTCAGACATTCTGTAGCTGGCTGGTTTCTGGTTTGCAGATTTGCACTGGAGCACTTGTAATTTGGTAAGAGCAGCTGCTGAAATATATTTCACACTTTAGTTATACCTCAAGTTTAGTTGTAGGGATCGTTTTGTGTGCTTGGTGGTTTATGATGTGTTTGGCCTAGTCCAGAGTGGTGTCTCTATCTGTATTACAGTAAAATGTTTGAATTACTGTTTTTCTCATGGAGTAGTTTCGTGTCCTAATGCGTTCCTAATTCCTCAGGAAAGCAAGTTTTCCCTGAGACAGTTTCTTGGGGAAAACTATGACAAGCAGTGAAGCTGTCCTTGCATAAATTTATCCAGATTTGATTTTTGATACAGTTGTTCCCAAGAAACTTGTTTTTGAAGTGAGCAGTGAGGTTGGGTGAGCTTTACAATGTGAACGCATTGAGGAGCAGCAGCACACTGAGACTGTGTTCAGATTGTGCATCGCTGATCCTGTTCAGAGAGGAGCCGACTTGCCATCATGCTCCAGTTAGCAGCTGTAGCTTAACAGTGCTATTTTGACTTTCTTTAGTTTTCCTTTGAATCTTACAGCATCAAAATGTCACTAATGTAAAACTTGCATGGCTTTGCATGGAGGAAGCTTAGAGCAGGAAAGCACATTTTTTTCATTTCCCCTTCCCATGAGGAGATGGGTTGGAGTTCTTCATTGTTGCTGTACGCAGTGCCCTCTTTCCTACCTCTTGTGGTTACTGCCTTCCCAGATTTTCATGTTTCTCCCTGTGGCTTTTCAGCGTGTGCTGGGAGGATGTTTTGCTCTCTAGTGCGTTCTTTTCTTGGTGCTCTCTCCCTATCTCCTTCTGACTGCAGTTTTTTTCCCTCTCCCACCTTGATTACCCAGTTCTGTCCTCCCACCCTGTTTTGCATTTTAATACCACTTCAGTAATTTTATCTCTTCAAAATACTTGGTTTTCCTTTGTGAGCCTAAAAATTACTTGAGTCAGCCCTGATATTTGAAGGAGACACCTCTTCCAGAGGCCATGTTAGCACCCCTTTCTGCCAGATGTTCTCAGATTTTCCTCAGCAACTCTGTGCTTGCCACAGCTTCCCGATGTACAAAATTAAAAGGTAACTTACGGCCTCAGAATTGTTTGGGATCAATTAAGGTATCCAAGTTTTTTGACATTATAATGGTTACTATAAAAATGCTGTAAAAGTAGTCATCACGGAAATTTGGTTCAGAGGCAGCAGTTGTCTAAACATGATTTGTATTTGTAAATTCTTAATATCCCAAGTATCATTATGAGTAATGGAATGGAAGAGGTTGTGTGGCTTTGAATAATGCTTTTTAACCCTTCATCCTACTGTGTGGAAAACTTGTGTTTTAACAGCCTGCTGTTGAGGAACTGGTTTTGAGGTTGTGTTGATATTACAGTGACTGCACACCATGTGTAACTTGAGTGTGTGATGGCAACTGATGCCAGCTGTACGTGTCAAAGAAAACTGGAAATTCCAGTGCAGTTTTCATTGGAAGACAGAGTAAGTAATAAAGATAAAGAAATAAAACAAATTGCAGAATTCTAGCTGTCCAGAGCTCTGCTGCAGTTAGCTTTTTCATTATACATCACTTCATCAACATGAACTTCCTAAACATCCATCTCAGTAACAAATGGCAGCCCACAAGCTGCATGTATCGAAGAAAGAAGACACAACTAACATCTGTGTGTTTTAAAACCAGCAACCATCTGCAACATACAATGAAACATGTACTGTTTAGCCTGTATATATCACTGCATCTGCAATAAGGAGAGTGCATTTGATATTAATCTTTTAAGATATATACCTCAGAACACTATTCCTCTAGAGAAAGGGTAGAATCTTTGAATATCATGCAAGAACTACTCCCTTGTAGTGGCGTAACATTGTGCGTTGGAATCTATACAGAAAATGATAAAACATTACCAGCTATAGTGGATAATGTATGTGGAAGTAATTTCTCTGAACCTGTTCCCAAGCTTTCTAATAATCCCCTACCATCAAGTTCATGATCAGTGCCAAACTTCGTGTAGGTGAATTTGCATCAAATAGTGCCAGGCCCTGCAGAGCAACAAATGAAAAGCTTGCCAATGAAACTTCACCATCCTATGGTATGTATTTGCTTTCCTCCCCTCTAAAATCAACAAAATCGGTGGGTCTTACATATTCACACACCAGAATGTAGTGTACACCAGTAGAGTTCACCAGATATTCTTATGGCAGTAAAGGGAGGGAAAGCAAGCAACTGCTCAGCACCCAAATGAACTCACGTCTACAAATCAGAAAAGACCTAACTGCTATGCTTTCAGGCTAGCAAGGTATCGAGAAGAACTGGGTAGTTGGAGTTTGACCGAGGTGGTCCTAAAGGAACCTTCAGAAGACAAATCTGGATCTTTAAGTACGGGATTATGCAACGTATCGTGGCCTGGAGAGGAGGGGGTTGTGGAATAGCAGAAACTTCCTCACTTCAGGTCATTGGTGTGTCACAGGTAAATAGTAATTGTGTATTTTGCCCTCCTTGAATGACAAAGGCAATTTAACTTTTCCCATCTTCCTTGAAGAATCTCTCCATTCCACAGGTTTTTAGCCACCTCATATTAATTAGCATAACCTAGATGAAATCAGAGCTCATATTCTCAGCTTGAAGTTGTTCTAAAGGTTTTTCTCTGTCTTTTTGAGATATGGAGGTCTTCTGTACCTGGTCTCTTCAGCCATATCAGTTTGACTAATAGACAAGATTTTTTGCTTTGTAGTATCAGTGCTTCTGACAGTGTTCTCCAGACCAAAAGTGTTGTTTTGGAAAACTCTATTACACTTAATTTGAGCAAAATGTTAACCTGTCCTTACAATGTTCAGTGTCCCCAGTGTAGAGTCTAGTTCTGCCTTGATTGAGACTCTGGCTCATTTAGTTTCCATAGGTCCTCTGTCTTCATCACTGCCTCGCTAATTGGAAGTTATTTTTAACTCATGTAGCTGCTTTTTTCACCAGTCCTTTGCAGGTGGAGATGTAGGCAGAGAAGTGGCATGATAGTTGGAAGAACTGGGATTTCTATTCCTAGCTTTTAGCTGTGACTTTCTTTGAGAGTCTCTTATTTAAGAACATAATATTCCTTTTTGTGCCTCATATTCTATAAGATGAGAGTACTTAGACAAATCTGTAAAATGTTTTGAGATATTTGGGTAAATACTATGCTGAGTATTTGTATTTGTTTCAGAGGATTGCAGTCTGTGGTGGTAGTATAATAATACAGTTTTATTTCTTTGTGGTAAAGAAGCATCACCGGTAGCTCGCTGTTCTGCATTCAAATGGCAGTCTGTACCTTCTGTAATATTCTTAAGTTAATGTGGTCTTTAACATATGTGTAACTATTCATTGTTTTAGTGGGAGCAATGACTTAAAATGAGGTGCTATTAGTTTTACTGGACATGAGATGTTTTAGTGAAAACGAGGGTTTGTATTAATTACGTCAGTGTTTGTGGAGCTGTTTTAGCAGATGCTGAATTTCTGTTCTGTTGATATTGTTCAAAACACATTTAATGAAACATAAATATTGTTTTCCTGTAATGCATGCAATATCCAAGACAGACCCACGAACTCCAGATGAGAAGTTACTCTGCTTAATGGTCCACATCTTAGGTTTTTTCACTCTCATGGAAACAGCTTACTGCTATAGTTGCTGCGTTAATCCATAATCCAATGAAGGGGATTTATTTGAGGGATTGAAGGCAGAGAGAAGAAAAAGAATGTGTTTGTAGTGCACTGTGGGCAATAGTTATGCTAAAAATAAGATAAGAGCTCTTGAATGGCTTCATGTTTGCCTTTCTCAATGTGTGAGACCTACACACTAAAATTTCACAGTAAGATTTTAAGGTGCAATTATATCCTTTCTTCTGCCCCTCAAGGAAATAGACCAACCCAACAAACCAAACAGTGAACTTCCCGGGCCCAAGTTGTTCTTCCTGTTATTTCAGCTGTCACAAATGCAGGAGTAACCGGGCCACTACTTGCATCCATACAATTGGCCTTCATTAAATATCATATGATGCTAAATGAATGCTGGGCCTCCAGCTTTGGTTAAGAACTGTGTCAGTTCAGCATACAACTCTACCTAGCACACCTCTAGGAGCATATATGCACAAATACATGACCTCAAGGCTCTTCTGAAATGAAGCATTGTATAGGTACGTCTCGTGTTGAAGCTCCTACGTAACTTACATATAGTAAAATGTTTGTGTTAAAGCCATTACTGATTGCAAGGAATGCACAGATGCTGCATATGAGCTAGCAGATTCTGCATGTGGATTTTTAAAGCTTTAAAGACAAAATTAAAAGCAGGAATGCATCGATACTTATTGACACTGAGTATTTACTGGAAGTACAATGACAGTTTGGTTCCTCCAAGAGTACACTGGCAGGCATTACTAGAAGTGCTCATGTTGATACCTTATTGCTAGAATTGCACACTTTTTTCTTTTCCCTCAAAGGAAGCAAAGACCCTGGTGTATCTTTCTTTGAGTTTGGTGCTTCGTAGAGACTGAATGCAGGATCTTGAAACAACATTGGTTATTTTTGCTAGAGTTTGAAAGGCACGATTATGTGACTCGATCTCTGGAAAGTGAGCTCTGTGGAGTTTTGGACTCTAAATGTCAGGTACAATAATTTTCATTCCTTCCCCCCTCTTCTGATGTGAAGGCTTTGCCTATAATTTTTGATGCAGTTTGTAAAGAACTCTAAAGAAACTTGATCAAAATGCTCAGACTTCTGAGAAAAGATGTTAGTACTTACCTTTCTTTGTTTGAATATTGGTTGACTTCTGAGAGCTGTTGAATGCCCTATCTGGATCTTGTTAATCACTGTAAGATAGACTATACGTACTTTTTATGAAAATATTGCCTATTTCCCATGTCTGGAATGAATTTCACAAACTAGCCGAGAAGACGTGATGATTTTTAACGCTTGAAAATTTCTCATGCTAGATTCATCATGTAATGAACCTAGTGCTTTTGTCTGATTTCTAGTGTATGGTTTAGATAGGAATAATGGTACTGTGGTCTTACGGGTAGATATAGAAGCCTGGAAATCATCTGGTGCTCAGGTACGCACGTATCTTTGTGGGTCAAATTAATTGGGGAAAAAAGTTTTGAACAAGATTAAGTGAAGGCGTATGAATTATAGGCCTAAATTTGGGATTTGGTACCTGCCATCATGTGATATAATCAAAGCCTTGAGCTGTGTACAAAGTGCTGGAGCTGGTGGGCTGCAGAGAGAAGCCTGCAGACATCACCAGAGTGTAATCCCCAAAGCACTGCCTGCCCAGACCTGGAAACAGCACAGGCAAAAACTGCTGTGAGTGTCCAGGAGATCTTGAAGCAAGGTGAGGAGAGGCAGAAAACGGCTCTAGCAGGCTTGTCTTAGTTTGAGTCCATATTCTAGGTGGTAGTGAAGGGCAGGGGGAGCTTGACACATCCCTCCAGGTCAGATAGAGCAGTAGCTAGCAGGCAGAGATCGGTGTTCTGGCCTGCAGCTCCTCATTTCTCTCTCAGCTGGCAGTGGACTAGCTGCTTCTAAAAATAGTACGTGTTACAGATGCTCCTGTTACCACTGCGTGAAAGAGTGGGATTCTTCTGCTTTGTGTGGGTAGGATTACAGTCCCTGGGCATGAACAGAAGCAGAGCTGCAGGAACCCATGTCTTGGTGGGCACTGGTGTCTGGAGCACTTGAATCTGCTTCAGGTGCTCGCCAGCTGGCTTTGTCCTGTTTCGGCTGAGTGTAGGTTTTGCAGGTCTTTCAATACTGTTGGGCTAATTTAAACAGCAACCAGCAGGAGAGTCTAGTATGCAACATGCCATTAGAAATGAGCTACTTTTCCCCTTGATTTTGAGTGTGGGAATTTGTGTAAAAGGCATCCAGATTTTTGGAAGGAAATACTCCTCAGATTAGATTGTCAAAGTAGAATTCTTTTAGCAGAGACAGTCCTTTTTTTTTTTTTTTTTTTTTTAACAAGATTGGTCAATTTAAAGTCAGTTTCCTTTTTACCCTTACCTTTTTGTGCTTTGCTATCGAAGTGGTGGTTACTGGGAGAGAGTACTGTATCCCATTTAAGTCTTAATTCTTTTCTGTTTATTCATTCTGAGTGCTGCTATGGTATAAAGTCAGACAGAATGTTTTGTTAGCAAACAAATGGGAAGTATAAAGCAAACAGTCCTTCCTTCTCTAATAAATGCTTCCATTATTCTTTCTTATTAGTTAGATAGGATTTTATGTCATGGGCCAAACTTGAGTTGATAGCCAAGCTGGAAATGATAATAATGTCTCAGTTGTGGGAAATGGATAAGATTACTGATAATCTTATTTTGAAAGGTGCTTGGTGTCATCTGGAGTCTTTTTTTCTTAGTTTAGACTTACTTGCTTTGCTAACTCTTATAGGAATACTTTATTTTTTTCTTTTTTTGGTCTGGGTTTTTTGTGAGATTGGATTTTAGTATTATACTGATAATAAAATACCTCAAATTATTCGAAGTTGTTGATATGGAATATAAATAATTGAGTTTTATCCAGTTAGGAGGATACATATGATGAGTGCAATGTTTATTTACTAATATCATAAATACTTTTAAATACTAATATCATAAAAAATATTTAGATAACTGGGTGGCTCTATGCAAGTTACAGAGAACCTGAGACATGTTCTCATTCAGAGTAGTTTCAAAGTTGTCCCAAGAATTGTCTGCCTATCCAGTACCTTGTGGTAATTCACTCTTAAAATAATGAAGGCCTGGATCAGCTGAGCTTACATGTGAGAAATCATATATATATATGAATATATATGAATGGACCAGCTGCTTCAAAGGGGTGCACTGGATTCTGAGTATGCATTAGAATGACAGGCATGGTGCTGTCGACCAGAGTACTTACTCTGTTTGTCTCTCGCAATTAGCTACACATCCACGTTAACAGAAAAATGCTAGATGCCTTTGGTACAGATTCTTATCCAATACCATGCTGGGGAATTTCTTGATGTTTATCCACTTCAGTGATGTTGTGCTTGCTAGAAAGCGAAATTTATTGTGTCTGCTGGTACAAGGTAAGTAAACGGAATTGCCAGTTTTCTAGATCTGGTGCTAAAATTAGATTGACCATTCAAAGAATTTGAAAGACCCTAGAGACTGTTAAGAGTTGCTTTGACACACCATTCTTTAATCTTATGCAAACTAAACTGAACAGAAAATAAAACTGAAAACCCTCCTTTGTTTCAGAGACTGATTGCTAGGCTCTTCAGCTGTTTCAGTAGAAAACTTGTCATCCTCTCTCTTTTGACGCTGCAAATTCCCATTACTATAGATTTAGCTGCCTTTCTGCAGGTATCTGCATCAGTGTTGCTCTGTGAGGCTTTCTCTTTGTAAATCATGGTCTGAAAATAGGTATGGAGAGTACTGCATTAGAACAGTAACAGAGAATAAGCTTGTCTAGCTTTACACACCTAATTTAATTGGCACAGAAGCCATTAAAAGTCTGGTGTACAAGGTCAGTAGTAAGTTTTTGCTGACACAGTAGTTTTAGTCCGAGAGAATATAATGTTACATTACATTCCTTACCCCTACCAGGAGATGTGAGCCTCGGTCTCTGAAAGCATCATTGAAAAAATGCCTTGCCATTTTGGTTTACTCTCTCTTCAAATTGCAAAACAGAATTGTTGTGTGAGTAACTTTATTCACTGGTTTGGAGTTGTTTGAGGTTATTGTGGATTACTCATGGGAGCTATTGTGTCCTTAAAAGTTGGTTATTCCAATGCTTATAAAAAATTAAAAGAAAAATAAAAATCTGCTACTGCCAAGGTGTCATTGGTGGTAGTTTCAGACAGATCCTAGGAGAAAGAGCCCTTGATGGGACCAAAAGATCAACGTTAATTGCTCTGTTAATGGCCCATTAATGTTTTGTATTTCTTTGTGTGAGGTTGCATACAATTGCTTCTTGCTTCTTCCTCAGTTAACCGATTAAGCAGGGACCTCACGGATGCTGTTGAAACTTTCTTGTAGAAAACTGAGAGAATACACAAATTAATGTGTAGGCTGCTTTGTTGCTTGATGTTTCCACCAAAGTTGTTCTAATCACCTCGACATCTGTAAGCGTGCACTGGCATTCATAGATCTTTAAATTGTATCCATCTTTCGAACAGGACAAGCTTAATGCAATGCCTCATCTCTTTATGATTGTCTGTTTGGACAGTTGGTGATCGAAATGCACAAATAACTGTTAACCTTTCACAGTGACTGTAGCTTAAATTTCGATGGTTTTGTAAACTTGAAATTATTTTCACTGTAGCTCTGTGTGCTATGGCAAGCATTTGTTTTCTTCATGTTACTGCTAAATTGCTGAAATCATGTCCTCCTTGTCCAGCAGCTGCAGACTTTTGCTCAGTTCTGTTTAGTGGAACTAAACCTATATAACCATAAAGAATAAGTCTGTATTGTATTGGAAATGCCATTGAAGTTTTGTTTTGAAGGTTTTAAGACTGCACAGATACAACTGAGGACCTAATGGGGATTTAGAATTTCTGCTGCTGTGTATGAAATCAGAAAATATCATCTCGATGTTCCCATTCTATCCTCTGTTACCAGCTCAGATAATTAGCATCCACTTTGATCCAAAGTTTCTGTCAGCCGACAGGAGTCATTCACCAGTCTTATTTCGTCCTTCAAAATAAAAATCAAAGAGTCTGCAACACCAGTAACTCAAAGATTTAGCTCTGAATCTCCAGCTGCATCCTGGGTCATCTTGACAGACAACCTGAAACAGTTCATTCCCTTCCTGCTACCTTGGATGTGTAATTGTACTGTTGAGAAAATAATTTTTGGCGTACTGTTAAGATTTTGCAATGTGTATGGATTGGAGGCCAGAAGATCTCAAAAGTACGCAACTGAGATCTTATGCCCATGGCAGCATGATACTGATACTCTCCTTGTCACTAAAGTGTTGCACTCAAAAATGCACGTGTTTGGCAGTTCTTAGCAAGCTTTTTTAGCCTGACTCGTGATACAAAATTTTGCAATGAAAAAACCTGCCTGTGGTTCCAGCTTGCTGTATTTAGAGATACGTGCTGTGTTTGTATGATGAAGCAATGCCAACTGTGACATTAGTAATGGAGGAGTACAGTAGAGGGGCTGCGCTTCATCCGTATTCCAGTTTATCATCCATCTACCTTAAAGCTTTGTAGTGGTCACCTGTAGTATCTATTGCTTTTGGATATGGGTAGTAAAGCACACTTTAAATATTGCATAATGACATTCTTCAGCCTCTTCCCTGTTCTGTCATATGCCTGTAGTAAAGTAAGTTGATAAGAAGCAGTGTACTGAGTTGATGAAGGAAAAAAACACCCCTTTATCTTTTGTAGATACTTAGAAAACCTGTGTTCTCAAGGTGTTCACTCTGCTTTTGCCTCTTCAGCTTTGAATAGCAGTAGTGATGTTTACAGTGAATTGTGATTGTTTAAATTAGATCTTTGAAATACAGCAGCAGAAGTTTATTTTCTGTTTCAGGATGCCGCCATGGCTTTGAACTCTGAAGCGTTTCCTCCTTTATCTCCACTAGAGAGCACTACCAGCTGCGCTGCTAAGGCATCTCACGTACTTATCAAAATGCTGATTGTGACCTGACAGTTGGTCCTGTGTAAAATGTCATTAGAAATGGTATTAATCTCCTGTTATCTTGTTACATGTGCTCATTAAGAGAAACTAGGACCAGAAGGGACTTTGGGAGATTGTTGAGACCCTTCTTCCTCGAGGAAAAAAAAAAAAAAGTACTATATCTAGGCCAGTGTCTGTCAGGAGTGTTTCGACCTCTTTTCAATTCTTCAGTGAAGGGAAGTCCATGTTTTCCCTGGCCAACGTCTCCTGACATTTTGTGATCTACAGACTTGCCCTACCACTTTGCCCCTTTCTTCATGGTGTCACCTTTCCTGCAGCTCAGTTCTGTTTTTTCCTCTATATTTGCTGTATATAGGATAAATAGTATTTTTTTTTTTCTCCATACACACATGCTTTTTGCTTTTAAAGAGTGCTGTTTTCCTTTCCTCACTCTTGTCATCTAAGCCAAAGGGTAACAAATCTGTGTGGCACTGTAGCATCGTCAGAGGTGATGGGTGCTGGCATCCAGCAGCGAGACACCAGCACCTAAAATCATTGCCAGTGGCAGTGTCTGGCTCTGCTGGGCCACATAATGCTCTGAGGTGGCTTGTGTGTCAGCTGTGGTGCGTTGTCAGTGCTCAGGAGCTGGTGCTTCATAACTTGTGTCTTGCTGAGGAAGGCCGGTGGCTGCAGGAGAGCCCAGTGCAGCTGAGGTCTGGGCGTGGTCGTGGCTGTTGGTGTGCTGTGGAAGGAGTCCTGCGGAACCTCAATGGTTTTGCTGCGTGGTGATAAGCTCAGCGACAAAAAAACGTGGAGAAGCACAGCTTCGACCTGAACAACTCCAGTTTCATCAGTATTTTGTTGTAAGTTGCCATTCCAGGCTTTCGATCCATGTTGTTTCCTCTGTTCATAGGTAACGCGGTGAAGACTGAAGTGTTTCTTGTGTCTGACTTGTGAAGGTGTGGTCAAACGAATAAACATCAACAGGATTTTTTTTATACATGTATCTGCAGTACTTTATCTTTTGTCGAAAGTGGCGTTAGGAAGAAACTGATTCTGACACTTGCGGATTCAGGGAAGCTGGTACCTTTTCCACACTTGGGTTACTCATTTCTTTACACTTGTTTCAGACAGCATAGTTTCAAATGAAGCTTTGGACTGACCTGGGGAAGAGCACAAATGACAGATTATTTTAATGGCCAAAAGTCTGACTTCTGTTTTACAAAATGTAGAATTATTTTTCCGTGCTTGTTCAGTCACTGTTTTGTGTGCTAAAGCAGGCAGCTTCTGTCTGGGTGGCAGAACCTGGTGTGCAGGCGTGGTGCCTCCTGCCCCGTTTGCAGTCTCCAGAGCAGAGGGCAAGGATTTAAAATCGGGTATGACTACAGCTCCTCCCAGTGGCAGGTCTTTTTCTGCTTCTGTTTGCTGGTACAGCAGTCCCAGACCGAGGGGTATTCTGAGAAACACCACCCCGCTGCATTTTTACAGAGGTGAGAAGGGGTCTTTTTATGCCTGACTGGTAGGATCAGGAATAAGGAATGGACTGTGTATCTGTAGCAGCCCACTGGACAGAAAGACTGCCAGAAACAGAGGAGTGCTCCCTCATTCAGCATCATTTCATGGGCTCTCAATACAGGTTTGAAAAGCAGCATGCCTCCACAAAGAAGGAAACTGCTGCTGTTGTTTTGCACGTGCAATCACCCTGATTCTTCCTGCCGAACATCTGAGAGATTCGTATTCCATCCACATATTTAAACCTCTCATCCCAGCTCTCATCATCTGGCATCATGATTGCTGCAGCATCCTGTTATCAGGCCTTTACAAATGCAGTCTTGCTCCATCAGCTCAGACTACTGCTGCGTGCTGAACTTTATTCTTGTACAAGCCATTTCAAAAGTGTTTGGGCAGTGCTTCCAGGAGGCAGTGGAGGAGACACCGTGACCGTCGGCACCAACTGTTTTTGGCTTTGTGCCAATCTGTGTAATTTTGAAATCTTTCCTGTGCTGTTGTTTGTGTATATGTGTACACACAGAGAGGCTTTATATATGCACATACTCACGTGAATATATAAAACTTTGTATTGTTAAAAATTCCACAGGATTTTTGAAAATCATTTACTCATTAGACTTTCTCTTGCATTTCTCATCGCACAGGCAGTTGCATTTACTGAATTCCAGTTCAGTTCTACTTAGTATTCCCTGTTTCTTACGTCCTTAATAGGTAAGCATCTGTACACATCGACAGATTTGCACAGCAAAGTGCAAACCCGCCACCACGTTCTTGGAGATTTTCAAGACCTGACTGGACAAAACACTGAGCAACTTGGTCTGAATTCAGTATTGAATCCTGAGACCCATAAAGTCTAAACTAGTCTGTTTTTTTTTTTTTTTTTTTTTTTGGGCAGAATGAAAATCTGGCTCTACAGTCAGTAGCAGGGGTCAAAACTTCAGTGCTGGAGGAGTAATCCAATGGCGAGTCAAGGGCTCAGCCTCTACCGACTCCTACCAGCGTACCGGAGCACCAAACAAATGCATCAGAAATACCCAGCATTTTCCTGTCTCTGCTTTGGTTGGCATGCTAGGATGTGCTTCAGTGCCCATGCACAGCCGCAGGAGAAGCCTCCTGGCTCTGACTGTGTACGTGCTGGTGGAGGCTGTAAAGCTTGGAAGTGGCCTGAGCACCATTGTTGTGTGCTTCACACCTTGATAACCTCTGTTCTTACCTGTTAGATCGTACTGGTCTCATCTCTGTATGGTTGCCTTCCTTCACCTCCATTACATCAAACAAATACTGTTTATACCTTTTTCATTTTTAAGAACTTTTATGGCTTCTCCCTCTCTTGGCAGTCAGCTGTAAATCATTAAAATACTGAGACCAGTATGGTTCATTTGATAAGATTTTAAAAAGGTCTATCAGTCTTCTGTTGTAAAAGAAAGTGATGACATTTTTTTCATAAGAAATTTGACATTGGAATTTTTGTTAATTAGATGTTATTGACTATTGACATTTAAACAAGTCTCAATTTTGATTATAGGGAGATAGAACAGAAGAACATTGGGGAGGTAGAGTAGACTATCTAAAAAAAAAAAAAAAATTAAAACCAGGATTTCTACAACCCTTTCCTCATTTTTACAGGTAAAAATCGAATGTCAGTCTGCATACTGGTGTGTATGTGTTAATATATTGTTTTACAATGTAGTACTGTTGAC
>Ga0181612_135221_pt1 | contig 27559 bp, 14 predicted proteins | sample HoacroProtozoa21_FD_119630 | JGI IMG/M metagenome (GOLD analysis project Ga0181612, IMG submission 119630) | Hoatzin crop microbial communities from Cojedes, Venezuel. Combined Assembly of Gp0051906, Gp0051904, Gp0051908
GTAGTTGAGAACTCTTCGCTCACATTCACCGACGCTTCCGTTCTCAAGGCCTCCACAGGCGTTCCTACGGAAGGATATCTCGCATTCAAGGTTACCGAACCCGGATCCGTTATCATAACAGTAACCGGCGACGGTACCGGACATGCTACGGTTGGTGTAGGACCCACCGATGGAAGCAGCATCACAATAAAGGGCGGTGCCATGATGAACTCAGGAGACTCAACTCCTACCAAGATCGTCATCAAGGACATCACTGAGGAAAGCCTCGTATACGTATACGTATCAGGTGGACTTACCATTAGCCAGCTGGCCTGGAGCACCGATACCGATGCAGTCAATACGGCCCTCCGCACCCCTCAGCCTACAGCCGATCCCGAAGAGGTGACAGCGGGAACCTCCACCGATATAGTAATCTCCTGGAATGCCATCGAAAATGCCGAAAGCTACTCGGTAGTATTCAACGGAAAGAACTATTCCGTAACCGATGGAGAGACCAGCTACACCATCGGAGCCTCCACCGTATTCATGCTTGACCCGGGCAGCTACACCGTACAGGTTTACGCCAACCCCGGTGAGGATGACATCTACAACACAATGTCCGATGCAGGTACCGCAGCATTCGCCATCCTCAACAGTGGTGAAAGTGGAAGCAGCGGAGTTATCGTCAAGACCGTTGAAGAACTTCAGGCTGCCCTTGACGCAGGAAAGAGCGAGATCATAATCGGAGCCGACATCGACTTCTCCAACTCTATCGTTCCTACGACTGCTACCACGATAACCGGACAGGACGGAACATCACTTAACGGTGTAACCTTCCCTCTGACAAGCGATTGTACGGATCTCACCCTCGACAATCTTACAATCAATGCTAGCGGACAAGGCTTGCTCATAGACCTCAACTCCAACGCAAGCACCATCAACAGCATTACGGTCAAGAATTGTACGATAGACGGATACTCCAAGAGTCTTGTATACGCAAGCCAGCCTGACAACAACATCACAAGCGTGATATTCTACAACGATATCATCACCAACCAGGGTACAGGCCAGGGTGGATTCGACTTCCGCAAGGGAACCTTCGGAACGATCCAGATCACAGAATGTACTCTCAATGGCGGATTCCGCGACTTCATAAGGGTTGACGCTGCTGTAAACGTATCAACTGTGGATGTAAGCCAGAACACGTTCTACAATCTGCCGGGCAAGGACCAGAACGGACTCCTTTATGTAAGGGCCACCCCTGGAACCTACACGGTAAAGAACAACCTCTTCCATACCATCAACTACCTGCTCGGAAAGAGTGGCGTAACCGCTCCTACGGCCAACAACAACATGGTATACAATTGTGGCGACACCTTCTTCACCGGAGGAATCGACGCTGACGGAATCGATGCCGTTACGGTTACCACCGATCCTTGCAACGCTGCAGCATCAGGTGACTTCACACTCGTAAGCACCCTTGCACAGAGTCTCAAGGTAGGAGCTTCCATATGGAACACATCTTCCGCATCAAGCACCGATGACTATGTCACCGTAAGCAGCGTGGACGAGTTCAATGCAGCCATCGAGGCTGGCAAGACCGCAATCCAGTTCGCAGCTTCAGGCTCTCCCTATGAGATCGGCACATCCATCGAACTGCTTGCAGGAATGCAGCTTTCCGGTGAGGTATCGGGTAGCACATATCCTACCGTTTCCTTCACGGGATTCACTGTTACAAGCACCGACAACCTTGGAAGCATTGTAATAGAGAATCTCACATTCGAGCATAGCGGTGACAACTTCATAAACGTAAGCGCTGCCGCTAACGCATCAAGCATCACGGTCAGGAACTGCAACATCAGCGGAACAAAGAAGAGCGTATACTACGGACCCACAGATGGGACTTCCATCAGCGCACTCAACTTCGACAACGTAATGATGAGCAATCTTGGCGGTGGACAGGGAACAATCGATATCCGCAAGGGTACCTATTCTACCGTATCCATCACCAACTGCACCGTAAACGGCGGACGTGATTTCATACGCGCCGACAAGAATACGGTTACTGGATCAATAAACATATCCAACAACCTGTTCGACTCCTGCACGCTCAACAATGGAAACGGAGTTCTCTATGTCAGGGCAACGCCCGATAACTACTACGTTAAGAATAATCTATTCTTAAACGAGGATAACAATGGTGAAAAAGGTACAATACTCGTAAATAGCAAGAGTACCGTTCCTACGATGAACAAGAATTACTTCTACAACTGTACTGCTACGAAGTTCTGGACTGGTGTAGACGAGGCCACCGCCACAACCGGTGGAGGAATCCTTGATTCCGATCCTTGCTCAAATGCATCCTCCCTCAACTACACTCTCACGAACAGCACTCTCATTTCAGCGGCCATAGGTCCTGAAAGGTGGAGGTAGAAGAGTCCATATCAAATGGAGGGTCGGCCGCAGGGTCGGCCCTCTTTTGTTTTGGAGCACTTTGAGAAGTCTTCCAAACAACCTATCTTTACCGATAGGCCAAATTGGCAAATGCACATAACCTTGCGAAAGCATGAACACGAAAAAAGACATCAACCTAAGGCACCGGATATCCGCCTTGTGGATAGCCATGATACTTTGCCTGTGCGTCCACAACATAATAAGGAAGCTCTCCCTTGCAGAAGACCGGATTGGTGGCGCATTCCCTTCCACCAAAGCCGAACAGCTGGGATATATTGCAGGCATCCTTCTGCTCCCCGCCATAGGGGCCGTCATGGCCCAGTGCGCAAAAGGCAGGGGGGCGTGGATAGCGAGCCTGTGCCTGGCTGCATCCTACCTTGCCGTAAACCTCCTGCACCTTTCCGAGCTGCTATACGATTTTTCTTTCGTTCAGATGGTCCTGCTGCTGGCAAATGCCGTCGCAAGCATCTATGTACTCATATACACCGTGAGATTTTTCAAAAGCAACGGCTATGACAGAAGAAAGTAGAAGTGCATCATACGAAAAGGCCCTTTCAGAGATTGAACTCCGGCTTGGCAAAGAAGGGCCTGATGCCGTAAAGGACATTCCCGGAATCCTCATGGAGCACCTGTCTTTCTGGTGGATAGGATTCTATTGGGTTGACGGAAAAGAAGAGAACCTTGTCCTTGGATCCTACGAAGGTCCCCCAGCATGCGAAATGATACGTAAAGGCAAGGGTGTATGCGGAACTTCATGGATGGAGGACAAGACCATAATAGTGCCCGATGTCGACAAGTTTCCCGGACACATCGCCTGCAGCAGTGCCTCCCGCTCGGAAATTGTCGTACCGATAAGAAAAGATGGGGCAGTCAGCGGTGTCCTTGACATAGACAGCCGCTACCTGGACAACTTCGATAGCGTTGACGCATCATTCCTGGAAGCACTTTCGAAGAAAATATCAGAAGTCCTCTGAAAAGACCGTGAATTTTGCGGAATCATCCAAATGTTCTATATTTTACACTCGAAAGTTAGGAAAAGTGCTAAAAATTACACAAATTCAAACAATAAAGTGTAAATATGAGAATCGAGCGAGATATTATGACCACCTTGATTAGGTGGAAAGATTCATCTGACAGGAAACCCATCCTCCTCAAAGGGGCTCGCCAGATCGGAAAGACATGGATTATGGAGACCTTTGGGAAAGAGAATTTCGATTACGTCCTGAACATAAATTTTGACAGGCAGAGTGAAGTCAAATCCGTATTCCAGAATACAAAAGATCCAGAGCGAATATTAAATGAACTCGCCCTCTATAGCAACGCCCCTATAATAGCAGGGAAGACACTTATCTTTTTTGATGAAATCCAGGAATGCGAAGAAGCACTCAACAGCTTGAAGTACTTCTGCGAAGAAGCACCTCAGTACCACATAATCGCAGGAGGATCGCTACTTGGCATAGCAGTCAGAAAGAAAAAGATGACCGTACCTGTTGGAAAGGTGGATATCATCAGGATGTATCCTCTCACCTTCAAAGAGTTTCTCCGAGCAAGTGACAGAAGCACTTTCGACTATTTGCTAAACATCCATTCACTGGAGCATCTGCCTGAAATCATACTGAACAAACTACGCACCGAATACAGACGCTTCCAGGTATCAGGTGGCATGCCTGAAGCAGCAGTGGCTCTACTCGACAACAAAGGCATAGGAACGGTCGAATCCACCCTGCAGAACATCCTTGATCTTTATGAGATTGACTTTGCTAGGTATGCCGAGCCAAAAGAAATACCTCGAATACATGCCGTGTGGCATTCTTTGCCATCTCAACTATCCAAAGAAAACAGAAAATTCATATACGGGATAATTAGAAGCGGTGCAAGAGCCAAAGACTATGAAGACGCTCTGCTATGGCTAGAGGAAGCAGGTATGATATATCGGGTATATAACATTTCCACGCCGGGAATCCCTCTTTCCGCATATCAGAACAACAGTGCCTTCAAGGTGTATGCCTGTGATTGCGGCCTGTTACGCAGGCTAGCCCACCTCCCAGCCACCATTGTCATGGATCCGATAGCCAACTATACGGAGTTCAAAGGCGCTCTTGCTGAAAACGCCGTCCTCCAGTCCATAATACCATTGCTGGACAACCAAATACCATGTTACTGGACATCTTCTGCAACGGCAGAGGTTGAATTCATCATACAATGGAATGAGAATGTGATACCTGTTGAAGTCAAGGCGGAAGGGAACATAAGCGGGAACAGTCTTGCTCTCTACAATAGGAAATATTCTCCAAAGTACCGCATCAGATTCTCCATGCTGAACCTGCAATACAATGGTGGATTGCTAAGTTGTCCTTCGCCTCTTGCCGGATGGCTCGGCATCTTGATTGATCTGGCACAAAAAGGAGATCAATCCTGATTATACACAGGTCCAAGTTTGGGCGTCACTATATTTCCATCCCCATTATGTAGTCATTCATATAGAACCCATCACCGATAGGTTCATCTACCTCACGCACCTTGTGCATACCCATATGCTCGTAGAATCCAAGGGCCTTGTTGTAGCGGTTGACATTTAGCTCCATGGTGCACGGAGAAGGATGCTCCTCCTTTATCGCTGAAATCGCCTCCTGGAAAAGCCTGGCTCCAAGATGGTCCCCCTGCCTCTCAGGCAGGACGTATATCTTCTGAAGGTGGTACAGGTCCTCACCCTGCCTCTGGTAGGAAACGTATCCGACCATGTCATCATCGTCAAAAAGAAGAAGGTAGGTGTGCCCTTCCTCCTCCATCTGACGGGACAGGCTATCCTCAGAGTACATCCAATCCATCATGTATCGGATCTGATCCTCTGTCAGGATGTCCTTGTACGTATGGGGAAATATCTTCCACGCAAGGGAATGAATCGCCGGAATGTCCGAAAGGGACGCCTTCCTTATTTCATATCTATCCACCATGTCTCTATGATTATGCAGAAATGTCGCCTGCAACTGTCGTTCCAAAAGCTTTGCCAAGACTTTTCTTTCCGGAATCCCATTTTTTCGCTAAATTGCAATCATGAAAAGCAGTCTCTGAACCCGGAGATACCCCCAAAAAGTACAAACTAGAAACCTGCCCCAATACAAATGTCAAGACACCTGTCCATAGCCATTGTCCTGGCGCTTGTTTGCGCTAGGGCCATCGGACAGCCTTCATACAATTTCCGGAACTACGACGAAAAGGACGGACTCGCCCAGAGATATGTGACAAACATTCTCCAGGGTGATGACGGTTTCATATGGATAGGCACGTGGAACGGACTTGACCGATTCGACGGATACGAGTTCGTGAACTTCAAGCCACAGCCCGGAGACGGGACCGACGTTGTGAGCGACCGTATCGTAAGCATATGGAAGAACTCGAACGGTAACCTGTGGTGCCTCATGGACAATTCCGTATACCAGTTCGACACGAAATCCTACAAATACTCGAGCGTTCTGGATTCGCTCGAGAGTGAAAGCGGAAGGACATTCAACGTATATGACGTATGGCCCCAGAAAGACGGGACTACGGCCATTCTGTGCAGGGACAGCACCTGCATCCTTCTAGAAGACTCCGCTCCCCGCTCAAGCGCAAGGATAGACGGCCACACCGCTTCAAAATACTTCCCTCCGCAGAATGATACTCCCGGGGTAACAGTACCTGACTCAGATCCTTCCAAGACATTATTCTGCCTTAGGGACGAAGGCGGGAACCTCTGGTTCAAAAGCCATTACGGGCTCTACATCGCAACACCGGCAGAGTTCATCGGAAAGACATTTCCCCAGGAAGGGAACTCTTCTGTAAGGTATTGTACAAGAGACCGCTCAGGGCGCCTGTGGGTATCTAACAAGGAAGACAAGACTATCCGTCTTTTTGACAGCAGCGACAATCTCATCGGCTACATAGACCGTAGCGGACACATCGTACCATACCATGCATCAATCGGGGCGTCCGTATACACCATACTCGAGGATTCTAGAGGTACATTCTGGCTGGGATGCAAGCCCGAGGGACTCCTCAGGCTGTCTGAAGAGGGCGGATTATTCAGGATTTCATCATACCTGCCAGACCCGGACGACAGCACAGAGAATGCAAACGCCATATTCGATGTCGAGGAAGACCCGAAAGGAAGGATATGGGCGGCCATATTTGACAAAGGAGCATGCCTTGTGGAGGAGAAGCCCGATGGAACCTTCTCAATGAAAGGGGCATGGAACGGACTTGGAGGATATCCCATCGAAAACTTCAACATGGCCCGCACCATAATGTTCACAGAAAATGGAGTGATGCTTGTCTGCACCACGGCAGGGCTTCTTGTCGCCGATGCTCGCGTTGATGACATCTCAAAGATGAAATTCACCACTCACGTCAGGGACCCTCACCGCGAAAGCAGCCTCAGCAACAATGCCACGATGTACGCTGCCACCGACAGCAAGGGACGGATCTACGTCTGCACCGAAAGCGGAGGAATGTGCGAAATCCTCTCGGAAGACCTTCTCTCCGATGAACTTCAGTTCAGGCATTTCATCCCTTCCAATGGATTCCCCACTGATATCGTCCTGTCCGTAATTGAAAACGGTGAGGACCTGTGGGCCATCGGGAACGACAAGCTTGTGAAAGTCTCCCCTTCAAGGGACGAATTTCTCTCCTTTGACGCCGACCTCATAAGGAAGAACGCAAGGTTCTCGGATGCAATTCCCGCAAGGCTTTCCGACGGGACCTTCCTTGTAGGACTGCAGGATGGAGCAGTCTCCATAGACCTTGACCATCTTAAGAAGAGCTCATTTGTCCCCAAGCTTGCCATAACAGGGATCAGCATCCAGCAAAGGGAGGTTTCAAGGGACGCGAAATTCTCTGACACCATCGTGCTTTCCCCGCCGGACAGGAACATCACCGTCCACTTCGCCGCACTGGACTACTTCTCCAACGACAACCTGATGTACGCATTCAGGCTGAACGGTGGCGCTTGGAACAGGATCGGGAAAGACCACTCGGCAACACTTATCGACCTTAAACCTGGAAGGTACACTCTCGAAATCCGCTCGACAAACCACTCCGGAGTGTGGGTGGACAACACAAGTAGCCTAGGCATTGTCGTAAAGCCGACTTTCTGGGAAAGTACGCCGGCAAAGATAATGTACGCACTGCTCGGACTTCTCTTCATATATATAATGTATGGTACCGTGAAGTACATCCGGACGATAAGGACACGCAACAACAACCTTGAAGCCTACCTGAAGATTCTTGAGACGCGCCAGGAAAACGGCACGGAGGAAGAGAAGGAGATTGCCGAAATGCAGATCCTTGAGAAGGCCCAGATAAAGGCTGCGGAAAACGTCCTTATGAGAAGGGTGGTATCTTTCGTGGAGAAGAACATCTCCAATCCCGACATCGGAATCGACGACATGGCCGATGCCGCGGCAGTAAGCCGCTCCAGCCTTACAAGGAAAATGAAGGAGATCCTTGGCATAACGCCCATCGACTTCCTCCGCGAGGTCAGAATCCAGAAAGCCTGCCAGCTTCTTAAGGAATCCGACAGGAACGTGAACGATGTCGCCTACGAATGCGGGTTCTCCGACCCGAAATATTTCAGCCGGAGTTTCAAGTCAAAGATGGGTGTCTCACCATCTGAGTATAAAAGCGCCCAGAACTAAAACGTTGCAATAAAAATCCACCCTTTTGACGAGTTTTTGGGAATGTGAGGGAGGTTTCAACAGTAATTTTGCACCAGTGAAATCACTAGTTAACCAACTAAGCTATGACCCTAAAAAGCAAAAGACTCATCTTTGTATCGGCTCTGATGCTACTGTGCAGCGTCGCATTTGCGCAGCATACCGTATCGGGAGTCGTACGCGACGGTAACAACAACCCCATACCGGGCGTTACCGTGTCAGTTCCGGGACAGTCCGGAAGCTGGGCCGTAACGGACCTGGACGGAAGGTACACGATCACCGTTCCATCCAGCCAGTCGGTCCTCTCATTCTCATCAATGGGATTCAAGACCCAGGACATCGTAGCCTCCTCCTCCACTATCAACGTGGTGATGGCCGATGACGTAAGCCTCCTTGATGAATCAGTAGTAATCGGTTACGGTACCGTGAAGAGAAAGGACCTCACCGGAGCTGTCGCTTCGGTAAAGGGCGAGAAGCTCTCCGAAGTCCCCGTAGCCAACGTATCGGAAGCACTCCAGGGAAAGCTCCCCGGAGTCAATGTCGTTTCCCAGGACGGACGTCCTAACGCCTCGGTATCCATAAGGGTCAGGGGAGGAGGATCCATCACCCAGTCTAACGACCCTCTGTTCGTTGTCGACGGCTTCCCCGTAAGCTCGATAAATGACATCCCCGCATCCGAAATAGAGTCTATAGACGTGCTGAAGGACGCATCCTCCACCGCCATCTACGGAGCACGCGGTGCAAACGGTGTAATCCTCATCACCACCAAGAGGCCCCAGGCCGGAAAGCTCAAGGTCAGCTACGACACCTACATGCAGGTGAAGAAGGTGGCCAAGACCGTCAGCACACTCGACGCCCAGGACTACCTATATTATAACTGGGCATACGCAACTTCGCGCGGTGAGGCCAACGGCGACGCTTTCGCAAAGTACTTCGGACTTGGCAGCAGCTACGGCAACCACCTTTCCGACTACGCAGGCGTATCCACCCACGACTACACCGACGATGTCCTCAGAACAGCCTACAGCCACAGCCACAACATCTCCATCAACGGTGGCGGCGAGAAGACAAGGGTCCGTTTCGACATCGGATACGTAAACGACCAGGGTATCAAGATCCTTTCCGACTATCGCAAGTTCAACACCAACCTCAAGCTCCAGCAGGAGATAACAAGGAACCTTCGCCTCGACCTCGACCTTCGATATGACGAGAGCCGCACAAATGGCAATGAGGGCGTGACAAACGGCAAGGGATCAATCGTTTCCGCAGCATACAAGTATCGTCCGATAGACAACCCCCTCGGTGGGGTATCCTTCTCCGACGTAGCCTCGGGATTCAGCTTCGGTGTCGAGAACATAGACGACCTGCACGATCCCAAGAAAATGATCGAGAACATCGTAGACCGCTCATGGTCACGCTACCTAAGGGGATCCGCCGCCCTCAACTGGGAGATCATCCAGGGCCTCACCGCCCGCTCGGAGGTTTCCCTTACAAGGAGCTCCGGAAAGAGCACCTACTACACTGGCAGCTACAACACCAACAAGACCGCGACCCTCACCCGCTCGACCGGAAAGGGCCTCAGGTGGGTGAACACCCTTACCTATGATTTCGATGTAGCCGACATCCATCACTTCAACCTCATGGTTGGACAGGAGATTCTCGAGAGCCAGAGCGAATACAGCACGCTCAGAGGCAACGGCTATCCCGACAGCTTCGACTACGACACCACCATCGGACTCATTCACACTGCGACCACTTCCTACACTTCGTCCAATGTGATAGGAGTTCCCAACCACACCCTCTCATTCTTCGGAAGGGCCAACTACTCGCTTCTCGACAGGTACCTCTTCACCCTTACGATGAGGGCCGACGGAAGCTCCAAGTTCGCTCCCGGACACCGCTGGGGATACTTCCCTGCAGGAGCCTTCGCATGGAGAATAAGCGACGAGCCTTTCATGGCAGGGACAAAGGACTGGCTGTCACTGCTGAAACTCCGTCTATCATACGGTCTTTCAGGATCTGACAACATCAGCAGCAACCTCTGGAGGGAGACCTGGTCGACAACAAGCGCAAGCGACAACAAGATTCTCATCAACGGTGAGCGCACTGCCTTCTACCGTCCTGACGGAATGCTTGCAAACGACGACCTGAAGTGGGAGACCACGGTATCCCGCAACATAGGTATCGACTACGGTATCTGGGACGGAAGGCTCAACGGTAGCCTCGAGCTCTATTGGAACACCACGAAGGACCTCCTCATGGCGGTTCCCGTCGACAACACGACAGGTTACTCCTACCAGTTCCAGAACTTCGGCCAAACCTCGAACAAGGGTATCGAGCTCTCAGTAAACTATGACATAATCCGCAACAAGGACTTTTACCTCAATGTAGGGGCCATATACAACTACAACCGCAACAACCTCGACAAGATGGAGAACGCAGACCAGTACGAGTACTCTTCATACTGGGCATCTTCGGCGACCATTCCTGTAAACGACTGGACATTCGAGGTTGGACGTCCCATCGGCCTTATCAGAGGATTCAAGAGCATAGGATGGTACACTGTCGATGACTTCAACTATGTAGGCGGACAGTATGTCCTCAAGGACGGAGTACCTGATACCCAGAGCGGTATCTATGCCACCTACAAGCACCCCTTCGACATCCCCAGCGGACAGACCGCATTCCCCGGAGCACCCAAGTATGAGGACACCAACGGAGACGGACAGGTAACCCTCGAGGATGCCACCGTCATCGCAGAAGTTCTTCCCAAGCACACTGGAAGCTTCAACTTTACAGCACGCTTCCGCAACTGGGACTTCGCCGCCAACTTCAACTGGGTACTCGGAGGCAAGATCTACAACGTGGACTATCTCACAAACGCATCCGGTAACGAGTTCAACGGCATCGGTCTGCAGAGGCAGTCTTGGGTGAAAGACTCCTACATGGTCTATGACATCAACTCCTCCGGAGACATCTACGCAGTGACCGACCCTACGGCCCTGAAAGCCCTCAACGCAAACGCCAAGTATCCCCTCCACTTCCACCAGGCTGGTATCTGCTGCACGGAAGGTATCGAGGACGGATCATACCTCAGGCTCCAGAACATCACCGTAGGATACAACTTCACCAACCTCATCCACCGCTCATGGCTGTCCAACCTCAGGGTTTACTTTACGGCATCCAACCTATTCTGCCTTACCAAGTACTCAGGACTCGACCCTGAAGTCAACTCCTTCCAGACCGGTAGGGCCGGCTTCCTGAGCAGCGTGAAGATATTCCCCACCCCGAACATGGACTTCGGTGCATATCCCAGGGCGCGTACTTTCACCTTCGGTGCGAACATTACCTTCTAACATAAAAGACATCATACGATATGAAAACAAAATACATAAGCTTATTGCTCGCTGGCGTTCTTACAACGGCCTTTACCGGTTGCAAGGACTATCTGGAGACATCTTCTCCGAGCGTTGTCGACAAGGAGTTTGTATTCAACAGCCCCGAATCCGCCCGTGCGGCACTCTACTACGGCTACCAGACCCTTCACGACTGCAGAAGCGTTCACTCGATAGGATTCTACTGGACTCCCGTCTGGGGATCTGACATCGAGGACTGCCAGGACACATGGAGTGATGGTAGTGCAGGTCAGCAGGAAAAGGCCCTCTATCCCGGAGGGACATCTTCCTACAACATAAACAACGGCGAGGGAACCGAGGTATTCGAGCAGCTCTACGCCACTATCGCAGTGTGCAACTCCCTCATCAACGCATACGAGGAGATGGACACCTTCGAGGAGATGATGAGTGGTGAGGCCAACGACCTCTCCGACATCTACGGACAGGCTGTGGCCCTCAGGGCGACATGCTACTTCGAGCTCTGCAAATGGTACGGAGACGTGCCCCTCTCGCTTGTTACCGGAGAGCAGGCAGAAGGCCTTACCGGACGCTTCGAGATCTACGACTACAACATAAAGAAGCTCATCGAGGTCGAGCCCCACATGTACCGCATCGGAGAAGGTGGAGCAAGGGCTGACGTGATGAACCGCAACTACGTCCAGGGACTTATCGGAAGGCTCTGCCTGTACGACGGAGGATACGCCACGCGCCGCACCGACCTTGGAAGCAACTTCTACGTTGACGGAGACGGCAACGCCCTCAGCTTCGAGGACTGGAGCAACGAGCAGAACGGTGCCAAGTACGGCCGTCGCAGCGACTGGAGGGATCTCTACCAGACTGCAAGGACATACCTTCAGGCATGCGTAAACAATCCCGGTACCGCCGTCCTTCACCTTACCGACCCCCGCGGAAAGGGCAGCAACGGAGAGGTTTACGACAATCCTTTCCAGTACGCTTTCCAGCAGATGCACGGAGGTGCTGACGAGACTCTCGCCGACGAGTCCCTCTACGAGATTCCCATGGAGTTCGACAACGGAGCGGACCGCCCCGCATACATCGGACGTCCTTCATCCGGAGGTAACGGCGGAGCACCCTGCATCGCCTGCGGACAGGACAGGGTACAGGTTCACTTCTACTACGGCTCGTACGACCCTGCCGACAAGAGAAGGGATGCATCCGTATGCGTAACCGGCAGCACCGGTGGCGGACAGGAGCTCATGCAGAGCTTCAACCGAAGCGCATGGGGTGCAGGCTGCGGCCCCGGCACCAACAAGTGGGACTGGAACCGCCTGGCCTCCCCTCTTACCTATGCCTACGGAACTTCCGGAATCAACGTATCCTACATGAGGATATCCGATGTATACCTGATGCTCGCCGAAGTATGCGCCGCCCTTGGCGATGACGCTACCGCAAGGCAGTACCTTGGAATCGTCCACAACCGCAACTTCAGCGGTGGAAGCGACCCTAACTTCAACTCCTTCATAAGCAAGTGCGGCTCCGTATGGGATGCAGTAATCCAGGAAAGGGCATTCGAGTTCGTAGGAGAGGGCGTACGCCGCTTCGACCTCGTCCGTACCGGCAAGCTCCCCGAGGCAGCTGTGAAGGACCGCCAGATAATGAACGCCATCATTGACGGAATCGAGGACAATGGATACTACGCTTTCGACAACGGAAACGTTCTCCCAGCATATGTATGGACAAAGATGGTTGACGCCAAGAGCATCTACGGATACCGCCTTACCGCAGACTGCCCCGAAGGAATGGAGGACGATCCCGTTCTCTATCCCGGATGGAGAGGACAGCACAACGATTGGGGCAGCATAGTATCTTCAGTTGCAGGTGTAACCGAGACCAATGTTGCAATAAAGGGCCTGTTCGAGTACATCGAGCCCGATAGCGCCGAGGCCAAGGCTCTCGAGGCAGAAGGATATGCCAAGACAAACTGGGCTGTCGACATGCCCGCCTACAGGGAGTCCTACGCCACAAAGCTCCTGTGCGGATACTCCGACGCAGACTATGCGGCAAAGAACCCTCCTATCTACCTTCTTCCTTTCACCTACAAGGTTGTACTCAACTCAGGAATATCCAACGGTTACGGCTTCCCTCAGTCTTCATAGGACGTGGTTATGCATAAATCAGTTAGTTTAATTTGTTTGATTCTGTCCGCATGCCTTGCTTCAATCCCAGGCAAGGCATACGACAGGGTCGTCGCCCTTGACGGAAGCGGAGACTTCACCTCGATCCAGACGGCCATAGATGCCGCCCCGTCGAACGCGAAGGCCCCTCACACCATCTACATAAAGGACGGTGTGTACAAGGAGCACGTATGCATACACTCTGACAAGACTTTCATCTACCTCATCGGGCAGTCAAGGGATGGCGTCACCATATCCGACAGCAGGGTATGCGGTGGCGACGGGATTGCCTACAGCCCCCAGTACGGAGCCACCGTGGTGGACAACGCCAACGATACGTATTTCGAGAACCTCACGATTGAAAACTCCTGGGGAGTGAGCCGTCAGACCGGCCCCCAGGCACTTGCCCTCAATATCACATCTGACAGGGTCGTCCTATACAACTGCCGTCTTCGCAGCTACCAGGACACCTTCCTAACGACAATGACGGATAACAACCGTCACTATCTGAAGGACTGTGAGATAGAAGGTGCGGTGGATTTCATATACGGAAGCGGAAACGTATTCTTTGACGGATGCACCCTCAAGATCATGCGCGAAAGCGGAGGATGGATAGTAGCCCCCTGCCACAGCAAGACAAAGTGGGGATACGTATTCAAGGACTGCAGGATAACAGCTCCCGGAGACCCTTCCAAGACCAGCGTATGGTTCGGGCGCCCATGGCACAACAGGCCCCTTACCGTCTTCATTGACACGGTATGCGAAGTGGGCATCCCAAAGGAAGGCTGGTTCGACCACATGGGAGGACTTCCCCTTCTTTGGGCCGACTACAGGACAAGGAACGCCGACGGCTCCCTTCAGGACCTTTCGCAAAGACGCACTGCATACTACGGTACTGACAAGTACGGCAACCGGTACGAGTGCAAGGCAAAGAACTTCCTTACCGATGAAGAGGCAGCCCAGTACACCGTAGCAAACGTCCTTTCGGGCAGCGACGGCTGGGACCCTGCAAAGATAGCTGGCTACACGAGCAAATAGACATAATAAAGTATTTCTGGCGGGAGGAAGGGAACTTTGAAGTTTTCCTCCTCCCTTTTCATTTAAGGCTCGCAAGTTGCAGGAAAAATCCTGACACCACATAATTCCATGAAAAGAATCCTTTTATCCCTTACACTTTCCATGGCCTGCATTGCAGGATACTCCCAGAACATCCTTCGATACGACAAAAGCGCATCCGCCTGGGAGGAGGCTCTTCCCATCGGCAACGGAAGGCTTGCCGCAATGGTATATGGCGACCCCTGCCGCGAACAGATACAGCTTAACGAAGAGACTATATCGGCAGGCTCGCCGTACCAGAACTACAACCCGAAGGCACTCGAGGTCATTCCAAGAATGAGGCAGCTGATCTTCGATGGAAGGTACGAAGAGGCCCAGGAAATGGGAACCGACGGAGTCCTCTCCCCTGTAGGCCAGGAAATGCAGTACCAGACCGCGGGAAGCCTTTTCCTAGATTTCGGGAAAAGGGAAGTAACCGACTTTGAAAGGACCCTTGACATTGACAATGCCATTGCAAGGACCACCTACAAGGTTGGAGGAGTACAGTGGAGCGAAGAGGCATTCGCTTCATTTGCAGACAATCTCATAATAGTCAGGATATCTGCAGACAGTCCCCGCTCAATTGACTGCACCCTATCGATGGAGACGCCGATGCCCGACCCTAAAATCTACTCTTCAGCTGACGGAACCCTCACCCTTGAAGGTTACGGCTCGGATCACGGCCCGATAAAGGGAGGCATCCACTATGTGGACAAGGTTAAAGTGGACTGCAAGGACGGGAGCATCTCTTCAGAAGGAGACCGCCTTGTTGTAGGGGGAGCATCCGAAGTTATTCTTCACATATCCATCGCAACAAACTTTGTAAACTACAGGGATATAAGCGCAGATCCCTTCACAAGGAACGAAAATTACCTAAGGGCAGCTTCAAAGGACTACGACAGTGCCCTTTCGGAGCACATCGCAGCCTACAGGAAGCAGTACGACAGGGTGAAGCTTGACCTTGGGACCACCCATGTGGCAAAGAACACCACCGACTACCGCCTTCTGGCCTTCCAATGGACTGAGGATCCGGCACTGGTGTCGCTTTATTTCCAGTACGGAAGGTATCTTCTCATATCATCATCCCAGAAAGGCTGCCAGCCGGCAAACCTGCAGGGAAAGTGGAACGCCAAGGTGAGCCCGCCATGGAGCTGCAACTACACGACCAACATAAACGCCCAGATGAACTATTGGCCGGCCGAACTTACGAATCTTTCCGAGCTTCACGAGCCTCTTCTCAGGATGGTTGCGGAACTCTCTGAAAGCGGAGCCGAGACGGCAAGGAAGATGTACGGCTGCAGGGGATGGGTGCTTCACCATAACACGGACCTTTGGAGGTGCACAGGAGCCCTTGACAGGGCCTACTGCGGAATATGGCCGACCGGAGGGGTGTGGCTATGCCAGCATCTCTGGGAAAGGTGGCTCTACAGCGGAGACATTTCTTTCCTTGAAAAGGCCTATCCGATAATGAAAGGGGCTGCAGAGTTCTTTGTTGATTTCCTTGTGGAAGACCCCAATACTGGATACATGGTCGTATGCCCTTCGAACTCTCCCGAAAACAGGCCGGCGGGAAAAAAGAGCAACCTCTACGCCGGAGTCACAATGGACAACGAGCTTCTGAGCGACCTCTTCCAGAACGTGGAGGACGCCTCGGGGATACTTGGAAGGGACTCAGAGTTCGCTGATACCCTGAGGGCTCTCAGAAAAAGGCTTCCGCCATACCAGGTCGGAAGGTACGGCCAGCTGCAGGAATGGATGGAGGACTGGGACAATCCCAACGACCACCATCGTCACGTATCCCATCTCTGGGCACTGTACCCGGGACACCAGATAACTCCCTACACCACGCCGGTTCTTTTCGAAGCCGCAAGGAACTCCCTCAACCAGAGAGGAGACGCTTCAACAGGATGGTCCATGGGATGGAAGGTATGCCTGTGGGCAAGGCTTCTTGACGGAGACCACGCCATGAAGCTCATCCGCGACCAGCTCACCCTCGTAAGCCCCGTAATGCAAAAGGGACAGGGCGGAGGAACCTACCCCAACCTTTTCGACGCCCATCCGCCTTTCCAGATAGACGGTAACTTCGGCTGCACTGCCGGAATCGCAGAAATGCTTCTTCAAAGCCACGACGGAGCCGTACATCTTCTGCCGGCTCTTCCTTCAGAGTGGAAGAAGGGCTCAGTTTCCGGACTCAGGGCAAGGGGCGGATTCGAGGTCGAGGAGCTCTCCTGGAATGACGGCGCACTCGAAAGTGCCAGGATACGCTCTTCCCTTGGAGGAAACCTTCGTATAAGAAGCTACGTTCCCATAAAAGGACTCAAGGAAGTAAAGGACGGATCCGGCAACCCCAACCCATTTTTCAAGTCACAGCAGATACTCCGCCCGCTTGTTAGCGAGAAGGCATCCCTGGGAGGAAACAGTCTCAAGAAGAGCTACCTTTATGATATTCAGACAGTAGCTGGACAGGAAGTAGTCCTTCAAAGGGACACCGAGGCTGAGAGGAATCCTTCTTACGATGTTGTTGTTGCAAAGGATGGAAGCGGAGACTACACATCCATCCAGAAGGCTATATCATCGGCTCCATCCTTCTCAGATGAAAGGTATGTAATCTTCATAAAGGACGGGCTCTACGATGAGGAGAAGCTCATAATCCCATCTGAAAAGAGGAACATCACCCTTATTGGCGAAAGCAGGGAAGGAACCGTCATAAGCTACCACATGCACGATGGAAAGAGCCCCGAGTCCGGAGACAGGCTTCCGGTCGAGTCCTGGAAGAAGTGGAGCTCCAACGCCATGCTGGTACGCTCTTCCGCAACCCTTACCATCGTAGGGGAAGGATGCGTCATTGAAAACCTTACGCTCCGCAACAGCGCAGGTCCCGTCGGGCAGGCCCAGGCAGTCACCGTATGCGCGGACAGGACGTCCTTTGTTAACTGCATACTGTCAAGCTACCAGGATACCCTCTATCTCTGGACGGCAGGGAAAAGGGTATACTTTGAGAACTGCCTTGTAATCGGAAGGACAGATTATATCTACGGCGGAGCGATCGCCTTCTTCGACGGTTGCGAGATAAGAAGCTGGGGAGGAGGATGGATCACCGCGCCATCCACACCGAAGGACCAGAAGTACGGGTTCGTATTCAGCAACTGTGACTTCACATACAGCGGCTCCAGCCCCAGGAAAGGGGACGACGGGCACAAGATAGCCCTTGGCCGTCCCTGGCACAACTACCCAAAGGTAGCGATCCTTGGGAGCCGCTACTGCGATGAAATCGACCCCCTTGGATGGCCTACGACATGGAGAATGCAGTACGCATCTACAAGCCCCGACCTTCACCTCTACGAATATGGGAACTCCGGGGCGGCAGCCGACATGTCAAAAAGGGCCAAGTGGACGGGAATAAGGGAAATGAATAGTGAAGAAGCCCTCCAATACACCAAGGAAGCAGTATTCGGAGAAGACCCGCACCTATGGAGAAAATAGGTTTCCTGTCCTATTAAATTTTATCATAAAGAATTGATATGAAAAGATTTATACTAATTATAGCGACACTGTTTTCAGGTACTTTACTTTCAGCACAGACCATCAAGTACCTGAGCAGTGACGGAAAAGGGGACTACACCACCCTTCAGCAGGCCTTTGACGATGTCCCCGTAGGAAACAAGGGCACCTGGATAATAAAGGTAAGTCCCGGGGAATACTACGGACAGGCCATCCTTGAAGAAGGGAAGGACAACGTGGTGCTGCTTGGCCAAAGCGCTGAAAACACCATCATATGGCACGACGACTACTCAGGGAGCGACACCAAAGGTCCGAAGCAGGCCGTAATAATCCATGCAAACGACTTTACCGCTTCGGGGATAACATTCAGGAATCCCCACCAGAACATAAGGGAGTTCCCTGGAGAGAACTCCCACTCCCAGGCGACAGCACTCTGCATAACAGGCGACAGGATAGCTTTCTATAACTGCCGTATGATAGGAAACCAGGATACTTTCTGGGGCAGGGGCAGCGGAAGGATCTACTGCCGCAACTGCTACGTGGAAGGAAATGTCGATTACATATACGGAGGCTCCACGATGGTGTTCGACCGCTGCGAGATATTCTCAAACCAGCACGACAGCTACATAACCGCGGCCGCCACGGTCGAGGGCCAGCTATTCGGCATAACATTCATAAAGTGCAAGCTAACGGCAAAGAAGGCGGGAACGCCGGACCATGACGGAGTGCCATTCCGCAACTTCTACCTCGGCCGTCCATGGCACCACGCTCCAAGAGTGGTGTTCTACAAATGCTACGAGCCATCGAGCGTCTATCCCGAAGGGTGGACCTTCATGGGAGGAACCGAGCCGTATCTCTTTGCAGAGTACAAGTGCAAGGGCCCCGGAGCCGCAAAGGACCGCCTGCAGAAAAGGGAGATGGGTGGAAGGCAGCTGACAAGGAAGGAGGCTTCCGCCTATACGATAGAGAACATATTCTCAAAAAAGACGCTCCCATCCTACAAGGAAGACTGGATGCCGGCAAAAAAATGCCCTTACAAATACTAGCGAAAAGGAGATTATTTAGACAATCGTCGTAACTTTGGTTTTTATGAAAAGGCTTATCCACACAATACTTCTTCTTTCGCTGGCACTTGTCGGCTGCAGCAAATCCCAATCTGTCAAGACAGGGTACATAAAAGTCTCCCCCACCGACTCCCTCTACTACGAGGAGACAGGAAAGGGCATCCCCATAATCCTTCTTCATGGACACTCACTGGATACAAGGATGTGGGACGACCAGTTCGAGACTTTTTCAAAGGACCACAGGGTAGTAAGGTTCGATTTCAGGGGATACGGGAAATCCTCCCTTCCAAAAGAAGGCGAACAGTTTACCCATCTTGACGACCTTCTGACCCTTATGGATTCACTCAAGATCGACAAGGCCCACATAGTCGGACTCTCCATGGGAGCGTTCATAGCTTCTGACATGCTAGGCCTGCACCCGGAAAGGATGATTAGCTGCACGCTTGCCAGCGGAGGCCTAAAGACATACAAGGGGCCCAGCTCCCCGATGGATTCCCTGGAAAAGGCAAAGAGAGACTCCTCGATTGCCGCCCTGAAGGCAAAGGGAGTCGATGTGATGAAAAGGGAATGGACAGACGCCCTTCTTTCTTCCGCCGGTTCCGGAAGGGAACGCCTCAGGGAGCCCCTGACCAGGATAATCGACGACTGGACGGCCTGGCAGCCCCTTCACTATGAGCCCAGGACGATCTATGCCGCAGATGCTGCAAAAGCCTTCTACAAGAGATGTCCCGAGACTCCTACCCTGATTCTCCAGGACATGCACGGAAACGGACGCTCGAAGATGCTTGACTATCTTCCAAATGGAAGGCTCGTAATCATGCAGGACTGCGGACACATGATGAATATGGAAAAGCCCGAATACTTCAACAAGGTGGTCCTGGATTTCATAAAAGAAGTAGAAGCCTCAAAGTAGCCAACCCATTCAACTGACACTGTAACTCATTCCCGCATATCATGAAAAAGGTCCTTCTCTCAATAGTTTCCATCCTTTTAGGAATAGGCGCCCTCTGCCAGAACTATCCCTACCGCTCGGACTACCTCTGGGTGACAGTGCCGGACCATAGTGACTGGCTGTACTCCATTGGGGAGAACGCCTCCGTGGACGTGCAGTTCTACAGGTACGGCATGCCTGTCGACGGGACACTCCACTACGAGATTGCTCCCGACATGCTGGAGAGCGTATCAAGCGGGGACGTACCAATGAAGGGAGGAAGGGCCACCGTCGGCATGGGGACGCGCCATACTCCGGGATTCCAGGACCTAAGGCTGTCGCTCACCCTCGACGGGGTCAGGTACTCGCACCACATAAAGGTGGGGTTCGGAGTGGACAGGATCGTCCCGTACACAAAGGAGCCTTCGGACTTCGAGGAGTTCTGGGAGAAGACCCTTTCGAAGGCCAGGGAGTTCCCCCTCACGTACACTTCGGAGAGCGTGCCTGAGTACTCAACGGACAGGTTCGACTGCAGCCTCATAAGGCTCGCACTCGACTCGAGGGGAGCGTGCATATACGCATACCTCTTCATCCCCAAGGGGGCAAAGGAAGGAGGATGCCCTGCGGTGCTATGCCCTCCGGGCGCCGGGATAAAGACAATAAAGGAGCCGCTCCGCCACTCCTACTACGCAGAGAACGGGTGCATAAGGATGGAGATGGAGATACACGGGCTGGACCCCAGGCTCTCCGAGGAGACATTCAGGGAGATAACGGCGGCTTTCAACGCGCGTGACAACGGGTACCTCACAAACGGCATCGAGGACAGGGACCGCTACTACATGAAGAAGGTCTACGTCTCGCTCGCAAGGGCCCTGGACCTGCTGTGCTCGCTCCCCCAGTGGGACGGGAGGAACCTCATCGTGCAGGGCGGAAGCCAGGGCGGGGCGCTCTCCATCGTAGCGGCTGCGCTCGATCCGAGGGTCACGCAGTGCATAGTGAACCATCCGGCGCTATCCGACATGGCCGGCTACGCCGAGAAGGGAAGGACCGGGGGATACCCGCACCTCAACCGCATCAAGGGACTCCTGAACAATCCGGACGTCATAAGGACACTCTCATACTACGACGTGGTGAACTTCGCACGGAAGGTAAGGGCAAGGACCCTCATGACATGGGGATACAACGACAACACCTGCCCGCCCACCACCTCCTACGCGGTATGGAACACCCTCTCATGCCCGAAGGAGGCGCTGATAACACCCATAAACGAGCACTGGACATCCGAGGAGACGGAAAGGCACCTGTGCAAGTGGATGCTGGGGAATCTCAAATAGGATCCTGATTTTCAAATATTTGAAGCATAGCTCTGGCGACATTCCGTCAGAGCTTTATTCGTATCCCTATCTTTGAGAGAAGCTCGGCAATCCATATGCACACAAGGGCAAAAAGGAAGCATTTTCCTATGCCGACTATTCCGGTAAGCCACGAAGGCGTAGTCAAAGAAGTGAAAGACCTCAGCGTATAGAGGAGGTAGGGAATGAGATAGACTGTGAGCGTGGATGTTCCCGCAGGACGTATGAGGCCGAACCACCTGGTCCTGCCCCTATCCTCAAGCAGCCTCAGGAGGGAATAGGTAAACACGCAGATGGCGCCTACCCACATTAGCCATGGAAGAGTCTCCTGCTCCTTTGATACGATCCACCATTTGTGGGCGATTATTCCAAGGACAAGGAGCGCCGCCGATACGGCCGTGGCGACAAGAAGCCTCTTTCCGCACGGAACTGATTCGCTCCTGGCACTTGCAACCGAAAGAATGGTACCGCCAAGGGCGAAGGCGGCAAGGCATCCGTTGCGAAGATGAAGTGTCTGCAGCATGGTGTCAAGGAAGTTTGGCTGCGGCCAGTCAAGGATTGCCCGTCCGCTTCTCATGGGGGAAACCAGTATGCATATGAGTATGAACACGCCAAGGACTGAAAACAGAAGGGTGAGGTTGTCCCTGCAGAAAAGATACACTATCGCGCATATGAGATACGCCCATCCTATGAGGCCGAGGATTCCCCACCACTGGGAGCTGAACACTTCCCCTGCTGGCCCCCTGTAAATAAGGGCGAGATACACCAGGAGAACGGATCCAGACAGCCGCAATATGTTATGCAGTCTTTCATTTCCTCCCGCAGGATAGCTGTTCCAAACAAGGGCGAATCCCAAAAGCAGAAGAAGCCAGTAGACTCCACTTCCAATGGGCATTTCTGAAGAAAGGCCGCTTTCGGCATTAACGATGAACACGCCCATGAGAAGAAGGCTCATCGTCCGCATCAGTATATGCCCAAGGACTCCGATGGGCGACTCACCCCTGGAAAGCCTTTTGCCAACCGCATAGGGTATGGACATTCCCATTGCGAAAAGGAAGGAGGGGAACACTATGTCGGATAGTCCCATGAAGTCCTCCGTGACGCCAGCATGCATCATCCATTTGGGGACGCCGTAAACATTCACAAGGTCGTTCACGAAAATCATAAGGGTCATGGTAAGGGCCCTTAGCATGTCTATTGAGAGGTTCCTTCTCGAATAATTGGCTGCTGCTTCCATTGGCTGCAAGATCGTGGTCACTACAAATATAGCGATTTGCTCCTCTTTTTAAAAAATTTTAAAAACTTTTCATTCTTATTTCGCTCTCAGGCAAGAGTCCAACGACAAGGTGTCAACATTGTGCGAAGATAATCCGCAAAGGCACTCGGAATGTGGTTTGGCTACCCTAGACAAGGTTTTTTTCAGGAAAATAGGTAACTTAGTGCACTAAACCTTTTTTTTGCATGAAACGTGTACTGCTAGCACTGACACTGTGCGCATCCATCGTGTGCGGATGCTCAAGGGAAGAAAACGGAATGAGAAAGCAGGTCCGCAAAGACCTGTCGGAAAGGCTCTCATCAGACGCTTCACTTAAAGAATTCTTCAATGTAGACTACAAGAAAAAGCAGCTCTCATCGACAAACGGCTACGTATCTGATGCGTCTCTTACCGACATGGAGATCGAGGCCCTGGAGTTCCTGTATGCCTACATGCCGCTCGCGGACTTCACCGACTACCCTACGGACTTCTACCTTCAGAGCGTACGCTCCTCCCTTAAGACAAGGGCGGAGATGCCGTGGGGCGTTGATGTTCCCGACCCTTACTTCATGCATTTCGTGCTGCCACTAAGGGTTAACAACGAGAACCTTGACACGGCAAGGGTTTCCTTTTACAAGGAGCTCAAGCCTCGCGTAGAAGGGCTCTCCCCCGAGCAGGCAATCCTTGAAGTGAACCGTTGGTGCCATGAAAAGGTCACATACCAGCCTTCGGACGGCAGGACCAGCGCCCCCCTTTCAACAGTCAGGACAAGCTACGGAAGGTGCGGAGAAGAGTCGACATTCACAGTTGCGGCGCTCCGCTCGGTAGGCATTCCCGCAAGGCAGGTATACACACCAAGATGGGCCCATACGGACGACAACCACGCATGGGTTGAAGCATGGGCTAACGGCAAGTGGCATTTCATCGGAGCCTGCGAACCGGAACCAGTACTGGACCTTGGATGGTTCAATGTTCCCGCATCAAGGGGCATGCTTATGCATACAAAGGTATTCGGACGGTACAAAGGCCCTGAAGAGGTGGTTCTGAATGGCACTAATTTTACAGAGATTAATTTAATAGAAAATTATGCTGATACCGGTGAAGCCACAGTATCAGTTGTTGACGAAAGCGGCAAACCTGTAGAAAAGGCAAAAGTATACTTCTGCATATACAACTATGCGGAGTTCTATCCTGCCCTGTACAAGTTCACTGACGAGAATGGACAGACAAAGCTTTCGGCTGGCCTTGGATGCATGTTGGCATGGGCTGTAAAGGATGGAAAATATGGCTTCGAAAGGATATATTTCGGAAAGGATGAGAATGTGAAGATAACCCTTCGCGACAAGCCTGAATCCGAAAAGTTCCTCTTTGACATTGTCCCTCCCCTCGAGGGAGTGGAGCTTCCCGAAGTTACCCCCGAACAGAGGGCGGAGGCAGACCGTCGCTCTGCAATAGAGGATTCCCTGAGGAACAGCTACATGGCCACATTCTACAATCCTGAAACGGCTGAAAACGCCGTAAAGGCCCACAACCTCCCCGCAGAAAGCGGAAGGTTCCTTGTCGGTGCGGCTGGCAACCACAAGGTGATCGAGACCTTCCTTCGCAATCATCCGGACCAGAGAGCCATTGAGCAGCTGGGGCTCCTAAGCAGAAAGGACCTTCACGATGTGACTCCCGAAGTCCTCGAGGATGACTATAATGCAAAGGAGTCCGTCCTAGGCCAGAGGGTGGCCCTAGAGTTCCTCACCCCCTACAAGAAATGGTTCCTGGAGAACATCTCAAAGGAGGACAGGGCGCAGATGGGCTCCGTAGAGGCCCTGGTGGACTGGACATCGAAGAACATCAAGATCATCGACGATCCTACAGCATGGAAGATACCCATGTCGCCAATAAGTGTATATAAGCTCAGGAGCACATACGAAGGCTCGCGCGACATCTTCTTTGTAAGCCTCGCCCGCACCCTGGGATTCGAGTCCAGGATAGATCCCGTAACATCGAAGGTGCAGTACGGCAAGGATGGTGAATGGATTGACGTAACCTTCGGAAAGAGCGAGCAGAAGAGCAATCCAAAGGGCAGACTCATTCTCTCCTATGTTCCTACGAAGCTCATCGAGAATCCCGGATACTACAAGAACTTCTCCATAAGCAAGATAGTTGACGGAATGCCCCACCTGCTCTCATTTGACGAAGGAGAAGTGGACATGGGCGGAGGAATGGACTACCAGGCCTTCAAAGACGGCGTCACCCTCGATGAAGGCACCTATATCCTCGCCAGCGGAAACCGTCTCTCCGATGGAAGCGTTCCCGTGACCGTGCAGATATTCACGATAAAGGAAGGACAGGACACGAAAGTAGAACTCGAGATAAGGCAGGACACCCAGGCTCCCAGGGTTCTTGGAATGTTCTCCCCCGAGGCTACATTCACAGCCGATGGAGAAAGCAGCCCCTCAGCTATCAAGGCCAAGTCAGGAGATGCCACCTACATTCTCGGAGTCCTCGAAGTAGGAAAGGAGCCCACCAACCATATAATGAGGGACCTTGCCGCAAAGAAGGCAGACCTTGAGAAATGGGGGCACCCGATAATACTTCTCTGCACTGATTCATCCCAGCTTGAGCGCCTTAAGAAGGAGACTTCTGAAGGAAGGTACGGCAATCTGCCGTCAAACATCATTCTCGGGCTGGATACGGACTCGGTGAAGGACAAGCTCATAAAAGGCTTGAACAGGCCTAACGACAACCTCCCGATATTCATAATATCCAATCCCAAGGGTGAAGTCTATTTCGTATCACAGGGATACACAATCGGGCTTGGCAACACCCTCTACGAGACACTACTAAAGCTGTAGAAACAACACGACAACAAACAAATAGACATGAAAAGGGCTCTTCTATCATTGCTGGCTCTGGGCCTTTTCCTCACATCCCAGGCCCAGGACGAAGCACGTCTTCTGAGGTTTCCATCCACAAACGGGACAGACATCGCATTCTCCTATGCAGGAGACCTTTGGACGGTTCCTGTGGAAGGAGGGCAGGCAAGGAGGCTTACTTCCCATATCGGCTATGAAATGTTCGCACGCTACTCCCCCGATGGGAAGACCATCGCATTCACGGGCGAATATGACGGAAACAGGGAAGTGTACACGATCCCGGCAAAAGGAGGCGAGCCAAGGCGCATCACCTTCACTTCCACAAACGCCAGGGACGACCTCGGAGACAGGATGGGACCAAACAACATGGTCCTGACATGGACTCCTGACGGAAAGAGCATAGTATACCGCAACAGAATCGGAGAAAGCTTCGACGGGAAACTCTGGAAAGTGTCCCCCGAAGGAGGCATGCCCGAGGAGATTCCCCTTCCGGAAGGCGGATTCTGCAGCTACTCTCCGGACGGGAGGAAGCTTGCCTACAACAGGGTCATGAGGGAGTTCCGCACATGGAAGTACTACCGCGGCGGAATGGCCGATGACATCTGGATCTATGACGGGAAAAAGGTCGAGAACGTAACGGAAAACAACGCCCAGGACATATTCCCGATGTGGATAGGAGACGAGATCTACTTCGCCTCCGACAGGGACATGATAATGAACATATTCGTCTACAACACAAGGACAAAGTCCACAACGAAGGTTACGGCCTTTGACAAGTACGACGTGAAGTTCCCCTCCACAGACGGAAAGACCATTGTATTTGAAAACGGAGGATACATATACCGACTGGACCCTTCCACGAAAGTTGCGAAGAAAGTTGACATAACCCTGAACGCAGAGGACCTGTACGCAAGGGAGGAGAGAATGAAAGTATCAGACAAGGTCACCTCCTATGAAATCTCCCCTGACGGAACACACCTGGCCGTATCGGCAAGGGGCGAAGTGTTCATCGTGCCTTCAGGCAAGGGCGTCACAAAGAACATCAGCCGCTCGCCCGGCTCCAACGACAGGAGCGTCGACTGGAGCTACGACGGAAAGTACATAGCCTGGATAGGGGACGAAAGCGGAGAGACCGAAGTATACCTCTATGACGTAGAAAAGGGCGGAAAGGCTAAGCAGGTTACAAAGGATAACGACACATACATCCGTTCCCTGCAGTGGGCTCCGGACTCAAGGCACATCCTCTACACCGACAGGAAGAACCGTATCGTGGAAGTAGACCCCTTCTCAGGAGCCAAGAGGACTGTCCTCGAAAACCCCGAGGCGGAGTTCAGGGGCGTGGAGTATTCCCCGGACAGCAGATGGATAGCCTACACGAAGCCGCAGAAGAACGAGATGAACGTAGTGTATCTGTACAACCTTTCATCGGGCCAGGAGTACCCTGTAACCGAAAGGTGGTACAACTCTTCTTCCCCCACGTTCTCAGCAGACGGAAAATACCTCATATTCACTTCCGACAGGGACCTCAACCCCCAGTACAGCCGAATAGAGTGGAACTACTCCTTCGGCGACATGAGCGGAGTGTACATGGCCATGCTGTCTTCAGACACGCCCTCCCCTCTCATACTGAAGGAAGAAGGGGACTCGGACGAAGGAAAGAAGCCTTCAAGACCCAAACCAGACGAGGACGGCACCAAGGCTGGAGAGGACAAGGTAAATGTGAACATAGACCCTGACGGCCTCATCGACAGGATAGTCAAGCTTCCAATCCATGGAAGGGGCTTCTACTGCGACGGAAAGAAGATATGGTTCGGCGACAGGGGCGGAACGAAAGTGTATGA
>Ga0181612_105470_pt1 | contig 27546 bp, 19 predicted proteins | sample HoacroProtozoa21_FD_119630 | JGI IMG/M metagenome (GOLD analysis project Ga0181612, IMG submission 119630) | Hoatzin crop microbial communities from Cojedes, Venezuel. Combined Assembly of Gp0051906, Gp0051904, Gp0051908
AGCTCAACAGTTGAAGAGTTAGGAGAGGATCAGGTAAAGTGAACACAACAAAATGATATAAATAGATCTTCTCATCTCTGTATAAAGTAGAGATAAAACAGAACCAAAAGAGCCTGGCACATTTTAAACCTCGGTGTATCTGTCTGGTTAGCAGAAGTTTTATTTGTTGTTTCCCCTATTTTAACCCTAATCATCTCTCATTTAGTCTAACAGAATACATAGCAATGCTTGAAAGTGCAACACTAGTGAAAGCCAAAACATTTGCAAGATGTTCAACAGCAGTTAATTCAATTACACTTTCTTGTTCTTCATGGTAAACAATTACATCATTCTTCTAGTATTACGTGAAAAAGTATGATATTGTCACTGCAGGATCCGACAAATACAGTTAGGATTAAATTATTCTTACTCCAGTGACAGCTCAACAGAGAAAAGTGTATGTACTTGATCACTACAAACAGGTTAAAATCAATTAGAATTGATCAGTGATAATATAATTTTCAAAATTATCAAAGAAAAAACTGCAGCATGTACAAGGTTCCAACACCAAGAATATTCTCTCTAGCCCTACTGATCCTAGGAATTCAAATCACTATTTCATTAGTTTACACTTTGATTTCACTGTATCGCTTTTTATATGTCAAATTATGTACTAGTCAGGATGTTCCACATGATGCCTCCATTAATGCATACTTAGATGACTATTTTTCAAAAGCATTACTCAAATGAAGATTCAAACTAGCTATAAATTTTGTGCCTAGCTTGAAATATTAGTAGCATTCCAGCTGGTACTTTGCAGTAAGCTCCATTCATCAGACATTTGACTGTTTTGGAAGAAAACCCCAAAGGAACCCCTAACATCTTATTCTATACTGGGGTCAGGTCCGAGTCGATTATCATGGGAAACATGGAAATATTGTGCCTCAAAATGCACACTCCTTTCCCAAGAGTCCTGCGAGAACACGAGACACATCACCCTTCTGGTAATGAAGTCTGTCACCCCAGAGTCTCTGTCCTTTCCTCGCTCTTCACCATTCCTGGTGATCCCCTAAGCCCCTTCAGGTGATTTCACCTGTAACATACTTCAGAAGGGCAACACTCAAATATTCTTAGGCTTCGCGTTGGCTACATCTAGCATATAACTTCCCTTCTTCACTTCAGACTAGGCATATAAAGATAACCTTAAGTGGGACGGAGTTCTCCAGAACACATCACTTAAAGCTGCCAAGAGTTAAAGGGACTTGAAGATGTGCAGGATTTGGAGAGCGAACATCTTCAGTCAAGATCTGAATGTACAGCCTTTTTGGGGACACTAAGAATCCTTTAAATAATTTCATTCACAACACTAACTGAAGGACTTTACTGCTTTAATTTTCTGTATTGTTTTGGATCTCAAGTACTTGTTTACAAAAGGACAACATGAAAAAACTTAACAACGTCAGGCAAATAAGTTTATAGGTTTATACTACCGCCAAATGTTTTTCTGTATGGTGCAGATTCATGGTTAGGAAAACTCTGCAATCAAACAATTTGAGGTAGTTCAATGATAACTCCAAGATGAATCCCACTCCTATTTTACATGCACAGAAGTGAAGATTCTTCATTACCAGAGCTCACTAGCTGCTAACCACATACTTTGATTAATAATATAGGAATCAAAATAGAAGCAAGGCATCTAAATGCATAGCTAGAGGCCTTGTGATTTCACTCATGAGGTCAGGCAAGAGTAAGCAGACTCACTTCCTTTGTTGCTCAGAAGGTAAAAGACAAATCTCCAAGTTATGACAAATTTGGAGAATGGACAGATTATTTGAAAGAACATGTCTCTCGAGACATGTGAGCATCCTCTGGTGGGGTGTGACCAAAGCTGAATTTGGATCCATCCGTGACTTGCACCTAGCACGACCTGACTACAAAGCACAGAGCTGCTGGAGTTACTTTGCCATCTCTCTGATCAGGATACTGCCACTTGCTTGTGATTATTCAGTGAGCAAATCAAACGTTCTGTGACCACTCTGAAAGCCTCCAGCAGAGACATTCCCATCGCCTGTGCTGCCATGGAGCAGGAATCCAGTGACAGCTGAGACAGCCCCATGCAGGGCATGGCCGGCTGTTGCTGGAACACTGAGCCATGGCCAGTCCTGTTCCCCTTCAGACTGGAAAAAATGGACAAGGGGGAAGGACCCTGGCGCCAGTATTTATGCTCTGAGTACTTTACATCAGTATTACTAATAGCACTAGTTTAGGTAAGCTTAGGAGGACCAAAGGCTGAAATTTAATCAGTATTGTCATAAAACCAAGGGAGGACTGTGATCTACTCTCCCCTTCACACTTGTGCTGGTCCCAAGTCATACTGGTGAACATAACACACAACAGTCAAAGCTTTCTGAATCATTTCATTTCCATGAAGATCATAAGGACTGTCTCTATGTAATGATTTAATAACGGAAGGTGCTGAGAGCCTGAATGATCAGGGACAGTACAAAACACTAAGACAGGTAGCTCTTCTCTCTATAGCTTAGAGTTATGTATGGTATCAGTCACCACCATCCTCACACACTGATCTTTTAAAATCTGCAGTGTTTCCTTTGCATTTTTGCAAATACTTATGAATTCTTTTTATAAAATAAGTGCTGGTGACGAGGATAGTCTACATTCAATGGCGCCACTTACAGCCAGACTGAGGGTAAATAACGCTGTACAGACTCTCTTTTGTGGTTCACCAATGTTCCCGCAAGGGATTAAGTTTCCTTCATTACAGATTGTCCTGAAAAAAACGAAGGACAGCATATAGAAATCCTCTGTTAAAAAGGACTACCTGTGTGGCTTTTTAGGTCCCAGTATCATCACTAGTGATGTGAGAGCAAAGGCTTCATTTGGTTTCAGTGAGACATAGACTACACACCCAAGAAACATCACAGCAGGGTTATCCAGCCTCAGAATACACCAAATGAATTTCACTGCAGCACAGATCACTGCTGTACAGAAGCAAGATGAAAAATTAATGCCTTGGGTCAAAAAAGGAAACTCCACCACAGAATAGAGCATTCCAGGAACAACTCTCCTACTGAGATTCAAATTCAAGACATTTTTGGAAGATGCAGATAGAAGTAGACTACAAATCAAATTTAGATCCCTGAAAGTGTGCAGCTTACTCCTGGAAAAATGTATCATCTCAAATAAAAGGTCAAGTGTCATACAGTAAAATTGAAATGGGAAATAGTATTTTCTCACCATTAGATCTTTATTTTTCAGTAACCTTCGTGAGCATTGTGCTCTCAATCCAAATCAGACTTGTGCAGAACGACAGCTTTACCTCACACTGCGGAACAGTTAAAAAAGAATTTCTTGGAAGGCAATTTATCCTCCTAGGTAAACATATGAAGAATTTTAATCAAAATAATAAATATATATATATTAAATGCAGGATTTTAAAGTACAGCATTTTCTAGTAGAGTAATTGAAAAGATTTCCCTTATAGCTTTAATTCAAAGCTGTATGAAATCAATTGGAAGTCTTACATGAACAAAAAGTGACACATTAAATTGGAGTAAGTTAAAATAACTGGCATTACAAAAATGTTTAAAATACCTCTAAAATTTACCAGACATTTGTCAAAATCAACAGCCTGAGCTTAATACAAAATGACAATGTTGGAGTTACTTGAAAAGCATTGGGGACTACAAACATATGTTCTGAGTGCATTAAGCAATAAGAATGCTTTGGCAGAAGTTTCACAAATATTTGCAAATATAATTATGCAAAAAAAGCCCCCAAAACCCAAGCCTCAGACTAAAAATCATGTCAGTTCCTACTTGATCAATCTAAATCACGCAGCATCCCATGTGAAATGGAACCCAATCTCTTCATCTAATTGCTATGATAATTATTCTCTGATATCAGAAGAACAAGAATGGTCCATCTGTGAAAGAATTCATTGCTGCATCACATAAAAGTAATTTTGTGAAAAAATGAATAGGCTCAGGATGTGGGAGAGTGTACATATATGTATATCTATCTGTGTATGGGGAGTGTTCTTAATATACTTTCAGAGGATCAAAATACCCATAAATATGCCTCTAAATAAGAGAAAATATTAAACAATGATGTATTATCAGGGGTTTCTATAGTATGTAGTAAAATAAATAGTGAGTGTGCTGGTTTTGGCTCAGATAGAGTTAATTTTCTTCACAGTAGCTAGTATGGGGCTATGTTTTTGATTTGTGCCAAAACCAGTGTTGATAACACAGGGATGTTTTAGTTACCGCTGAGCAGTGCTTACACAGAGTCAGGGTCTTTTCTGCTTCTCACCCCACTCCACCAACAAGCGGGCTGGAGGCGCACAAGGCATTGGTGGGGACACAGCTGGGACAGCTGACCCCAACTGACCAAAGGGATATTCCGTGCCATATGATGTCATGCTCAGCATACAAAGCTGGAGGAATGTTGGCCGGGTGGGCCACTGCTTGGGGACTGGCTGGGCATCAGTCATTTGGTTGTGAGCAATTGTTTTAGTTTGCATCACTTGTCTTTCTTGGGTTTTATTTCTCTCTCTTTGTTATTTCCCTTTCCATTACAATTTTCTTCTTATTATTTTATTTTATTTCCATTATTAAACTGTTCTTATCTCAAACCACGCGTTTTCTCACTTTTAACCTTCCAATTCTCTTCCCCCCCATCCTGCTGGGGGGGTAGTGAGCAAGCAGCTGTGTGATGCTTGGTTGCCAGCTGAGGTTAAACGACAACAGTGAGATCAAGGAGCATTAACCAGCAAAGAAAAGCAAAAAACTTAATCCTCTTTGGAGTCATATTCAGACAAATTTAAATTTACTACTTTAATTATACACAGTGTTTCTAAGGCTGTAAGTCCCTCTTCTTTATGGGAAGTCCTGCTCTTACATAAAATATTGAATATATTCAAAGTTTATATATTCTGTTTGCTACTTAATCCTATTAATTAAGGGCAAACAATCACCATTTTTAGGATGATCTGAGGAAGCATTTATTGATAAATAGGTCTAAGGCCACTACGTATTTCTTTCCAAACACACTTTGATCAACTTAGTTCAAGCACAACTTTATAAATACTCTTCCTATGCACTTCTGTGGTAGATTAAGCGACCAGGCTACTATCTGGTTCCTGCTTTCTCCTCCACCAAGACAGATGTTGGCTGTGTTTTCCTATTACATCCCCAAGAGATCTGCACATTCAAATTCATTAAGATTGAATTACTGTAACTCTTCCTCTCTTGCCTTGACAACACGTTTTACTCTGCTCATACCTGTTCACAATACTACTGCAAAGATCACCTGTGCACGTTTTTGCATCCCATCTTTTGCCTCCTTCTTCTCTCATTTCTTTCTCCCTTATAACATCAAATATAAGCACCTTGTCTTCACAAAAGCTGCTTGTGGTCCACCTAAGCTCACTTATCTCAGCCTACTACCAACTCTGCTATCTCTAGTTGGCTTCAGATACCAACACTCATTATCACCCTGTCACCTTTCCAGCTGGGCAGTTTTGTGCTTCTCCGCTTCATAAGTATCTCAAGAATGATTTCATTATTCCTACTGATAAGCTCCCTCACTTTCCATCAAGCCTACACAAAAAACTTTTTAAAAGCTAATTCTCAGCTGAGACTGCAGGCACTGCACTGACCAACAATGTCTCATTGACTCCTTGCATTCACTTCTGTGTCTATACCCAAATGCACTATAACTGTATTTTTAGGAAAGTTCTTGTGGCAACTTTTATACAGCATCTAGAAAAACAGATTTCTGTTCTATCATTAAAACACAATGACAAAATATGGTAAGGTGTATTACGTGTTACTTTATCATCTGATTTCTTCTTATTGATACATCTCTAAAGAATAACACTGTTTTTTTCCTGACAAACACAATCCATCTGGCTTCTCACTTCTGTTGTGATTACTCTACCATGCTAACACAAGCCGCAATTCCTCCAACAGTGACCAGTTTGTAGTGTCTCCTCAAACAAACCTCCTGTTAAATTTGAAATTCTCAATCCTCTTTCCCTTCAGCTGCTGGTTAAATCAATACTGTAATAGATGTACTCTCAGCAGAAAGCCTTCTCACTTTTGACACTAAAACTGGCCAAACAAATGCAGGCAGGTTAGGTTCCTTCTTCTCAAGCCTAATTCCACAACACTGTTGACCTTGTAAAGCCCTAGATTCCTGGAGCTATTGTATGATCTTCCTGCATTAACCTCTGGGCTAACAATTTATTTTAAGATAAATTCAGCCATGATGGATAAGATCAGTTTGAACCGTTTAATTTTTTAATAAATCAGGCAGATCCTTTGTACTTATTGTTACAATACCATTTCAATGTCTTTGGAGGAGTAAGACTGCTAAAGAATTCTGAATGTAAAACATATGCAACTCCTTTAATGAAGATTCCAGTCTTGCAAGAGATTCTGTGGGGGACCCTACTGACGTACAGAGGTCTGTACAGAAATATCCTTGCAAAAATCTTACCTTGCAACTTAAAACTAGCAACACTGCATTTTAATCTAATCCACATGAAATTGAAAAGAAAAAATAATATTTTGATATTTCTGTTATCAACAAGGCATTTGATAAAATTCACTTCAAGTTTAGCAAATATACAAAAGAAGACCCATTCTTCTGGCTCAGAGCAGATTTTTAAAACTGCCAATCATATTGGATACTATTTATATGCCATTGTATTTTATTTGAATCTGTTAAGATTTTTCACAGTCCTGAACTTATTTCATAGCAGAGACTAAAAGAAATTATTAGTGACCTAGCATTTAAGATCAATCTGTTCAGCAATAGTAGCAATAAATGAAGAATATTGATACTCAGACAATGTCTCCTTGTTTGCATAATGTTTCTTGACTTTGCTGCCACCTGCAGCAAAACACAGGATAAAAGCCTGGTTTAGAAATTTCTTTGCATCATTGCTTTCCAGTCTCTCTTCATTACCGGAATGTACTGATTTTCTAAACTGATGAGAAACTGATAGCAAAAGGTGGTTTCTAAACTAATCCAGACCTTTCCAAATGTTAAAAGATTTTGTGAAAACAATGTATTGAAACACCGATATCCACGTTTATTTCACTAGATCAAACGAAGACTTGAAATCATGTGGAACTGAAACATGTATACCTACATATTTATTTAGACTTCTCAAAGCATCATTTCCCCTTTAAAATTTCTAAATCCTACTAATAAGTAGAATGGAAAGGAGTTTTGCTATTTTAGTGCTTAAGTTTCTTTTTAAGTATTCTGTTTCGGTGTTTCGGGTGTTTTAGTGGGTTTTGTGTGCGGTGTTTTTTGGTTTGAGGGATTTTTTTTTTGCTGTGTGGTTTTTTTTTCCAATAACAAACATAAACTTGCCATCATTATCTTTGAATATACAGTTGGGAATTCAAAATAAATACTTATTCAGATGTTGCTAAATTGAATATAATTTTTCAGTTGGATGGGACCTACAACAATCACCTACTCCACCTCCCAAATACATACGTTTGAAAAACACCAGTTATGCATGTATGTCTTAACCATGAAGTCACAGGTAAAATCTTTATAATGCTAGAGGTTTTTATATCCCAAGTCCCATCAGAACAAAAATTATTAACACTACAAAGGAAAAGCAGATGGTCCAGCATAAGAGTGGCTTCACTTCTTCTCAGCATCAATTGGGAAGTAAGATTTGACTATTTCTTATTTCTCTAAAATCATCATCTGTGGCTTCCAAAGAGAAAAGCAATGAGCTCAAGTAAAACAAAAGAAACATATAAGTAAATTATCACTGAAAGGGACAACCACCTTGAAGAGATTTCTGTCTCCACCTTTTGTCAAAAGTCTACTAGACCCACCTGTCATGATAAAAATACAGTCTTGTTGGTTTTTTTTGTTTTACTCAACTTGAATAATCATTCAGTTTGCCAGGTGGCCTTCTTTTATCTCCTGCTTCTTAGGAAACTTTCCTCGCAGATGAAGAGTTGGTCATAAGTCACCCGATATGTAGTCAACCTTTAGTGTAGGTCACTGGAATTCACTACATTGAATATTACTATAATATTATAGTGTATAAGATGTGGCTAGTAGGGAACGTATCTACCTACCTTCTTTTTATGCCTGGGATCATGCTAATAACATCAGTCCTATGCTTCATAACCTCTATCAAGTTCTAGCAAGAACTGGATGCCACTTTACTCCACTGTCCTAATTTATAAAGCACTCCATTTGAAGCAATCTTCATTATTGGGTCACCCGTGATCCCCTTCAAGCAATACAGAGGAGAAAGGTCAAGTTATGGTATCCCAGACTGAAAAGTCAAGTTATGGAACAAGTATCTTTCCTAGAGTGTATCTTTTCCTACAAATATCTACTCTTGTAATGACTATCCCCTCAAACTTACCTATTTCAAACCCCTACCATGAACAGGTCCACCAGAAGAAAGCTCTACAAACCCAAGCCTGACTGAGAAAAGACATGCCAGAAATTGCACACATTCCACTGATTATTTCAGTACTGCTCTGGATGGGGTATGAGAAGCGTCAAGAAAAATGATGAAGCAAAGCAGCAAAATGACTTAAAATATGCAAGTACACCTTGTGTGTGTTCTGCCCTTTAAGTGACTTATTTTTGGCATATTTGTCCTAGAATTAAAAAAAGAACACATAAAAAACCCCCAAACAGATCTAAAGAACAGTTTGTTGCCTTGCATCCCTTCCATATAACAAAAGATTAATTCAGCAGCGACACCTGTCCAATGACTAAGGGCCATGTAGTTGCACAGTAGTTCTTGTCAGCTTAATTTATCCTATGACATCTTTACCAAGGGGAAAAAGAAAACACCAGCTTTATTCACAGATCTTTCACAGGTAGGTTTTTAGGGTTTATTTTTTGGTTGTTTTTCACTTCTTTTTTTTTTTTTAGACTGGACACAAGAATTGATTGATGACATTCAGCTGAATATTTTTTTTTCACACTAACCTTTGTCAAAGAAACGGCTGCTAAGGACAACAGAGAGTGAGACCTTTGACTGCATCCAGCATTCTGAACTGCTGAGCAGATGTGTTAGAAGTTTATAGCTTTAAAATGCTGCTCAAAGACCCCAGTTGAGGTTGTGACCCTACTGGGCTCAGTACTGTACAAGTATAAATGAAAATATATGAGATCCCTGCACCAAAGGGTTTGTGAGCTTATCCTCTCTATCAAAGATAATTTAAGTCTTTGGCAGTATATCCAGATTTGGTTTCAAACTAAAATATAAAGAAATCTGAGCTGATCTTCTGTTTGGTCTCACACTATGAACTCCATCCAACTTACAAACAGCAGAGTTTCAGAAATAATGAAAAGGGAAAAGAGTGCAGAAACTCAGCACTGAATCTGGATTTTTACCCTGAAAATTGGATGATGCAAGCTCAAGGCGGAGAAACGTTGCTTCCACGGAAACACACGCTGAGATAGGAGAGAGCAGAGGACCAGCAGTATTTTCTCTGCTGAACCTGTGGAGACCACCATAGAAGCAGTTCATAATCAGAGGAATGAACTGTTGTTCCCTTGGAATCCTTGTGTAGATGCTGCTCAGCCCAGTGAGACCCTGCCAGCACCAGACTTGTTTGCACTGGGCACAGAGAGGTGAGCTGTATGCCCACCTAAATGCTTCCTAAATTAATGAGTTCAGCTTTCAAAATAAACATGAATGCACACACACACACACACACACTAAGACTAATGGCAATTCCATTTCTGCTGTTAATCTCTAATACATTCTTAATACAAGTTTCCGGACAATTTCATTACTTGAAATTACAAATAAAAGTTTCTACTGAAAACTAATGCAAAAGAAGAGTGAAATGAAAAAAACTGTTCTCATTTCAGGAGATAACAAGGAATTAGGCCCGCTTTAGAAAAGAGTATTAGGGAATATTAAATTTGCAGGAAGCTAAAGATGTGTAGAGTTGAAATTTTATTAATGGAGAAAGACTGAGGACATTATGAAATGATTATGCTGTTCCTTTTTAAATATGGCAAAATATAGAGTTAAGAAATGAAGAAGGAAGGTCTTCTGTTTTTTCTCAGAAGCACCACTTCTTCAAATAGTACTGATTTTATTTTTAGGATGGCTTCAACCAAAAGACAGAAAGAAAAGCAACTACAGAAAACTGTATCTAGGCATCCTTCATAATTCAAAGCAAAATGGTATAGAATTAAAGGACAAAAAAAACCCCAAACTCTTGCTTCCTACACTGTTCTTACCTTGTGTCTCAATGGGAAGAGAATGACAGATGGAGGTATAAAGTATGTTTACTCATATCAGGCCTTTGATATGCAAATACTTGTTCTGAAAGAATGAGAAATACACTGACCAGCAGACATCCCATCAGAAGAGGAGCATCACAACCTGAGGGAGAAGAGGGAGATAAACACTCCTTGGCAGATGCATTATGAATACTGACTACGCAAAGTTCTGCCACAGCACTTTCCTGAGGGAAGTATTATGTTTTGAAATGTAACATCTCATCAACATTTAAATGCAAAGAGTGAAAGAAGAGTGAAATATCTCAGGGATGTCGCTAATAAATAAAATAAATTCACTCACTCGTGCCTTTTTTTTTTTTTAAATTTCAATGCACTGGTAATTCTGTTCCATAACTCCCAAGACAACACAGACAAGAGCTAACTCCAGCCTCATAAGGTTCGCCTTGAGAATCTTTTTTTTCAGGCAATGGAGAGAGATCAGTTGATTCAAAGATGTCAGCATGTTACGTTCGACTCCTGCTCTGAATCACTGGCTGGCAGAGCCAAACTGTCTCTGTTAACTGTACAGAGAATCAGAGGAGATTGGCCTCTCACACCTTAAATATTGTGCATTTCTGATGATGCCATAACATTAACATCAGCTTGAAACCTGATCCAAACCGTTTCAAAGTTTGTGACCTTAAAAAAAAAAAAAAAAAAAAAGCTGTTAAAAATAATTTCTTGCAAACACCCGCTAACATGAAAGTGCTTGCTGTAACTGCAGTGAAGCCAGAATGGTTTTCAAATGCACTCAATCTCTTTTCCACGTGTCAAAACCAGTATTGCCTCTCTTTTCCACCCAGCTACTGTACAAAGTGTGGATGCAGAATGCATGCTCCATGAAGCTCAGAGTACAGCAGTAAGGTAACATCTCAGAACCAATTAAAAATTAGTCTAAGAAATGCAGCAAGGATTAAACAACACTCTTTTTTAGCTCACGATTTTTACATCGTATTAAGCAAGTTCACTTGACTAAGATGGCAAAACCCAAAACAATACCACTAACTTCCCTTATATTTAATATACTCAATAAACTGCACAGTGTACTGATTTTTTTATTTTTTAAGGATTCATTACCTTCTCCAACCATCACTAGTATAGAATTCTAATGCAGAAGAAAAATACTTAAAGATTTTTCTCAAGTTCTCCCTTTTTCAAGATACCTGCCACATCTAATTGTTCACAGTGGAACTGAGGTCATGCATTTCTCTCAGTTACAAGTCCTTCTTGAGAAAAGGAGCTACTAATTATTATTTTAACAGTTTTATCATGGAGTTTTCTCAGTAATGACAGCTATTGTAACCATTGGTTTGTTCCTCAGAATGCCTATCTTTTATATCCCTGCTGTAGTCGTCTTGAAAAACAAAACAAAACAAAACAGAACAAAAAAAAACCTAAACCAAATCAATCAAACCAAAAAGCACAACTCCACACCCTTCAGAAATGGAAAACAGAACAGCTGCAGAAAGACCTAGGAGAATACATGTGGAAAAGTAAAAGTACTGACGTCTTAAAGCCAAAAAATAAACACTATATGAATATCTTTAATATTACTACTACTCATTTCTGAAGTAACAGAAAAGTTTCATTGTGCTCTTGTCCTTGAGTTTGGGGTTAAATTGCTATGCTGATGCTATTAACATTTAGGTAAAAAAGGATAAGGTTTAAAGAGCCAATCAAATACCAATTACTTACATTGCTTCTCTAGTAACTATACTGTGGATTTTTTGGATGCAGGCAACTATAAAAATTACCAAAGACAGAGCTTTAGTCAAAAATCAATATGTTGTTTTATAGCTACTGTGCCTTCATTTCTTTCAGGTTTACCTAATATATTCCTAAAGAGTAGGTAAGTCCATAAATCAGAAACAAAGATAATAGTTTTACAGGTGTGTCTTGAAAGAAAATCCTTTTTTTATTATTATTATGTACAATACCTGTTGTACCAACTGTAAATATTCCATCAATGCTTGCTATTCCTTAAAAATTATATTATTTTTATTGCTACAAGATCGGATACTAGTTCAGAAAGGAAACAAACAAACAAAAAATTAAACCATTTTAAATAAAAGCTTCCACACTGTGGATAAAATACTTTTTTCTGATCAAGAAACAACAGCTTTTACAATATATTCACAATGCAGTAGTTTCTAGCTACAGAGAAATAACTTCATGCAAAGGAGTCAGTACCACAATTCACAGTCTCTGCTACAGGGATTTCGGGACCAGAGATGCTAACCACTCATGTCCGACAGAACATGCCAGTGGAGACTTCAGGTGGCTGAAGCGGTTGCAGCCCTTGCTTGAACACTGCAGCACTGGTAAAAAGAGGTGATGGGTAAAAAGACTGACAAATGAATAAAAGGTGCATTGACACTGTAAAAAAGCTTAGTTCTCCATCTCGCTCCTGAGCCCTTGGCCATCCCTGTCACACGTGCTAGTTCCCTCCCGGTCTTGGCTGTGCTCCCGGGGAGGGAGGGTGTCTTGTCTCACCGGGGCTGCTCCCAGGCGGCAGGGGTGACTGCGCCCATGCCGGGCCCCTTCTGTGGGAGCCGTGATTCAACTCCTTATGTCTCCATTAAGGCAAGGAGTAGGAGGAATAATTCAGACACACAGGTCGATTCCCATCAAACACCCCAGCTAGCACAGACACCTGGACAAGACTGTGGCAAGACGCTGCTGGCCAGGGAGCGTCTCCCAGCAGCCAGCCCTGGTCCCTCCTGCCTGCCTCGACCCGTGTTGGTACACAAATAGGGCAGGGAGACGTGTCCGCTGTGTCATGGATATGGGGGTCTCAAACGTACTGCCTGGAGATGTGTACAAAACTAGTATTATCCAGGCACTGGTATGGTACATAGGAATACTTTTTCTTCCGATATTTTTTCCTTACAATATTGTCAAACAGAAATTTATTTCAATTTAACACTTATGGGGTAAGAGCAATCTCAACGCTGCCTTTTAAAATGATGTGGTTAGTTTTGGATCATTAGACTAGACAATGTATTTTATGAAAGTATATCATTTTATCCACAGACAGCTTGCAAGCAACATTTTTACGTTTACTGTAATGAAGAAAAAAGCTTATTTCTTTCTGTAGGCTATGGAAATTAGCATGACCTATATTTTTAAAAAAATAAAATATGTCCACAGAGAGCAATTCTGCAATTACTTGCAGATTTTTTTGATTTATACTGCGATTACTTCTTTTGCTAAAGCTACCTGGGACATGAGTGGGTTGTTTTAAAATTTTAAAACTCTCATTTAGGCAGGCCACCTCTTCCTTTAGAGAAAGAATTCAGTTTATGCAAGGTTTCTCTATTCACAATTGTTTGTGTTACGGTGTTTTTAGATTTAAACACATCACAAAGTTAGTTCTAAGTTTTAAAATGTCATGATAATACATTTGTATGTAAATATAAGATTACTAGTGTAAATCAGCCTGAACTATTAGAATATATTTTTCCTAGAACTTTGCTTCATATATTGCTCATTTATATGTAAAAAAACCCAAACAAAACCCCCAACAAACAGTATGAACAGCTGTGTAAGTATCAAAACTCACTAATGGAGAATTATGAAGGTGGTTGTGCCTGCCGATCCCTGTAAATGTTGTCCTCCCTCTAATCTAAGCCTATGCAAGTATTTAACAGCTATAAAGTTGATGACTAGATTTTGTTTCTGATTATATTTGCACACATGTACTAACAATTACTTAGTCAACCACCAACTTGATTCTGATTTGCATGACCTTAAGGGAAACTAGCCACTATTTGAAACTATAAAAACTTTCACTCATAATCCCTAAATTGCATCATCATCCAACCCCCAAAATAATAAAAAATCCCCTGTAATGTTCATAACCCAGTGCTGCTAATGATTAATTGGCCTGAACTGAAAATTCTGACTTTAGTACGTAGTATTTTCATGTGTGCACAGCAGCGTTGTAGGGTCCAAGACTAAGTCCTAATCTCTAACACAAATGGTAAAGAACAAGTGAGATGTTTTAAAAGTTCGTATAGTAAGGGACTTGGCTACATGATGTCAGCTTATCCTTAGGTTCTTCTTAATTACTGTATTAGAAAACCAGCTCCAGCAACACGAGACAACAAAGTCTGCTAGCCTGATTAGCAAGAATTCACCCACAAGACTCATTCTCCACAAATGGAAAGAACTATCCAACATACATATTTATGGCATGTACATCAGTATCTGGGTTTGTTCTTGAGCATATGTGTGTTGATTATGTTCTTGCTGCCACAGCAAACGTGACTAATCCTATAGTTTGAAAATGTGCAGTTCCTACTAATTTCAGCTGAAATCACATTGGATGTTGCAGGTTTCCCAGTTTGAAACACATACAGAACAGTCTCTGCCTTATAACGACTGTCCAACAGAAGTGTTTCGAAAAAACTTTGGAAGATGTCATTGGTCTTGTTTTCAGTTTTCCACTGAAATTTCTAAACAACCCTTAAAAATCCACAGATTAGAATAAGTATCCTTCAATAATTTATTTGCAAGTCTATGTCATATGTCTTACTTGAAAGAAATACTGTTTGCTTCACATGGCCCTATACCACCTCACTCCTGCTATCAAATTAAAGCCTAGGTTTCAGTGCCACTAATACATCAATAAACAATTTTTGCATTGTAGTTATTTACCATAGAAAGCTTTAAAAGTTCAGTTTACCGATCATCACCACACAAAGTAGGGAAGAAAGAAAGCATTTTCCCTGTTCAAGACTACCTTTCAACAAATTATTTCTTGGACCATCTTCAGCTGTGATCAAATGACATGAATTATACCTTATCCCATTATTCTATTCCACCATTTACCACTATTATTTACCTTATTCTGTTACATTACGGTATAATTGATAGCGACGTAGATGTAGGAGAGAGGTTTGCACTCTTTTAACTGTTTCAGTGTTCTCTGCTGTTGTCCATAGTAACAGTTACATCTATCCAGAATAAATAAGGATAGCAAACTTCTCTTCCCCCCATTTCCAAAGTTCTGAATTTCTCAGGCTATGCGTGGGACTTTTTTCCTAGGTACGGTAGCTGTATCTCATTCAGGCTAGGGTGAAAACTCTTTACCGAAGAGGAAGGTTTTGCAGAGTTTACTGAAGCGGAGGCTCATCCAAAACAATACTTTGGCTGTAACATCCGTGAATAAATTCTTCTCTCTTCTCACGGTTTTTATTCTAAAATTGGTAATACCAATTGACAGACATGATTGCAGAATTTGATGGTAGTTAACAAATTGGGACACAATAGCTAATAAATAACCGATACACTAATTGCATAGAAGAGGAGGACAAGAATGGCAGTAATCTAGAACTGTTGCTCTACTTCTGCTCTAACAGTCTTACCAGGGTCTAGAACATACACAATACGCTGATCTGCATTTTGCACTAGCATTAGCACCGTATTCAGATTGATTACATATACACATGTTAACTCATGACAACTTTTTTCGCAGCTAATCCAAGCCATTCATCAAAGGGAAAGTCTTGTGAAGTTTATCAAGAGAAGCCCAGCCAGTCTCCCACAGACTGACCAGGAGCCATCTGCAGACCTCAACCAGTTCAGAAAAAAAAAAAATCTCTGTAATATGACTTTACATTCCCATTACGGAATGTAATGGCCATTTCCTTATGAACACCTAGGATGTAGACAGGTTTCTTTCTCTTCTTCTGTCCCCATTTATTTTTATTTAAGTTAAACACAGTTGTCTATTTTGGCACTTTTCACTAAGACTTTGGAATTTCAGCAAACTTTAGAAACTTTCACATAGGAAATTTAATTTCAAAGTTTTAGTCACCTGATCTAGTTACAGAAACAGTATAGCCCACACAAACCAAGTCAATATATGAAACATAATTAAAAAAAAAATAGAATCATAGAATCATTAAGGTTGGAAAAGTCCTCTAACATCATCAAGTCCAACCGTCACCCTAACACCACCATGCCTGTTAAACCACGTCCCAAAATGCCACATCTGCACGTTTTGTGAACACCTCCAGGGATGGGGACTCCACCACTTCCCTGGGCAGCCTGTTCCAATGATTTACGACTCTTCCAGTAAAGCAATTTTTCCTAATATCGAATCTAAAACCCCCCTGATGCAACTTGAGGCCATTGCCTCTCGTCCTGTCGCTAGTTACTTGGGAGAAGAGACCAACACCCACCTCACTACAACCTCCTTTCAGGCTCTCCGTCATGCTTTCGTGGTCCAAGAAGAACCCAGGGACTCTGTGTCAAGTATTCAGACTTGATGGGCCGTATATATGACCTTATGTCTCACAAAAGCCAGCAAATTCTATTCAGCATTCTATGATTCTATGAAATTCAGCAGAAAACTCCCCAAAGGCAAGAACCTCGTTAAGTACCTGCAACCCAACAGGAAAGCTGGGGTAAGGAGGGAGTCTCAAATCCTCCTGCACGTCACTCAGGGTCATCTGGCTCTGCAGCCCGACGGTGGGATGGGGAGGTAAGAGGCAGCTTCGTATCCCTGCTCTTAGAATACTGAGTATTACTCAGAAATGTTAAAGTGTTATAAAATAGTCTTGGAGAGTAAGTCTGAATCTCCTCAAACTGGGGAGGCAACTGAAATAGGTCTTCTATTTCACAGACTAGTGGCCTGATACTGTGGTTATTCTAGAAAATTAAAGGATTTTTTTGGTACCGTTTCAGACACATGACAATCTGGGGCTTGCCTGCTGCACTGGGAACTTCTCTCATTCTTACAAGAGCGGCCTGGCTTATATCTACAGGGAAACGCTCCTCTCGAGAGCCCAGCAACTCGTGATGCCAGCTCTCTTACAAACCCTCGCTATTCAGATTGAGATAAACCCACCTCCCAGGCTTACAGGTTCCCCGACGCACGCCGCTGTAATTGGATTTTTCCCCTCCAAAGGACACACGCATCCTGGATTCGCCAGCTTCAGACGGACTGACTCGTAAGAGGAGACTGACTTGAGAGTGAAAGCATCACAGGAATGTTGTTGCAAGACCGGGAGAGTTATTCGATTATGTGCAAAGTCAGAATGATCTTGAAAAAGAAAACACCACTAGCCCACTAAAATTAAACACGTAACTACAGCAAGATCCTTTCTTAACTACAACGTTACAAAGTTATGTTTTGGATCAGCTTGAGGGACTGAGAAGCAACTCTGTCCCCAATGCTCTTACCTTGACTGCACTGTCCATAGCATCTGAACCCCAAAATTGCCCTGCAGCTCTGAACCCTCACCCCAGGACTGTGTGTCTGGGGACTACTTTTTTCCCCTTCTCTTGTTTTAATGAAAAATAATTGTTTCCTTTTTTCCCCCTGTTCTTTTAAACAGCAGGATTGCACCTGCTGGGCTTGCATTCCTTTTGTCGAACACAGGATGTATCCTTTGCTGCTTCCTTGGACCTTGGCTTCTTTCTTTCCCTCTTAAATATGAGCAGAGCATCCACTGCCAGGCCTTGAAGGGAAAAGCTTCTCCAGAGAGCGCACACCTGACCCCAGCGCGGAGCTGAGGAACCTGCCATTTGGAATGCGTGATCCAAAAGCCCCCGTTCCCCGCAGTTTTTGACAGTTTTACGATCTCCTGGTGCTACAGTGTTTTCTAAAAAAAGAAAGCTGCCACTGACCTCACGTCTTGTATTCAGATTTCCTTAAATCCTCTTTTTTTTGTAAGGCATACTCTCAGAAATGCCATTCGGTGGACTGAGGTAAAGGAGTTCTTGGTTTCCACGTCCCAGAGAGGTTTAGCCGTAAGCCAGGGACAGTTCTGGCCCATACAGACACACAGCTGAGGATGCTGGGGTATTCTGGACTGTCAAAATTAAGGCACCTATGGAGACTGTAGGTACCCCTGGGGTCAGACAGCAGCGATTTTTAGGTATACAGCTCTGGATTTTGGTGTCTGAATTTTGCTTTACTCTGCCTCCTCTTGCGAGCACCCCGTGTTATGGCTGACCCGAAGTGACGTGGCTCGAAGTGATTCATGGAGGCCATCTCTAGTTTCATTTAAAAAACAAAAAAATTTTCTAACCCTGATTGCTACGGGCAATCATGTGAAATGCAATCTGCCCATACTCCAAACCCTCAGCAGTCATAAAGGAAACCAAGGCAACCCCGAATTTATTACTTTATAAAAGTCGTTCGATTCTGGGGATTGTGTCGTGACATCTGAACATCTGGAGGTGGCAACTCTACAAGTCACTAATGATAACAGGATGAAAAATGTGATAAAATAGATAAGCAACATGTACCACCACAGGGCAGATGCTTGAGTGTTTTCTAACTATATAAACATTTCATTGTTACGAGACTAAATGAGATTATTTATGACTTTGAAGTCCATATTTCTAACGCTGTCACGATACACCCACCTAGAAGTGTCTCAGAAGTTTGGACCTGAGAAATATCAGGCCAAACAGAGAGAGGTGCAAGGTGAAACCCCAAAGCTGAACGAAGCATTGTGAACCCCAAACTATGCTACTCTGTACGGACTCCCATGCCCCGCTCACCGGCAGCTCAGCAGCATCAGCAGCCTTCGGTGATGTGACAGCGACTAACATCTGCCACGCAGTTTGTTTTCACATCCCTCTCCTCCCGTGCCCAAGTTTTACAGAGACACCTACAAGGGCTTACACATTGCTAGACACAAGGAGTGCTCTCCCTGGTGCCCTCATGTTGAATGATCCTAAAATACTCGGTGCAGCCTGATTAATTGCTACATTATGTTAACCACCAAGTGTAATCCTTGTTACCATGTCATTGCTATTTAGACAAAATGAGCGATATGATTAAAGGAAAGACTTCAAAGCTACAAAGGCAGGAAAAAACCTGTGCAGAAAGCAGTATTATAAAAATAAAAATGGTGGAACAAAAGAAAGAAAACAAATGTGGACATTTAGCAACACAATCCAGCTGAGGACCTGACATTTGCAGTAGACCTGATAAAAAACATGGTAAAGCCGTAAGTAGGATTAACACAGCAAGCGTCTTTCTCTAACCACAGTTTTAGATCCCAAACAGCGTTGCAGCTACAGGAGTTTCATTTTCAGTCATTTTCCCCACAAAGACTTTCACGTCACATCATTCAACAGTTCTGCGTTAGAAGAACTGTGCTCTAATGCATGCACTGAAATCTCGAGGAGTAAGAGGGAGAGGTTTAAAATCAAGAGCCCTCCTGGAGAAAAAAATTATTACTTGTTTTCCCCCAATTTCTGAAACTAAGAGAATGTCCTTTGAAAGAATCAGCTAAATATTTATGGTAACTGCAAATTAAATCCTTGGAGTGAAGACCTACTCAAGCCAAAACCTTTTAAGAGGATATCGGAAGACACTGCAGTACCCAAGTGGAAGATTGTGGTCCTTCAGTCATTTAAAACTGCAGTTTTTATCTGGTGTTCTAGTTCTTCTAGATTCACCGCCTAAGGCTGGAAGAACTCATAGGATCATTGGGGATGATTTGATTTCTTGATACCATCAAACTGCTCCTTCCAGTCACTCAATAGTGTTTGCAAGATTTACATGTTCTCCACTTCAGCTGTTTTTCCATTTGTCAGAACCTACGCAAACATCTTCCAGCCTTCCTTCAGCAAACTGAATAGACTGAAACGTATTTTACGGCTTATTCTCCAAGCCTGGGTAATTTTTATGGTCCTCCTTAAGACTTGCTTTAGTATTTTATCATCTTCTTCAATCATGGCCATTAGAACTGGGCAAAGTATTTAAGAACCAGTCTTACTAATAGAACAGACTTCAATCAAAATACTTCATGACTTTTGTTTGATATTTCTCCTGTTACACAACCAAGGTCTTTGCTGGCTCTGTTAATTACTCTATTACACTGACAGCAAATTTGGAGGTGGTTATGTAGGAAACTCTGATTTCGTTTCCCTAGGGCTTTAAGAGATAAGTCCTGGTGGTTTCAGCCGTGGGGCTTAAGATGTTGCTGGCTCCAGATCCATCTCATGGGGCAGCAGAACAGCAGGTGCATCCAAGCTTCAACTGCAGCAGTTGAGCATTTGAGCTTTATGCAGAAAGATGGGTTCCTGCTCATAAACCAAACCAACAACATGGGCAACCTCATCCTGCAGTCCTTGCTATAAAGGAATCTGTGGCAAAGGAGTAGATAGCCGAGGCAGTCATGTTTAGAAACGGTGTCATTGCATCTTCCAGAGTTTGCCTTTCGAAACTCCTCCCAAAGTCTCTAAAGCCTAGAATAATGGGTCTGAAAACAGAATCATCCTAGAGGCACATCACAGTGTCTTGGTTTCTTGCTGTCCTATTTTGTGTTTTCCCAGACTACGAAGCATTCCAGATCACTTTCTTTATTTTCCCTGACTCCCTTGAGTCAGCTGTAATGTTTTCTAACAATGCTGATATACTACAATTTCATAACATTTGGTAGAATTTAAATCAATTTACCTTCATGCTGATTATTACAATTTGTTCTTTCATTGCTCTAGGAATTTTAAAACATTGGGCTCATGGCCCGGCTGTTCAGGGTGCAAGTAGATGTAGCCTTGGAGTACCTCGTAATCTTTAATATGTTTATCCACAAAAATACCTCCTCGATGTGGATGCTTTCTCCTCTTTTACAGTTACTGAAACAAAACACTGAAGTCTAAATCCACGGCTGTTCACACCTAAATGCTACAGAAATCAGGAGGCAAAAGATATTCAGACACCTGGATGATTTGCCCAAGACCAAGACCTCTGTGAAGAACACAGTCAAGAGCTAAACCCAGACCCCTCAGATCTCCCACCAGTTCCCTCACCCCTCCACTACTGGCACCATTTAGGGTCTTCCACTGCCACGTAACGGAGATGGAAAATGCTTACCTGCCTTCATAACCATAGAGGTTAGACAGCTACAATAGGGACGGCACCTGCTGCAAGTGTTATTCAGCATGGGGGTCCATCAGAGGACGGACACTGGAAAGATGCACAAGCTGTGGCTTGTTGCAGCTGAGTTCCCCCCCTTCGTGATTCAAAGCCAGCCCAAGGGTCTTGCTTATTTTTACCCCTTCTCAGCTTGAAAACAGTGCCCCATCTCCTCAACAGCCTCAAAACGTCATTGTTCTTTGTATCCGTTTTTCAGCTCCCCACGGCCTCTGCAAATACTCCATCATGTGCCTTTATAGTCTTCCCACATAACTGAAAATGAGCAATTTGATCAGAGATGGTAAACTGCTTTATTTGTGTGGATTTACCTCCAAATCTTGAGGTTGAGTGCTGTCTCTGCAGAGAAAATAATTTTCAGCAACAGCAAACTCCAGTGTGATAATGTCACCGACAATCCAGAAAGAAATTTTCTGACACTTCTCTGTTCATGAGAAAGAGCAAATACCTTGTTTATGACTAAGCTATGTGTAATGGGCCAAGCACTTCCTACTAGTGTCACAAATGAGAAAAATTTGCATTAATGAAGAAGAGCAAAAGGAAAAGCAAAATAAAAAAGGGAAATAACTGTATGCAGTGAAACATTGGGCAAAGTTTCTGCCACTCGAACGATTCAGTATAAGCAAGACGTGACTTTTTTCCCTCAGCAGGTGGATAATAATAATACTACTATTTACAATATCAATAGCCATTTGCAGAACATATATTTTTTTCACATTTAGATCTTTAACTGCTTATATAGCTTCTTCTGACACAGATGGATAAAATGATACAGAACGTGAGGACGGGGTTTGTTTCAACGTCAGATACCCAAAACCCATCTACGGGCTCCCTCCGTAGCCAACGGGAACAGAAAAGCACGCCAAAGGAGAGCTTCAACCCACCTCTTCTGGGATGAGATAAAACATCTTCTGGAGAGTGCTAATCCTCCACGCTGAATAAAACGGGAGGCTACAAGCTAGCTTTAAATAGATGCCTAACACTTCGATGGATAAAGAGCCACAAGGTGAATCAAAGCTTCAATGATTCATCAGAAGCTGTCAAGCGAAACAGCATCAGGCTGCAGGTTTCCCTGAACTTCTCCTTGTGCCTCATCTGCTAGACCTTGCCTGTTCCCAGGAGCGCAATGGAGAGCTTCCAGGTACCCAGCACCGTTGGAGGTGAAAATAAATGGAAAGGCATGAAAATGGATGAGAAGCAAAAAAAAAAAAGTGCATTATATGAGACAAATCTGTACAGCAGGCACAAAAAATACAGCCTTCCACATGTAGGAAAGAAACAAAAGATGAGCCAGTTCATTTATATCTCATCTGTTTCATTTTTAGTGCTTAAGTAATAAAACAAAATAAAAAAGATCAATGAGACAATTTGAGATTTTCTGTTTTCAGACAAGAAATTTCATTAAAAAGAAACAGCTTTTCCTGTTTTCTTTTTTTTATTAGGAAGAGCGCAAATACAGTCGGAAGACTTGATGAGTCAGGAGAAAACTCAGTAGAGAGAAGGAACGTTTTGTCAGGAGCAGAAGAGAGGACGCAGATGTGCAGAACGGCCCAATGAGCAGCAGAAAGATTGCTGTCTTCAGGAAGATCACTTTTTCAAGGGAAATACTGCCAAGCCTGCTCTTTCATTCCTACCATGAGACACAGTCCACGAATTCAGTCCTTCAGATGACTGACGTAGCCTCTCGGCCAGGCCTTCAGGGCTTGGTCTGCATGACACTCTCAGCGTCTCAGCTTGGTCAGGGACTGACAAGCTCTGCTTCGGTAGCAGTGAACAGCACGGAGCACTGCTGCTTTGCTACCGGCCTGACATCATTTTATTTCCCCATATAAGGACAAATCCAAGACTAACTGCCAACTTGCACTTTTTCACACACTTTTCTTGAACCATCTCCATTTAGTTTTACACAAGCCTTGTCCAAAGCTAGGTTCCAAGGTCCATAACAGTACCTAAATATTCAGATAGATTAGTCTCTAAAATTACGCGACCATGGCCCTGACCTACATCAAGCAGAAGCTTGCTTTTTCCTCAAGTCAGTTTTTCAAAACACTCATGTTTGTGCCAACTCACTCCTCTGACTCTTTCAAAAGACCTTCCAGGATGGAAACACCCCAAAATGGTCTGAATATCGGCAAGAGCTGGACTTCTGCCTAAGCAGGAGTTTCAAAGGCATCCATGTTCAAATAGCTCATAAGAGCTGTTCAAGGAATCCAGCAGAGACAGAATAAAGAAAAGTAAATAATATTAGTCCCACATCTGTAGGAGGTGGAAGGGTAAAAAAAAATTAGTGGGAGTCCTGAAGCTAAGAGTAGCCCAGGAGTCCTCAAGGCCAGTCACTAGCCAGCTTCCCTGAATCTTGTTGCTCCAACATTGTGTTGTGCTGCAAATGCCATTGATTTTTCATTTTCTTCCTCTGAAACCCCAAACCTGTAATATTAAATAAGATTGAGGGAATTTCATTTTGTATCCAGAATACGCTACACAGACAGCAACCCACTATTGTCTGTCCTACCCCATTAACTTTATTAAAAAATGCAACAGAGCTGATTTCTGAAAAAGCAATCTATCAGTCTGCGGTACAAATATGGTAGCAGCTGAAAGTTATTTTATTTGAATTTAGGTGTTCCTCGGCCCAGATGTACCATCACACTTTTTAAGCTTGTCAAGACCGATAAAAACACAGGTCACAAGCGTACGATAGGTATAATTGCCTCACTCTTCCTTATCTCCCCTTTAACCAAAATGTGTAAGCTCGTATTGCATTTCTCTACAGAAGAAGATAATTATTACTGTCACTGTCACATTCGTTTCTCGGTCTTGATAACAAATGAATTGAACCTGGCATCTGACCAAAGATCCTTCAGTTACCCTGTCAATGCTAATTCATGATACAACGCATGTTGCATAGATTGGTGTAGGGAAGCAGGGATGGATCCATACTGTATGAAGTTCAGAATTTGTTTAACACGGAAGACTTTGGCCCCTAGTTACACCACACGCTGCAACAGAGCAGGGATGTCTCCAGATGGGGGGGGCAAGAATTCAGAGGACAGGATTCCCTGGACATTAACAGATAACATATCAGCAAATCCCCAAACTCAGCTGATAGAATTTGCCATCCCACTATTTGACCTCTTTACGCTTAAAGTCCAACAGGTAGGTTTTAGATTTGCAAAAGCAGCCAGATTTCTAGAGCAGATTGAACTGTTTTACGACTTACTGTGGTTACAACAGTTAAAATAGACTAGTGATTCAAGAAGGAATTCTCCCTTTACTCAGCCTGATGCAAATTTATTGAAAACACTGGGAGTCTTTCCTAAAAACTGTGCAGCTTCACATACAAACTACCCAGATAAGATATCACATCTCGTGTATCAATATTCTGTCCAGTATATGACAAGTCCTAGTTTACTGAACAATTATATCTAAGCTTTTGGCAGTGGCAAACTTTGTAAACAGCTGTAAACTTTACTGACAACGTAGAACCAAATAAAGGTTTGCCTAAGAACTCCAATTCACAGCTCGATGCCAAATTAGCATAAGTGAAATATGAGTATTTAATATAATAAAACATGAGCCGCAAGCATCTAGCCCATCCCAGGAAAAATGTGAAACCAGAAGGTATTTTAATGAAAAACTGGAAGCAAATACCACAATCTAATGTTTAAAAGCCATGAAAGTTAATTTTAGTTTGAAAGGAAATCATTTTTCAAAGTTCTGCACTCTGTTTAAAAACAGATTGAGCAAGTTTATTAAATTAGCAGACCACTGCATTTATGAAATCCATAAGTCAGATCAATGGTGCACAGTCAGCTCTAGAAAGTAATTGCTGGCTTCTCTCAAAACGGACAGTCCAAAAACTTCCAAGGACTAGTTTTTCCCTCCATTATTTATAATGAGCAAAACATGGTGCAATAGATTGTAATTCATAATGCCTTTTTAATGTTTTTATAGTACAACATTTGGAGTCACTTCTAATCTCTGTGGATGACAGGTTGTCATTATTGAATTTCCATTAATATGAATTATGGGTTCAATATATTTTACCCAATATTTTCTACCCCAGGACTAACATGATTCTACAATAAAAAATCACAAGGTCAGCATTTTTTTCAGAAATGGGAATCACTAACAGCCATCAGAGATCAGTCTTGCTACAACACTACGCCTCTGACCTTGACCTTGCACTCATCTGACTCTACGGAACCACCAGCCACAATTCACACGCACATTTACAGTTGTTAAAATGCCGGTATTTAGGTAAGTGCCTAACTACGGCTTCCAAGCAGCAAGTCCAGGCTTGGTCAGCAGGCTCTCCCTCCTCTGCCCAGCTGGAAATTACGTGGTCATTCAGGCCAGGTAATGCAAGACGAAGGGACACGAGCTGAGTCCTGTCCCTCTCACGCACATGTCCAGGTACTGATGTGTGGCTGAAGAACTCCTTCTCCCTAACGAGAGCAGCTCTTCAGGACCAGGCAGACTCCAGCACACTTCGGCTCCTTTCGCTTTGCTCACCAGCAGCTACCTGCAATGGGTATCTCCCCATAGGAAAGTCTCCGACCATTGAAACCATTAAAAGCATACTAAACAGTCGGCAGGAAAACAGCCATCCTGAGGTCAACGGGGCTACGCGCATGCTTGGAGGCGAGCAGACACTTCGTGCTTTACCAGATGGTTAAAGCAATCCCCAAGCCGCTGGCTGCGGGGAGCACGTACCGGGGAAGTATACGTACAGCGTACTTGCAATGTAAATCTCCTGCTGGAGGCAGAATACCGAGCTGTGCAAACACGTAGTCTACTCTGCTATGACTGTTCTTAGCTTTTACGGAACGAGCTAGGATTAGCAGCACAAACCACACTTTAACATTACCACTAATAAAAGAAAAGTATGGCAGCTGCTTCAGAAGAAGTCTTTTTTAACGGTGGCCAATGAACTTTGTAGAGACCTTGCTGTGCCAGGGCAGCAAGGCAATACAGCGCTTCTCTTTGATTTTCAAAAGACATGTAGCAAAAAAAATCTATTAAATGGAACAAAGAACTTCTCAGATGCCAGGAATGGCATGGTCCCTGCCCTGAGGAGCTCACAGCCAAAAATGACAAGAAAACAACGTGTGAAGAAAATAGCACAAGCAGCAAGTAAGGAGATGACAGGTAATGACGTTGAGTAATACCATGTGTGTTGCTGTAGACACACTCCAAACAGGTATTTGGCCAAGTCTGCTCCTACACACAGATGCATTCAGAAATACTCACAGCCCAGCCACCATCAGAGGATTAGTTTTTGCTAGCATCGTGGTGGTAAATAGTTCTTTAGGAGAAATCCATGTACGCAGAGGACAAAGGGCTTGCAAGCAATCTCTGGAAGCACACGCCAGGCATAGAGGATAAATAAAACATTTAACAGAAAAGCAAACAAAAAGGTAATCAAAACCGGAGTCCTTGGGATAACAGATGGCAGGATTGGGGACACAAAAAGATACATGGGTGGAAGCTGAGCAGGGGGTTGTTTGAACGCTTCTGACATTTCTTTAAATGTCAGCTCGTAATTATGACGTCTCCACCACCACCCTGTAGGTACACAGGCACTTCTCGCAGAGGCCTCGCAGCTCACCGAGAGCTGCACTTTAGCATTTGGAGCTCTCTGTCACGCTCCCACCTTTTATTCTGGTGAGAATGATCAAGCAAACACCAAACTCCCACCAAACGCCTACTACTTGAGTTTTAATTTCAAGGTTTCCTCGCTGTTCAGTTAAACCTCTGGGTGTATTACACAGATTTACATGAAGTGCTACACACTGCGAAGCACCGTGAGATAAGTGGGAGAAAGGGCAATATTTAAAGAACTTCGGAGAACCCTGTGCATACAGCGTACTCTATAATAAACACTCCGCCAGAGAGGGAAAAGCATGGCATAATCTTTTGCATGAGTTTACATGTGTAAAACCTATGTTAATAAAAATCAATCCTTGTTCACTATTTGAACACAAATCCCATTAATAATTCCATTAAGCTACCACTTCCGTTCATTATTTTACCCGTTTGCACTTCGCTCTATTCACTGTCAACATCTGCTGCTTTCCCTGACAAAGAGGGCGAACGAGGCCACGCAGCCACGTCTCTGCTCAACGCCGTACCCTGGGCTTGCTGGCGAGCGGTGCTGATCTAAAGGGCATTGCAACCCTCTCCTACCCGGAGACGGAACGCATTGCCTTCCAACACATCCCGCCTCCGTCCCACGACTTCACATCTAACAGCCAGCCCCGAATTCAAATTACCTAATTATCAGCGCTACTCAGCACGCTTGTTCAATACTTTACTAAGCTGATACTTTAAAGAGG
>Ga0181612_137696_pt1 | contig 27546 bp, 11 predicted proteins | sample HoacroProtozoa21_FD_119630 | JGI IMG/M metagenome (GOLD analysis project Ga0181612, IMG submission 119630) | Hoatzin crop microbial communities from Cojedes, Venezuel. Combined Assembly of Gp0051906, Gp0051904, Gp0051908
CTTCTATACTATTTTGCTCAATCTCCTTTTCATGTATGCTTTTATCACCTTGTGGCAGGGACAGTGTTTTTCACATTTGGAACGTACCTATTACTTTGTGAGAACAACAAAAAATAAGTACAAGTATGTGACCCTCTAGTCCACAAGGAACAAAAACCCCAAGCTGCAAACATGTTAGAAATGACTGATGAACTCCTCCAATTAAAATAGTAAAAGTTAAATCTGCCAATGTTTTTGCTTTCTTTCTTTCAGTATTTGTCTTTTCTACACTAGGCTAGGTCTAGACTTGCTCTGGAATTTTAAATCTTTTTAGCAGAACTGCTTAAATTAACAGCATACTGCAACTGGACAGGAGAAATAGTGTTATTAATTCATCCTTTCCTGTGTTCCTCTCATATTGCTTGGCACCTTCCACCAGCTATGGCATTTATTGGATTTAGTGAGCTGATTCAACCTACTGAAGTGCTGAGCAGTGGGAGGGTGCAAGCAAATGGACAAATTCAAGCTAAGTAATTTCAGTGAAACACTGAACTATTCCACTAGGTGGAAAAGAACAGGATCAACAGAGAATGTGCATCCTCCTACCCTCTCCTCCTTTAGGGACTGGCAAGCTGTTAAGCCAGCTCAGCTGTTCCATTTAACTTCCTCCTTAAGATACTGAAAAAACTGTTAACCTTCAGGGTGTTCGAAAGGGAAGGTTACAAAAGAAGATTGTTTCAAGTTCTTTACTGTAACAAAGGCCATCCTGCTGACTTAACTTATTCTACCTTGAATAAGATGGAAACAGAATCCAAAAGCCAACAATCTCAGCCACAAGCTAATATATATTAGGAAAAATCCCAATAAAACATTTTCCTAAAGAATGACATTAGTAAATAAGTTCAGATGAATCACCACAGTGAAAGTTTTCAATTTTTTTACACTACTGACATTATTAAGTTTAAAAAGTTATTATGAAATACTGTTTCAAATTATACAATCAGTTAAAAGGCTTTTTAAGGACTTCATGCCTATTAAAAATACTACATACAGCATACCGACAGAAATATGTTCCACTTATAATAAACCAAAGGCTAACCTTTAAAAGTATTTATTCATTTCTTGCCTTGCTTCTAATGAGGAAATATACATATATGTATTAAAAAAAGTTTTGGTCCCTTTCTTAGACCCCCAGTTACACACTCTTGGTCCATATGACAACTGGCTGGATAAAACTGATTTAACAAGGGAGTTGAAAGTATATTAAAAAGAACACATTTAGAGGGCTATGATTTGGTAATTCCCAATATAATAGGATGACAAGATGGGATCATTGGCTGAAATCAATTAGTAATTCAGGTGGGAAGAGACATCAGGAGATCTCTAATCCAACACCCTGCTCCTCAGATCCAAGGTTAAACCAGGTTACTCAAGGCTTTATTCAGCTGGGTTCTGAAAACTGGCAAAGGTGCAGACTGCACACCCTTCCGGGCAACCTCTTCCATTGCTCAGCTGTCCTCGTGGTAAAGTGAAATAAGACTTTACCTCAAATCTGAATTCTCAGCTAGTTAGATAACCACAATGTATTTACATCTTCCAGACTTCACGTTTAATGCGAGGAAAAATATGAGACTGAAATGAGACTAGTATGCTGATGGCGAAAGTAGCTAGTAAAATATTTTTTAATTAAAATTGTACCACAGTCACAGATTTTTATTCTTTGGAAAAGATTACTTTGAGTTTCACATTAATAACAAAAGTAATTTCAAGGTACTTTTGTGTACCGTTAGTTGCCATATTCATATCCTAGACTGATTAATAGCTAGATTGTCATATAACATTAATGCAGAAAACAGTAACATTGAAGGACACATGCAAGTTTAAGAAAAATTAAATATTTCAACTAAAATATTTAAAATTCTTCCTTAAACAAGGGAACAGAGCTCAGCCACTCCCTCCAGACCAGTAGATAATATACTCACTGTACACATAAAATGATGCATGTAATAACACTCTATTATGATACAGTGTTTGTACATGTCTACACTAAACAGGCAGCATGTTTCCTTAAGGCAGCAATGGTCTATTAAAGCTAAACTTACATTGATTACAAGAATTCCCTTGCTGGGCCAACGAATATGATTATATCTTTTATTGTGTAGACAAAACATTTTGAGGTTCCACTTGTTCATACGTTAAGTATTAATTGTTATTACACATACAACATTATAAAACAAAAATATTTCAATATAAGAATTTAACATAATATGATATTACCTTTTTTGGAGGTTTAGATATTTAGGCAGCCCATGTTTCCAAAACTACAGATTATCAACCTAAACTACTGCTTCTTGCTTCAGTTACAGAACAGGGGAAAACTTAAACCATGTGTAGATAAGTGTAGATTGCTATTTTTATGCTTTCTGGGCTTCTTTTTCCAGAAGCAGCAAATCCATATAATCAAGACTTCAATAAACAGTATGCATTTTTACTTACAGTAAAGCAGTTTTTGTTGGTTTTTAGACTAAAAGAATGGTTCCGTGAGCACATTTCAGATACTGGACTAGATTCTCAGAAAGCATAATAATTTTGGGACCTACTGGTACTTTAAAGTGGAAGTCGAAAGACCTGCATGGTTTGGCACCAAGATACCTAATATTGAAGATAACTTCCCTGCTAAACAGCAGATGCTCTATTTGGAGGGTTTTCTTCTCATCCCTGCCCTTTTCTGCTTTCTACATATCATTCGCGCAGAAACATTAAGAGGACAAGCTAATACATTAGCTAGAGAGGTGTTAATGGCCGACTTCACTATAATTGGTCAATAACTTCATGAAGTGAAGGTTTGGGACAGAGGATAAAAAGAAGGGGCTTTGATAAGGCAGTCAGCCAGGCTGTAGACTCTGGCTGGTTAATGTTCCTTGCTGATTTAACTGTGGTAATTCCCAAGATAGGCATTTCTTCTGATGTAGGACTACCAAAGCACTTGAATTTAAATGTTTCCCTGTAAAATTTAAGCACTTGGTCAAGTGCATAAATCTCTATCAAGAGACTGCATGTACCCTTTCAATATTGAGTATTATTCAGTTAGCCAAAAGACTAAGTGAGATTAAGTCTCTGCCAAAACTGGTTCTTAACCACTCAATTAAATCTGACATGCTTTAAGACACAAAAGGTATTTAATCAGTTGTTACAGTTTTTTTTGACAGCTTGAGCATACGCAGTCTACCCTGCTCTTACTCAAGTCAATACCAAAAATTTCTGTAATGTTACTTCAAGTCCACAAAAGGCAACAAGGCGTACTTTCCATTTCTAGACTGGATACACACTAGTACCAAAAATAAACATGAAGGTTTAGGTAACAGAAAATACAAAGTTGTATGGGGATGAGAAAGACTATCATTCGCCCATCAAACCTAGACAGGCTCCCAAACAACTTTCTAGAGCCTTACTTCTCAATTTTATAATCCAAACCTAAAAGTAAAACCCCACCAGGAACCAAACTGTCCGAAATGACTCACTACTGCTAAAAGAGGCTGTCCCATATCCACCTTTCCATCCCACCGTCAGCTTCACCTTCCTGCCAGAGCTGATGTTTCTGACCTTCTCCAGATCAATTCCACTTCACTAAAAAGATCAGAAAGCTAACCGCGAAAGAAAAATCTGGGTTTTTCTCTCCTGTGCTGGTGAATTGAAGCAGCTCAGAAATGGGTCTTAATTCAGAGCTGTGGCAAGATGTAGGGGAGGAATCACATGGCCTGGTGCTGGTGGGAGATGGAGTTAAGAGCTAGGACAGAGTTAAAGAAAGCAAGCAACAAGGAGGCCGGCCTTTTCCTTCCAGTGGCAGTAAACCACTGGATCAACTCAGCCACCCTAGAGACCTTGCATCTCAAATTTTCAGAGATGTTTTCCTTAAATATGAGGAACACTATCCATTTCAATTATCATTAACTGGAAGACTGAAATCACTTTGAAAATCTCAGCAAACAAGCAATATTTTGTTTCCTTCAAGCTCCCAACACAATTCAGATAATGTATCACACCTGGAAAGAGGCTTACTGAATTTGTGTGTGACTACAATTCAGTAAACAATTCACATGCAGAACTGCCTCCCTTTGCATCAAATGAATTGCGTTATAATGGAATGAGCGTGATACTTCAAAGAATTGCTTGCAATTGCACATACAAGAGAAAAAGATAGCTAAGTCTAAATTAAGATGTTGGCTATGAAGTTTCCAATAGGACCTTGACATGACTGTTGACCTACTCATGACATGATCACACCAGTAAGGATTTGGAATTCTATTAGTATTACCAGAAGAAAAAAGTCAAGGAGTCATCAGGAAAACAAATCTATATCTGCTACTCCATCAGCCAATTACTGTTGTTAAAGTGGAATTAGATGAGTATTGACAATGCGAAGGGGATAAGGATTAAGCAGATGACAGAGTATACAGCTAGCATTGCTGTTCTGGTTGGTTTTTTTTTTTTCCCCCTACAGAAAACCTGAAAAACCTCACATGGGAAAGGAATATACTATACAGAATACAGTATTACAACTCTGTGTCCTGAAGTAGCAGTTATATACATTAGTCTCCCAGCCAATCACAAAACCAGGCCAAAACCTAAATACAGTACTGGAGTCCACTAAGGTAAGAGCATGATGTGACATTAACTTGACAACTCATTTCAACCTCAATTATCCGAATGCCATGAAGTAATGCAATTAAATTCTTAAAGGTATTTTTCTTGGTTCTTGAGAATGGTTTTAACGTAACAAATGAAACCACTAAAATTTCTCAGTTAAATGTAGCAGTCTTCACGAAGTCAGTGGACTTACGACATTTGAGAATTTAACTTCACAGCCTATTTGTGAATCTTTTTAAATACTCCAGGTAATGTGAAAAAGGGCAGACCTGGAATTCTTTGTGATTATTTATTTTGACTGATATAACTATCAGGCCGCAACCTGGCTTTATCATCGACTACAATCATCATTAATTTCTTTTTAAACAGACTCACCATGTACAGAATGTATTTCCACATGGAACAACATACAAAAACCTATGAAGCAATCTCCTCCTGTGGTCTAGATTCATAGGCATACAACTTCCCTAATATAAAGGACGTAAGTCAATCAGTGTAAATGAAGCTAATAATGAAGTTGTGCTGAAGTAATATAAATTTTAATTGTATTTTGTTATCAAGGATGCTAAGACAGCTGACAAATACAGGAAATCCCCTGGACAGACTGTGTCAAACTCTTTTGAATCAAACACTTATCTCCTGAATGCCATTACCTTTAAATAATGAAAAGCATTTGTTTCCAGCAAAAGTATTAAATTCCTGCAGAATTATGCAGCTATAACATGGGTTTTCCCTCCAAGTTCAGCGGTACTGAACCATGAACTCTGTCTCTATGTAAATCAAAGGAGGAAACTTATCATATTAAAGCAACTTAGTAGCATTGTACTATTCAGTTTGCTTATTTGGTCCAAATAAACATTAAGGATGGCAGGTGACATAACACAATGTAAGAAGAAATTAGAAGGAATGAAATCACTGAATTACTAGAAATTAAAATTCAAAGTGAAAGACAAAGATAGTATGAAAATGCATGTGCAATAATTATTTCCTTTTATTCAATAACTTATTAGTGCTGATAGATATAAATGTGCTTCACATACAGTCCTAGATCCAAGAATTCATATACTATCTTTTCTGTTCTGTGCTTCACTTGACTAAACCTAGCAGAGACACAATTCTTCTCCTGGGCTACCAGAATGCATATCTGCTTCCTCCTGGACCCATCCGTCTTGCAACTCAAGGGACCTACTCTTCTTGAAAATTTGCCAAGAATTTTCTTGACATTGTCTTTTATCAGCACCTTAGGGAAATTTAACCTTAGATACCCTTAAAGCAGGAAAACACAACATTTTTAGAATATTCAGACAAAAGTTAAATTATGGCTTAGAGGTCACTACAGCCACAGATCTAGTCACACCAGAAAACAAACCAGTATGGCTTCTATTGGTAAAAAGCTTCAAGTCTAATGAACTGAAATATAAATAACGTTGTCTAAAATAATGAAGGATAACAGAGGATAGCAACTACTAAACATAACTGAACTGGCCAGCAAATCAATAAAATCAGTGCTCCTGAAGTTTCTATCCTAACTATCTCTACCTGCTCATCATGCTGTCTGGATAAAGGAAACTGAAAACAAAACAAGCAACTCCATGTGGCTTCTTGTGGCTTTATACCTGACATTTAACCAACTTTGAGGTCTAATGAAAGCACAAACACTGATCAAACACTGAAGCATTTATAAGGTTACTCCCACATGGGTTTCCCTCATGCTAACAACAGAGTTTATGCCGTAAGCCGCTCCTGAAGGGAGTTAATAAATTCAGGTTTGTCACCTCAGCCTGGTTACTTCTTTTCAAGAAGCTTAAGGTATTTAATAATCACTTACATCTGAATGACTGTCAAATTTAAATGGATTGTCAAATTAACTAGGCATTTTTGAAGATATTGGAAAGAGGCAGGAAGAAAGAAAACTGATGATAGCTTACCCCACTTCCACAGAAAACCCAATTAAAAAAGGCAAGAAAACATCTGGCTTTCTACTAGAGAATGACAATGAATAACATCTCCCTCTCCCCAACAAATACCAGAAGAAATAGAGGTACTAACACCATTGAATATATCTTCACAAAAGAGGCTAGACAATTCTAGTTATGCATTTCAATTCATTATCATTAAAAAGTCTAAGATAAGATACATAGAAGTTCAAATGAATGTGATTTGGAGAGACAAAGAAAGCCGTTACATTTTTTTTTATAAGTTATCCTGGCTCTACAGCTATGAAGCAGCTCTGGTATAAATAATTTTTCTTGCCTGTGTACAGAGCAAATACCACCGACTTCACAGCATGCTTAGATGTTCCACTACTACAAGGCTCTGGCAACCACTATCAACATCCCTGAAAACAGACACTACATACCAGAAATTTCTCTACAACTTTGCCGACAATCGTCACTCAAGATGAAGATTTTTCAACGGCCCATGTAAATGTTTCTACAATTTTCCTTTTCTTCCTTCTTTAATAGACTATTTCCATTAAAACAAACTAGCTACTATCATAATATGTTCTTTTAACTTGCTGCAAGTATTCAGATTAAAAATTAATACAGTATTAAAACATATATTTGCTTTTCAAACTTAAGTAACATGTATGTTTAATACCAGCAGATACACACTAGCTAGACTACATTAAGAGAGAATTTTGACCTTTTAAAAGTGAAAAGAAAATGACTGCCAGTTTCTTTTTCAGCAGGAAACTCTCCCCACCTGTATTCATCACTACCAAAGAGAATCTCTTCGTGACTTTCTAGAGTTTATTTCTAGAGTTTAAGCAACTGGAATGACAGTATTTAAAAACAAAAAACACCACCAACTGGTCAGTCCCCACGTGTATCTAGCTGGCATTTGGAAAGATTTATATGAAGTTACGAAGCATGATCTAAGTCTACATTTACAGACAACCAAGGATCAAATCCACAATACTTTCTTTATGTGTACCAGACTGATGGTCCACGAGCAAATGTTATGTCCAGCTTTACATCTCAGCTGCTCTTCAGATCAGCAATCAGCAGAATAGGCTGAGCAGATATAAATACAGATATGCACAAAGAAGTCTTAACAGACTAAGTTAGAGGATGCTCCTGTAGTCCATCAACTGCTACACACTTCTTCATTTGCTTACTTGGGACAAATCAAGTAGTTTAACATTCAGGTACAAAAGAACAGAAGAGAGAGAAGCAGTAAGATTATCCGCACTGGTAACTCTTCTCCATACATTCTAAAAAAATGACTGTTGCACAAGCAGCTGGCTGATGACAAGGAGTGGAAAAGAGATAATTCTATTGCTATCTCAAAAAAAAAAGGGATAGAACTGTAACATTGTACTCGAGCACTTACAGTAAAAGCAGTCATTTTGAGAATTCGTTACTATTACACTACCACTAAACTTAAGAGCTCTGAAGCCCATTTTAAGACTTTTTTTTTTATGTAGTAAAAAACCCCTAACCTTAGGCAGAATTTTCACATTTAAGCACTTCTTAGGAGTTCAAAACTCAGAAAGAAAACTTAAGATTAGTCACATTCGATTGACTGCAACTTTGTATGAATTCACAGTGCAACTGGCTGCATTGTTTCTCAGTTAGGGGACATTAAAAACACCTGTAACAGCGGTTGAGAATTAAGGGCAGAAGAGCAAGAACACACAAACAGGTAACATGCAGAAATATAAACTTAAACCAATCCAATGATGTAACCTGCCTTGCCAGATCTTTTTTAACTTATTGGAAAAGTTGCTCTACTTAATATTGACAGAAAGATGTATAAATCAATACATTTGGAACAAGCGATATATTTTAATTTAAAAATGTTCAAACTGCAACAGTAAATCTATGCGCTTAGCACATACAAATCAGAGCAGTTTGCTTGTTGGGTACTTTTGACAAGATGGTATGCAAAGCTCAGATGCAAGTAATGCGAAACAAAAAATAAAACTTTTTGAAAAATACACTAGCTAAAAATAGGAACATGTTGAAATGAACTCTTGAATTTACCTAATGAAGTCAAGAAAAGGATAGTATGGAAAAACTATTAAAACTCTCAGAGTCTGTCTGTTTTGCAACCCAGTCCACCTGCTTGCTACTGTCATAAAGTTCAGACCACGGCAGTTTTCAGTAAAATGAATGTCAGAAGGACAAAAGGAAAAAGAGGAAAAAAGCAGCTCAAAGTCTCAAGTGTAAATAGAGATTCCTCATTTCTTTCCTATGGTATAATACTGCCCCCACACATTCTCCCCATGCTACTTCAAAATTACCTTGCTACCTTCTCTAATTTCATAGTCTTGGATGTACTAAGTTTAATAAACTTTCAGTAAAAACATCCTAATTTAAAATCCATTATCTCAGTTTCACATTTTAACATGGACTAAAGTATGCCATACGGAGGAAAAAAAAGCACAGCTTTTTTTCTTAATTAAAAAACATACTATGGTAAAATCAGAGTCTCTTTTCAAGTCAGCAAAACACTCTCAGCAAATTTGAAAATACAAGCTTGGTAGGAAATCATTACTTAAAGGGGATGAGAGAGGAATCTATTAACTAAGTATCGAAAGAGTAATTATTTGAGGAGAAAGAGCAGGTAAGCCGGGAGTTTTAAAAGTATCTCAAGTTATAAAGAAATGTTACTTAATATATTCCATAATAGTCATTTGTGATTCTCATTTTGTGTTATCAGAATTACTCTTCAGTGATAGAAGGAGATAAACCATTATTAAAAAAGAAAAATTCTGTAGAGATTATTTCAGCAATGAAATTACTCTGAAATTTATAAACTTGTAATTGCTTATTTTAGAAACAATGATGTCACCTTCATTACATACCACTTCTACAGACTAAATTTTTTCTTGGCAGCACTACTGTTCTTTGTGTTTGCCCTTTTTGCTATAGCCTAGCATATAATCAAAGTTTCTGCTGTTTCTGCAAACGAATTCATCAAGTTCGTAGTAATTTGAAATTGGACTATAACTTTGATCATAACAAATCAGTGCTAATAAGGCCAACTGTTCATTCATCATAATGCTATGTTAAATTTGTGATGAATGGTAAAAGCCTGATTATTATTTTACTTGTAAGTACAGTAAGAGAACATTAGAATCAAGAGCCAATACTAAATCATTCAAACTAGATTTCAGCAATTGGGATCTTATAAAGAGTGAGAAAACACTCCTCATTTCTTTTCCTCTCCATATCCTGTAAACACTGACCAGTAATATGTTCATTTCTAATAGCTAATCCCTTTCTGAAGCCAAGCTCTAAATACATAAACTCACAAAACAGCTCCTGAGAAATGGTTGTGGATAATAAAAACAAAAAGGTGTTTTAAAAATCGCTTCTAAACTCCACTGGAATGTGTAACCTCCAAATATACTATTCTAGTGATCAAGTCATACTATTTCAGATTGCTTTAACTACCCAGCAAGCTGGCCTGATATCCTTTAATATGACAATGAGAAGTGCATTTAATATACCACAGTAGTTCTTCAAAAAGGTGTTTTGTGATATTTTAGGTTGAATAGAGGATTAAATAATTACCAAAGTGTATTTATCATATTCTTGCCACTAAAAGTGAAGAATGCAAAATATCAAATGTACATTGAAAGCAACTGCGCTGTCTTCCTGATTATTCAGGTTCTATTTTCAAAGCCAGCTTTCTCTATCAGTCTACACATCCATCTTGTAATAAAGTTTTTGCTGTACTTTGTGCAGTGGATAAAAACCTGACCTTTCCTGGTAAGCTGCCAAGGATTTTTATCAAAGTCTTAAGAATTTTCCACTTTGAATGGAAAAGGGTTGCTGGTTACAATACTCCATCACTTGCAATCCATATAAATTCCTTCTGCTGGGATGACTGTCTTGAGTCAGTCTCTGGAAGCCCAGAGCTCGTGATGCTCCTAAGCAGCTACAGCGTTCAGACAGAATGCCAGGGATGGGAAGAAAGCACAGCACCTTGCTAGAAACACAAGCAATACTGACACCACAGCACAAAGAATCAGACTTCTAGAAACAAAAGCCTCAAGCACTACAATTTGACAAGGCTGTTCTTCATAGTTTTACGAGATAAGTATGTTACAATTTTAGTTGGTTTTTGTAAATCTAAGTAATACTTAATAAAATAGTTAAGCACGGCGAAACACTTTGCGATTATTTTTGGCAACAGACTGCATAACACATCACCAAGAACAACCTTTTCTTTTACTATATCCCCATTTAAAAATTCCTTTATTTAATAAATATGCATCTTCCTGCTACATGCTCTACATAAAAGATCCTTCCTCGCTGCTCTTAAGCCCATGCACTATAAACTCTATTCTGTGTCACCGATTTTAAATTTCATCTATAAAAGTCATTTTACATACACCACAAATAACAATACATGCCTCAGTTTGAATATTAAAGCTGTAATTCAATTTCAAGGTTCTTGTGACAGTATTCCAATATCACTGTTTTTTGCAAGATGCTACTCGAATTATTTTCAGTAAATTCACAAACTACCACACACCAATAGCTTAAAAGCAGATATATTGCATCAAGAACTTCACTAGCACTTACTGCTATCCAAACAGTACTGAGAAGTTGGTCCTATAGTATAATAACAGAAATTGACAAAAATAGCTAAAAAGTTACATGATCCCATGTTCATAACCCACATCCTATACACATTCTTTACAACTTGCTATGTATTTTCTTCTTGCATTCCTACAAATGGAAGGGAGGTTATTATTAGCTATTAGACAGAGATATGAAAACCCACAGACATGTAAATCCCAATTCACAGAGTGTAAACCCCACCCAAGACTCTGTTCCTTAGATTTTATTAGCTTTAATTTCTTAGAGATACCTAACTAATAGATAATATTTGGCTCGGACTGGATGAAATGGATTCATAGCCTCTATGAATCTGGACTGCAGTCTCAAAAGAGACTTTCCTCTGTAAAGCATAAGATTGTATCGATGTGGTCACTGCCAGAAGATTATAAAACATACAATCACATGAGTTATAGTGAACATATTTACTAAAACTATAGAGTTTTCTACACTGAAAAGAAATCACAGCTTCTTGAAAAGCTAACCACTGTGCTTGGAAATTTATTTACTTTCTCCTGCTTAGAAAGCAAACTGGTACCATAGAAGTAATCTGCATTGCTTTCCTAAAGTATGATTAGTATTAGTGAGCTATGTACATTACATATAGGTGTTATCCAGGAACACAAGAGGTTTTGTATCAGTTATGTACTCAGTTTTCAGTTCTAATTTTACCTTCGAGGCATTTTACTGAAGAAAATAGTTTGTGTAAGTAACCTTAGCAACAGACAAATGAAAGAAACTACAAAACACTCTTGAACATAACCCTTTTCTCCCTCTCCGTTTTCTCGAGTTTATCTTTGTAGTGCTGTAAGCATCTACATATACAAAGCCAAACCAAGGCTATCTACCCTGTATTGGGCACAGCTGGCAGGGCTTTAGCTACTGGAGGCGGAGGGAGCTGCAGCCATGACCTGTGTAGGAGGTGGTAAGGGAATGCTCTGTGCCAGTACATTTGGTACCAGCTGGATCTGTGATGGGCAGAACGGACATACCGTGCACCAAAATGGAACCAGAGGAGTCCCTAGTGCCTCTGCAAAAGAGTATTTCGGAATGGTAAATACCAGAATCTGACACACAGGAGGATACAGAAGGGAAATGCCAGAGAAGGATGAATGCTAAACAGAGGAGACGCAAGAGCTGATACTGGGACATGAGAGATGCACAAACAGGCACAAGTGAGAAACAAGACAGACTGGCAGGGCAGACAGTAAAGCAGGAGAACTTCTGAAAGAAAGAAGCCACCTGAGCAAGGGCTGGAGACAAGACTGAGGAGGAGGTACAACCCCAAAGGGACTGCAGCTGGTGGGGTAACCTGTGCCAGAGCAATCTGGCAAGAAACAAGCAGCAGCAAAAGGAACTCCAATGCACCCATTCCCGTTTACTGCCCCTTCCCCCATCCCCCCCCCAAAGGGACGGAACATAATGTGCAGCAATGGGATGGGAGACCAAAAAGTGGGGAGGAGGGGTGTCTGGAGGGAAGGTGAGGTAGGCTTGTCTAAGTGTTTGATTGCTTTTATTTTTCAACACCAGGATCAGTAATTGAAAGGTTGTTAAATGGCAATAAATTAAAATGACTGACATTCCCTGACTTAAAGATGCATTTTGGCCCATTACACACCCCTAAGCAGGAAAGCTGCCAGCCTTAAAAACAGACAGGTAAGTTTATCCTGGGACCGTAGTACTTAGTAAATACACACATATACTTCATACTATATCCTGTATGCTAACCCAGAGCTTCATTCCTGTAAAGACAGTTTACTATTATATTGTTTGTTCCATAAAAGTCATTGTTCTACTTGTGCTTTCACAATATAACTTTTTAGCTTGGTTTTCTGAGAAAAAGGAGACCTGCATAATTACCTGCAACTTTTGACCTCCTACCACTCCCTCCTTAGCTTTTAAGCCTATTAGCAAATGTCAGCTGGGTAAAAAGGAGACATGTCTTAAAAAAAAGTTTGCATTTGTGACACTGAATGGACAGAGACACTCAAAGAAGTGCCCTCACTCCAGGGAGAAATCAGCACGAACTCAGCCAGCTCATGTGTGGAGCCTGGAACAATTCACATCCTCCACTGCCCATTTTCAAATTGGCAGTTAGGAGTTACGAGGATTGTATGCACATACACAGGTGTAAAGAGATATGAAAAGGGAACTGTGTGTATCACTAGGAACAGAGAGAAGACTGAAGTCAGGAAAAAAAGGGAAGGGGAAGCTAAGGTTACTGCAGATAAGGGATTTTTGTAAAGTGGGAGTAGAAAGTCCTTAAACTAGAGTTCTTTGTGATGGTCAAGAAGAATTTTATTTTTTAACTGCACCTTATATATCATCAACATGCAAACAGGCATTCTGTTAAACCTTCAACCAGTTGAAAATGGATGTTCAGTCTGCTGTGTGGAATCCAGCACAGTAAACATATGCACTTCAGTTTCTGAAAGTCCTAGAAACTGCACCATTTTTCCAGCCCACAAAACCAAGTAAGTGCTTCCCAAAGTAAACAAAAATACATATGGAATTCAGAACCATCCATAATCAGGAGAGCACACCAATTGATTAACACCTGGCCAGAACATCACTTGGCAAGAGAAAGACACACAAAGATCGCAAGCAAAGGACAGGTACAATTCACAGTTCTTAGGTCAATTCTTCACTTAGAAGAGGTGAAACAACTTAAAACAAAGCACACGGCAAAACACTGGGAAAACCTCAACAGTGTTCTCCACAACCTACCATACTGCTGCATATGACAAAAAATCATGGTAACGCCTGCCAAAAGAATGCTGCCTATCTAACCTCCTTTGTTTGACAACTTTCAAATCAGCCATGGCTGCACAGTATGCGAGACCCTGCCAAACTCTCAGGAGATCCTTGACCAGGTGTAACTGGCACTGAGAGAATTAACAAGTATTCTAGTTCTGGATTATTACTTTTGCAAGAGAAAGATTAAAGTGCCTGGGATTCGCCAGCCTTCGTCAAATTGTTCTTCAGAGACAAGTTCTTAAGTGTCTAGGTGCTGCAGCTCAAACAACAATAAGCAATACTTTTTTGTCACGGCACACACCATCTAGATGACACTAAACAACATGGGACATGCAGATCAAAAAGATTGATCTATACAAAGCACACAGCCTCATAAACTTCAAGAGTGACATACAATCTCAGACAAGAACCACCAGCTTCCTCAGAACACTCTGAGTCAGTTGATGTGCACTAAGTAAAGCACACAAAGCTTTAAAAAGTCTGCTGTGAGAGAATTTGTGCCAGGAAGTTTGCCAAAGGACAGATCATTAATGGCTTCAACGATTTCCTCTTGAAGAGGGGGGCTGCCAAGACAAATCCTCTTAGTTATACTAGAAAGGTTAAGTGAGGTCAAAAGGTCCCACCTCTCCTCAGCTGTGGGCACTTCATCAGTTTGATAATTTTGATAAATAAATAAATGAATGCTTTTGGTGTTGATGTTTAATTAGTCTGATGCCAGCAGAGTTTCTAAGAACCAGTATTGTACTTGGGTTTGTGTCTGCTTTGATTAGCTCTCTTAACAGCCAACCAGCTCTGCCACCCTACTGGAATAATCTATTTTGCGCAAGTCAAGGCCATTTGAGACCTCTGGGCTATGTGTACGCTGACAGCACGGCTGGCCACTTTCAGCTCCTCCAGCAAGACAGCAAAATAAAGGGGACACCAGATGTAACTGAATCCCCAGGCAGTTTTCTGTCTCCCTTTAGGTTAAGGTAGACAAGCGAACCTGTTTATTTTCTTCTGAAGGCGTAAGAAATAGTTGCGCTTGGTAACACACTTTGAAAGCCACATACAGTACAGTGGACAATACCTCAAGGATATTATTTACCTTCCAAAGGAAAGTGTCTAAACATTCACCTGTTCCCTAAATATTTCTATGCGCAGGAGGCAAGAATTAATCTCCTTTCAAGAATAATTATTCTACAGTTGATCTTCATGGCAACAAAGGCATAACTGAAAATTGAATGGTATCATTACAACATTTTGTATCCTATCAAAATAGTTAGCCACAACGAGCACTGAGAGCTATTGATTCAAACACATTCTTCACAGTGCAATGTTCCCATTTCAATTATTTTCAGATTAAGTTTCTTTGCCTTACTAATTTAATGGCAGAACTGCAGAAGAAATGCATCCAAAAGATACCTGTAATTTCCGAACACAGAAAACCATAACAACATTAACTGAAACGTCACTATTATCTCTCAAAGAACCACTAACAAACAGTACATCAATAGTCTGCAATCTTGGATAATTTTTCTAGCATTTTATAGAAAACTCTCTTTGAAATTAAAGTATTTCCTACTCTCATTATCACTACATGGTAAACAGGCAGACTACAGATATAATGCATGCAATCTAACACAATATAGTAGTTTCGTATCTATTAACCTAGCATTGAAAGAACACTACATGATTAAGGACCTACATCCCCAAGGTCCCACAACCTCCCAAAACATCATCACAACTAAAAGCAGGTAGTCATATTGAAGCTTTCCAAGTTTGTGAGGGATTTCGGGTCTGCTGCGCTTAGAATGCTCAACAGCTCTGACCATACCACCCACAGTAGTAACTCCCTTGAAATAAGCAAGGCAGGTACAACTCTCCCTCTACAGCAAAAATCCAAAATAATTCCCCTGACCAAAAACTTTAAAAAACATCCAAGCAGATTGCCTTTTAGAGAACATCTTTCCCCACCCCATAACATCTAAAAATAAAGAGAAGACTATAATGGAATATCTGGACAATCACTGGAGTTTGCTACTAATGGGTTATTGACTCTGCTTACATTTTATCATTTTGTGTTGCTTTACTGTACACACATTTCAATTTTTTTCTTGTAGAAACTGTGCTCACTATAGGACAGTCTTCTGATTTTGAAGAAAACACATTTGCACTGAAAAGATATGAGAAATCTCTTCCATGCAACACATGCACTTTCTGAAATAATCATGGCAAACAGTAGTCTTGAGAAATTACCGTATAATGAAGTACTGAGAAAATTATGTTTTGAAGTTAGAAAGATTTTACACAAAATTAAAAAGATCAAGTTTTTCTAATATGACAATTGTTACTTCTCCGAGTTCATTTACAGCCTTGCATCAGTTTACTCTATTAAATATTCATTATACCAACGATGCTTACTGATGCTTTGCAAGCTCCTTTCCTCTGACGCACTTCTTCCAAGCATGAAAGAATGTGGCAAAAACAGTTACTCTTTCTACGGATCATGCATCCTCCCGCTGCTGGTTGCAAGTACTCCTTTCAAAGGTAATTTCTTTCTGGAACTTGTCAATTATAAGTACTAGTTAGCTGATCTCCACTGCCCCATGGCAGTGACAAATATATATTTAAAGCAATTAAAACAGCCAATATATTTATAACAATTTGCTAAAGGACAAAACAAACATACACAATACCTCTGTTCGGTTCTTCCTCTAATTCTATGGTAGTTTACCCTGCCTTTCTCTTGTAGGCTGCAGTCCTACAGAGTACATACCTCAGAATAACAGTCCTAATGGCACTTCCAGACAGATCTGTGCAACTGCTGGAAACTGAGATTTGTTGCAAGTGTTTTTGACTGTTTTTGTAACACACACTGTTATAATTGGTAATAGAGTAGTACTGGGTAGCACTGATTTTGACATTTTAAAGAGGCGATCTTTAGAAAATTCTTCAAGAGTAAGTTGGGTAAATATATGCATTACGACATATGTACCCCTTAATAAGTACTCCGACTATTAGTTTTGTATTTGTACACAACTAGAGTAAGGCTTAGCAAATGTGTAACAGAATTGTACTTCCATATAAAAATTAGAAATTAACTTTGAGATATAGACATGAACATATTGACACTATATTTACATGAGCAGGGACGACCTGTAATTAAAGCCTGATCTTTGCCTAAGAAAACATCTGTTTTCTTCATTGTGTAATTAGTAAAATTAATGAATTCCAATCCATCCACACAAATTATTTTTTCAACTCTGAAATCAACCACTAAAACCCAAGATGCTTTCCACTACACAAATTTACCAATAAGTGATACTGTAGAGCAGATTCAAATTATGAATATAATTTTCTTAATTGTTATATCTGACACATTTTCTAACCCTCTCCCTCTATTCTGCTAACATTGACACTCATACTATAAACAAAACAGATTTGCACATTAAGAAATTTTACTTCGCCACATACTAGATTAAGTTTCTCATACATAACTCTTGTTAGAAAACTGACTAAAAGATCTCATTGTTTAACTAGATCAGAACAGGAAATATGCTTATTGGTAGTTTTTTTTAAAAATCAAGACTATCCCTCTCTGACACATTTTATTATATACAGAGCAGGAAACTACTGAACAGTGAACACAATTCCACAACACAGATTAGGAGATCAATCATTAAAGTGACGAAAAATTTCTTTCAAAATATTTTCTTCTTCAAAACGTGTTACTTTTAAGTCTGTGAAATTGCAGATGACCACACCTGAAGAGGTTAACATTGGCTAATTGCAGACACAACAAATAATGGGAAACAAAGTATAAAGCATGTTTTAGTGATCTCCAGTACTATCATTGTCTTGCTGCTATAGAGAGACAACAAAAGGAGTCTTCCATCATACCCTGTATGGTCACAGCTGGATTCTAATTCAAAAGGGCAACTGTGACTGTCCACACTAAAAACCCCTGGCCAAACTATGTATGTGTTCATTTGCTACAATTGTTTCAACCTTCCTCTTTGAAAGAGGGAGATGTGCAGGAGAACACCAGCTAACAATCCCGTAAGTACTTGTTTTATGAATCTGGCCCTCAGTCAAGAAGTTGCAGTGAAAAGTCTTTTAATCACCTTCTGATCAGAATTTACTGGATTGTGTCTAAGTTCAAGGGTATTAAAATGTGCAAAGGAGACTATGAAAAAATGGCTGGGTTATAGATTTTAACTTCTTAACTAGAAAATTGACTCAAAATAGATTTTCTAATTTACAATGAATCAAAAGAAAAAACATTAGACCATAGCAAAAGTGGCACAAATGTATCAAAAAGCAAATGAATAAACATTTGAAAAGATTTATTATTAGAAATTGTAATAAATTTTGGAAAGATGAATCGATTTTAGTTAAAAGGTATAACTGACAATTTATTGGGCGGGAAGATGCATTATTTTCCAATTGTTATCCACCTACAGTAAAACTGATTTGTGTCCTATTGTATTTTATGGAAAAGGAGAGAGCAACTTTCAGTGATTTAGATTAAATGTATTAATCATAACCAGGCACTGTGAACTATATATCTACTATTAAAGAAGATTTTTGACATTTAATTCTGTAGCAGTATTTTGGCTCTGTACCACTCTTCCTAAATCCAATTCCTGCTACAGTTGGCAGATTTCTCCCTTTTAATTTTATGGGGCTTAAAGTAGCATTTAACCACTCATGCGGTAAATAATGCAGGATTAGAAATATTTAGTGTTTTGTTTCCCTTTGAAGAGTACTAATCCATCAACCTCCAAATATTTTTAAAACATTTTCCACATTCTAGTAATATTTAATGTAAGATTCAGTAAAACATCCTATGTAAATGAAGTAGTTTTCCCGAAACAAAAAATCAAATTAAACCCTAAGGAAAATATGCATATACATCACTGATATAGGGGAATTAATTTTATAAAGATATCAATTTATGTACAAAAAAACCTTTAATAAATCCTTCAGATTTTTTGAATATTATATGATGTGATTATTACATAGTTTAATTTCAATAATATGACAAAATATAGTTAAGTGTTCTGTTCTCCAGAACAAGCGATAACAATACATTTAAAAATATTTATGCCCAACTTAACACTGAAGTGCTAGCTTTTATTTATGCAAACCCCTTACCTTGTTTCTATGCAGCCACTTCCTACCTTTCACTTAAGTGGTACATTTTACTGCTTGGCAAAGCTGCCTTACAGTAACTTCTAACAGGCAATGTTCTTAAAGTTACTCTAGGTTCCACAAATTATCTTAAATTGCCTTGGACCTACACCAACAATTAGATTCCAGATTTTTAACAAACACCAACAAAAGACAGAAAGCAGTACGGTAACAAAAATCTCAATCTCTGTGTGCAAACTTTCTTTTTCAAAGCATAACAGCATGACATAAAACAGGAAAAAGGTTTCTTTTTCTCCAGTTTGATTATACTCTATAGAGAATAAAAAAGCAATCTACTGCAAATCTACTTCATCCATCTGTTTAGGTCTTTGTAATGTAAGTCTTTTAGAACTACGCAATCCAACGGGAAGGCGTCAGGAAGAAGGGGAAATGGCGCACATTTTACCTAATTCTCTTAAAAGTGAATTTCACAAGTGTTTAAAAAAAATATACATCTACAGCAAGACAGTTGCAGAGTTTGCCCATCATCTAGCAGTAACAAAATGACTGCCTGAATAAACAATTTTCAGTTCTCTGAACTGAGGGTAAGTTTCTTCCATGACCTTTAAAATCATAATCTGCAGAAGTGCTAAATCAAGGCTGAGAAACAACAAAATAAGAAAGTTACTCATACTTGTGAATGCAGATTTTTAAATGACCTGCCAAATCAGGAACTACCTAAAGTTAATAGTGAGAAAAGGAAAAACAAACCACAACAAAAAATCGGATCATCAGAAGCAAGTAAGAGTTTGCTGAATCAAATTGCAAGCGGCCGAGTGGAACAGGTTTTGAACAGTTACCAAAACTGGTGAACAGAGAGTATTATAGAACATTGTGTTTACATCTGACTAACTAAAGTCACAGTACCCAAACAGAATGGCAGAGGAGTACCTCTTCATTCCTGTATTATATCTCACATGACAAAAGTAGCAGAATAATTTTGTTGAGCGCTTCAATTTCAACACAATGCATCATGTGTGTTTGCTACTTTATTTTCTGTGCTATATTTTGAAGTTATTTGATATATGCACCTCCACAATAAATTGCTTGCGATGACACTAAAGATCCAGTTTAATTCACTGTTTTTACAGCTGCTTCTTACTTTGGGTACCAGCTACAACTCAGACTGTATACAGAACATTTTAAGTTGCTGTTTGTATTTTTGCTTTTGTTATAAATCAAAAAGGATTAAAATATTTTAATTCCCCATCTTTGCCTTATGGTAATGATTTGAAAGATAAGCTGCTAAATGATATTGATCACTTTTCAGGCAGGATTTTTTTTTTTTAGTATGTATAACAAAGTAAAACTAGAACAGAGCTAGCGAACAAAACCAGTGAGTGCATCTGAGTATAAATTGTGTCTCAGAACAAATCTAGAAGGTCACTATTAATAGGCTTAATCTAGACTTCTACAGATAGGCTACATATCTAAAGTGCCATTGTTTTCCCTATAGGTGGCCATCATTCTAAATGCAACTGAAAAAAACACAGACTATTTTCAAGTTGTTCTGTCTATCGGTAGCCCTCATTTTCCCACACCACCTATTCTAGGAAAAAAGACAGTTTTCAATGGAGTAGAAACCTACTCCCATGAATGAGTTATTGTGGTTTGAATTAGCAAGATGCTTACAACAGTTGAGGAGTATTATCTGATCTTGTACTTGCTTTCAGTTAAAAAATGCAAAACAATGTCTTAGCTGAAATCACTGTCATGATTTACTTGACATTTATGATGTTGCTACAGGACAAATGAGATGTTCCTTATCAGCTAAGTCACAGTATCTGTGCATGTGTTCCTTGCCTATTATATATATGGTTGTCTGTCTGTTCTCAGCATTAAAGGATCAACTCCCACATCAAGCTCAATACAAGGAGATTCAACTCCTAACTTAACTCTGGATACAAGATGCTGTTGTTTTACCATCAATTCTTCAGAATGCTGCTATTGAGGCATTATGAAGATTCTAGAAGAGACACAACCAAGCGAAATTTTTGCAGGAAAGATACTAAACCAAATTACAATTAATGATATTTTCTTTCCATTAGAATTGCACTAAAACATAAAACATCAAAGAACCAACATGGACTTAGGAAGCCAAAACAAGCAAATTCCAAATGTTTGCAGAAGAAACGTTTCATGCAGCCAGACACCAGAAAGGGGAATTTCTTTGTGATAATAGCAGAAAACAAGAGGAATAATTATGCTGCCTCAGATTTTGAAGTCAGAGGTTTCAAGAATCACTGTTACCTGTAAGGAGTGCTGTAAAACTATTTAATGTGTTTTCAAGACAGATACTAACTGAAGAATGAAAGGGATATCATTATGCTCTTTGCCCTGGTTTAAAAGTAAGCTTAAGTGAAATTGTAGATGACTATCATTTGAGCAGTCGGCTTAAGGTGAATTACAAGGAATACTGCTCAGACTAACAGTTCATAGCACTTGTCGCCATGAATAAACCACAAGATGCTTTTAAAAAATAAGCAACACATTTGGCATTTCTGAGACTAATGCTGGAGGGCAACTATTTTGCTGAAGTGGGATGCTGTTTTTGACACTATACTTGAAGTGAGAGTCCAAGAAAAGAGACTAAGTCACCACATTCACTTTAGCTAGACTGAAGTTAATCTTCGATATTTTAAAGGTATGTTTTGATTGTCACAGCAGGTGAAATACACCAAGAAAAACCACTGTGAGCTCTGTTGCACAAACAGAATATGTTTCAGTAGTCAGACCTACGAAATACCTTCATTTTGTTGATAAAGTACAATTGTTACCTCTACAAGCTATTAATTGTCTGATACATTTAAATTATTTTTTTTCTTGACAGGCATACATTTTGTAAGAATGAAACTAGGATATAATTCAAGACTATACAATCTGATTTACAAGATAAGTGATACAGAAGAAACGAATAAAACAAAAACATGCTCACCATCACCAGTTAGTGCCTTTACAACTATCACAAACCAGCTGAGGATTTCTGTAGCTATAGCAGCAGGGTTTTACACTTAATTAACAGAACTAATAACAAAAATGACCAACGTTAGATTTCTTTAAATCTAAACATTTGGTATTTGAGTTCTGTAACTTCTTTTTGGCTGGTGAACTGCAGCTTCAAGTGAGACAGAAATGCTGTGCTATTATTTGTGCCTGTTAGCTGGTTTGATGACATCAAGATGATGACAGGTTTTCATCACACAACTACAAGTGACACCAAAATCACTGTCAGTTAATACAAAGGCTGTAAGGCAGACTTTATCAAACCATTCAGATCTCACAAAAGATAGGTAGAATTCAAAATAGTTTGTAACAATGACAACTACACTGACAAAACCAATCTAAATCTAGTGCTCTGCCTCGAACGATCACAATATTTAACTGTGCCTTAAGGATGGGCACCACCATTGGTACTACCAGTGATGTGAAACATTTTGAGGAATACTGACCTACTATATACGATATATACACATGATTCTTTTGATGAGTAAGTATGCTAAGCTACTACTAAAGTCACTAAGAAAGTTTTAGTCTTCCATCAGGTGCTTACCATGGCAGGTGGAATGAATTATACTAAGCTTGCATCAATGTAAGTGAAAGCTTTAGCAAAAATACACTTGAAAATTGATCTGTGGAAAAAGGAACCTCTTACTATGCAAAATACATAGCAGTTGTAAGAACAGTAAGCGCTTCCCCAAAAAATATTACACATGAACATCACAGATAACAGCATACCCAATATTGACATCCCATTTTTTAAATCCACATTATTTATAATGGGTTTTGAAATCTGATATAAGCTTTTTTCCCCCTTTTGTTTTCTCATAAAGAAAAGCTATTCCAACATGACAAAGTTCTGAAGTCTAGAACAGTGCCATTCGACTCATTCCCCGGGAAAACTGTAGCATTTCTGCCAACAGTGACTGAATACTGGAAGAATCAAAGGTGAGGCCTAAACTGCCATCACAGCAGCACCTCCTCTGCTAACAACCTGAATTTTTTTGTCTGAAAAAAATACATCTGCAGGAAACCCACGAATGCTGATCTGCACGAAACCCTTCACTCCCCAAGGAACTTTTTCGCTCTACTCTATGTTGTAAATCTAAGATACAGAGTTAACTAAAGTGAGAATTAAAAGAGCATGACTTACTCATTACATTTTGCATAAGCAGATATAAATTAAAGACAACTACAAACCAGGAAAAAAATTTAAAAGAAAATAAAAGGAAAAGCGCAGCAAGAAATGCTCTAAATAGCCAAAAATATCTTTGATGACAGGAAATCTTAAAACCTCCATTACAAAAAAAAAAGCTCCCACCCTCCCATCCACTTCACGTAAAATTCATTCACAGCTTTAGCAGTGTAAGGTTTCAAGATGTCATCCTCAGAGGCCTTATATTCCTGATCTTGAACAAGTGAAAGTTTGGAATTCAACAAGAGTTTAGTGTTGTTATCAGACATCATCTAATACCACTCACTTTTCCACAGAGTTTGACGTAGAGACAATTGCTCCAAATGACAGAAGTCATTAAGAAAATAATTAAAACCCCACAGATAAGTTATTTCATGCACCTCACTGAACTGTGTTTTATTTGACTGTATGCTACACATCCAGTGTAAAAGAATTCTCCACAACACCAAACCAACTTCAACTTGAGCAACAGTGTTCTTCCAAAAGTTGCAGGGCATCCATAAAGAGGCTTCTGACCAATACGGCAACAACACCACCACCCAACTTACTCTTTAAGGAAACATTCCTTAGATCTGTAACAAGGCCTCTTATCCAATATGTCACTCAATTTCCAAAATATTTTGATAAAAAAAATTCCTGAAAACACCTGGCTGTTTCTTCACTTAGAAAGAACTTAGAATTAGAAATGTTTGATTTGATTTTACATTTTGAAAGCCATTTAAGAAAAGCATGAGTGTTCAATACGTTTTTTGCCCTCACTTCAACAGAGTAGCAGTTATCTGACAACAACTTTTTTGAGAAAAGCTCTTTTATCTTTGAACTTTTGGAAAAGAGTCACAGGATTTGACAGAAATATCCAGACACCTTCAGGTCTCAGAAATGTAGCTTTCATTCTTTGTGTACTTTTTGAATAATTACAACTATGTATAGTCAAGCTCAATAGTACAGCTGTGCAAACAGAAAAAATCAATCCTAGGAGTGCAAGACCTAAAGTAGGCTGACTTTAATATCATGAAATGAAATCAAAACCCAGGACAAAGGTGATGCATGGAAAAAACTATCACAGTCAAAAGAAAGCATCCTTTTTATTGGTCATGTTTTCTGCACTTCAGCCCAGTTAAATCACTTCCCAGCTTCCAGCCCACACAGGGAACCCAGGCAGGATGAGATGACACATAGCAGCCCTCAAACAAAACCCTACAACATCTCTTCCTGTCTCAGGGAAGGAACTGTATCTAGAACCACACAAGGAACAGCTAAGACAGTAGCACTGATTTTTAAAATCTTCACTTCTTTGTATGGAGGAGTTGTGAACAAAAGTTAAATTTTTCAGTCATTAAGTACCAAGTTCGGCAAAACATTTTGAAAGAAATGAAAAAGTACTCATGTTCTATTTTCACTAACTGTATTTAATTCTTCTTTTCTTTAATCAGGGCTTTTGTGATCTCCCCAGGAATCCATCTGAGAAAAGCATGGCGGCCTTAATCATCGAAGGTAAAGAGTTCATCTAGTATTCTACATCACAGAAATGAACGTTCACATTTCCAATGCATCTAAAATGTTAGATTTTTGATTGTATTTCACTAAACACCAAAGTTTCACATGTAATTTCTTGGAAAAGGCAGAGATAATAGTATAGATAGATAAATATAGATAAATGACATGCACATCTATAAAAACACATAGAAAAAAGACTGGACGAAAAAAGCATTCCTTCTAAGAAATCAGTGTTGCATTGACAGAATAGTACTTTTAAATCGTAGAACTTTTTCCTAACATAAAAGAACATGGGAGTTGGGAATAGTTGATCAGATCATATGTAACTGCAGAATTCAATCAAGCACAATGGTATTTCATGCAATATACCTTATTAAAAGAGTATATTAAATACTGGTATGGTATTAAAGTACATATATCATGTTTCTGATTATAATTACAAAGTTGCTACTTGACACAGGTGGGATCAAAAGCATAGTATATTAGAAAAGTCATGTTTTTCTACTTCTTTTAAAATAAACTTCTGTTACAAATGATGCTGCCACAAGACAACGTAATAAGGACACGAAAAACCAGCATTATAATTGTATGCCAAAACATATGCTTGACAAGCCCTTTAATTATGGATTCCATAAAAAATATGTTTATCTTCAGTAAATCGGACAATCCAAAGGATCTAAGCCAACTGTGATGAATTTTTTTTTTCCCCTTCATTTTCTTACTCAGGTTTTTCAGTTGCCATCTGCTGTATGACAAATCATTCAACCTGCACATTGGATTTTCACAGTATTTGCATACTAAGTTTTTACTTCTCTCTTGCTTGTCCAGTGTTGTATGACCATTAAATAAGTGTTTTGACTCAAAGGCACTACACTTGATGACAGAAAGACCCAGGAGTTTGTTAAAATTAAGTAACTTGTCAATGAAATGCAGGAAGAGCATCTGGACAGAATCTGAGTGCCAGATGTGGCTACTTCAAATTAAGATTCACTAACTGGTCTATAAAGAGCAGCCTTTTTCCTCTGATGCTCAGCTCCCACTGCTTCTAGAAACCACAGTGTGAAAGTGACGTAAGCTGGCAGTTTCCTCAGTACATAGCACGTAATAATCACACACTCAGCCTGATGCTTCTCTTACAAGAAAACACTGAAACAGCTGGGCATTAAACACTTTTTGACAGAGGATGATGATATACCAAGGTATTCTCACAGCTATTCGTTCTGCCTTCCCTAAACCAGTAATCTCTTCAAGGCTTCGCTAGCTGCTATAGTCACGAACCCTCAGCTAAACTTTCCAAAAAAGTTTAAACACATTGACTGTATGCAAAGGGCTAACTATATGCTCATATTCCCTAGACACAAATGACACATCCTTAGACTGAATACAGGATATAATGTGTGTCTTTTAGGTAATGTAGCTCAGTAGGAAACTCTATTTTTTACTTTGTCTCCCTTTAAAGTCTGTGTAAAAGCAGTGATACAGACATCAGACTCCTCATTGTTACAAAAGCATTGTCACAGTACAACTCTGTTCAATGAGTTCAGTCTGCAGTGTTCTTTCCTCAGGGTATTAATCTTTCTAAAAGCATTCTTGCTCTCCTTCACTGTTACCATCTAACAGCAGTAATTACTTCTTGTTCTGTGTTATCAGATGTCACAGGTATTAAATGACTTTTTTTGTCATTGGATTGAAGTAACTAAAAAAGATTTTCCTTAAGAAGCAATCACGAACAAAAGGAAGCACATGAGCTCTGGCTTACATAGCTACATTTGCAAAGACGGATGCAGATGTGCCCACAAACATAAACAGTCATTAAGGAGGTCAGAAAACTGCATGCGAAGAGCCAGCTGCACATCTATTCTACACATGCACCCCTGCCTGGACATAGTGGCTTAGTAGGCAAGTTCACATGTCAACCTTGTTTCACAACACTATGTAAATGATATATTTAATAACTGGAAGTAACTGAATTATCAGTCTTTAGTAGATCGGCTTGCATACTTGTTACAAAGGGAACTATGATACCATCTTTATATATGGGATGTCATGACTGGAAGACAAAATGGGCTCCTAAGGACAATCCAGAAAGCGTAGCAGAAAATAAACATTAGAATTTTTAATTATATATACATATTCACAGTATATCTTCATTAATTGAAATTTAATTACCTTTTTACATTTTAAAGGAAAAGGCAATTTTTAGGGTAGTTAAGCCATGTATCATCAATACCATGAAGCTAACCTATCAGTTATAATAGCTCCTATAAAATACCAGAGTGAAATTGCAATAAGCCTAGAAAATGGGCTACAAATCCCAGATATGCTCAAGCAAGCACTGAACCAAAAATAAAAATAGGTAGATAGGAAACCAAGAACTAGATAGCATTCATATAATTCACGACCACTAACAGCAGAGATCACAGGCCAAGGTTTTAAAGCATTGTATTCAGCTTCAAATGGCAATTATTGGATGGGGACTTCAATTATAAAAATCTTCCCTCTTCAAAATGACTTAAATTTCTAACAGTTCCTTTCTATTTTCTACACATACAATCTCTCTTACATTTCTCAGAAGCACCTTATTGTGTTAGGCAAATTAAAATTTGAAAACATTTAATCACAGAATCACAGAATAGTAGGGGTTGGAAGGGCCCTCTGTGGGTCATCTAGTCCACCCCCCCTGCCGAAGCAGGGTCACCTACAGCAGGCCGCACAGGACCC
>Ga0181612_147437_pt1 | contig 27540 bp, 19 predicted proteins | sample HoacroProtozoa21_FD_119630 | JGI IMG/M metagenome (GOLD analysis project Ga0181612, IMG submission 119630) | Hoatzin crop microbial communities from Cojedes, Venezuel. Combined Assembly of Gp0051906, Gp0051904, Gp0051908
AGAGTGTTGCGCGACGAGAGAGCCAGTCCGTCGGATTCGCGCACTATCGGGCACTCCACAATCTCCACACCGAGTCCCAGATGCTTCACTAGAGCCTTCACAACAGCAATCTGCTGGAAGTCTTTCTCACCGAAATAGGCACGGTCGGGGCGGACGATATAGAACAAGCGGCTCACCACTTGGCATACGCCGTTGAAGTGTCCTGGCCGATGGGCTCCCTCCATCACTGTCGATACGGGCGGGAACTCAAAACTGCGCTTGTCGGGCTGGGGATACATCTCCTCCACCGACGGAGCCAGTACGTACTGTGCCCCGCACTCCTCCAGCAGCCGGCAGTCAGCCTCCAAGTCGCGCGGATAGCTCGCCAAGTCGTTCTTGTCGTTGAATTGCGTCGGATTAACAAAAACCGACACCACCGTAACATCATTCTCTTTCACACTGCGCCTCACCAGCGAGGCATGACCCTCATGCAGAGCCCCCATCGTCGGCACCAGTCCGACGCTCTTTCCCTGCTTCCGACGCTCGAAAAGCTCATTCTGCAGGTCAACTATCTTCTCAAAAACTTTCATCTCTATAAATTCTCTTTGCTCAGCCGATGCACCTATCCCTGAAAACAATGGATGCAGGGCACGGGAACATCATACTGGCAGAAACAGAGTGCAAAATAACTGTTTTTTTGTGAGAAACGAGAAAAATAAACGTGAAAAATAAACAAAAAAGACTCTAATTGTCTAAAATAGCCAAAAAAAAGAAGCGATGTTCGCTTTTTTTTCGTATTTTTGCAAAGATAAACAACCAATAGGAACGAAGAATGGCAAAAAAGAAAATACTCTTCATCAACCAAGAGATAGCACCCTACGTCGATGAGACGCCAATGGCCATCATGGGCCGCGAGCTTCCGAAGACCATACAGGAAAACGGCCACGAGATAAGGACTTTCATGCCCAAATGGGGAACTATTAACGAGCGACGCGGACAGCTACACGAAGTAATCCGCTTGTCAGGCATGAACCTCATTATCGACGACACCGATCACCCGCTCATCATAAAGGTGGCATCGATACAGTCGGCAAGAGTGCAAGTCTATTTCATAGACAACGACGACTACTTCAGCCGTCGCCAAATGGAGAAAGACGAGACGGGCGAAGACTATCCCGACAATGGCGAGCGCGCCATCTTCTTCGCAAGAGGTGTGCTTGAAACGGTGAAGAAGTTGCGCTGGACGCCCGACATCATACACTGTCAGGGTTGGATTAGCTCGGTGGTTCCTCTCTACGTAAAGACAGCCTACCGCGAAGAACCGCCATTCGCCAACGCCAAAGTTGTGACATCGCTCTTCACGAAAAGTATCTCGTCGGATCTTGGCACAAAGTTTAAAAAATGCCTCGAGTTCAAAGACGCAAAGGCCGAAATGCTTGAGAAATACAACAACAACTTTGACTTCCTCGAGCTCGGAAAACTTGCCATCGACTATTCCGACGGCGTGATAGCAGCAGAAAAAGAAGTGAACAAACAGCTCATAAAATACACGAAAGAGACAGGCAAGCCACTCCTTCCTTATCCAGGAGCCGACTTCGCCGAAGCTTACGAGCAGTTCTACGACCAAATCTAACAATTTACAGAGCAAACAAGTTTTTCAGATAACGACATGAGAACATCAAACCTCTTTGCAGGAGTAGCCACAGCCGCCCTTGCCCTTGCATCATGCAGCGACGAGACAGGTTCGCTTGGCACAACACTCAGCCCCAAAGGCGACAGCATAAAAGTGGAGACAAAAACATTTAGCGTGGCCACACGATCCATACTCGCAGACTCGGTAATCACCAGAAACGCAAACGGATACATCGGAAGAATAAAAGACCCCGAGACCGGCGCCTACGTCACCAACGACTTCATGGCACAGTTCCACGGCCTCGAAAACGACATATTTCCAGAAATGGCAGCCATCGTGAGCACCGACAGCGAAGGAAAACCAATAGCCGACTCATGCGAGATACGCCTCGTCTCCGACTCGCAATATGGCGACAAAAATAGCCTCATGTCGCTCACAGCCTACGAGATGAGCAAGCCCGCAGAAGAAGGACAGCACTACTACTCCGACTTCGACCCCATAGAACTCGGAATGGTAAGACTGGGAGAAGGAATAGTAAAAAACAAAGTCTATTCAATCGGAAGACGAGAATACAACGATGTAACAACATCTAGCGACACCTACAACGACAACATAAGAATCATACTCGACGAACCCTACACCGACAAAAACGGGAACGAATACAACAACTACGGCACCTACATCATGCGGCAGTACATCAGCCACCCTGAATACTTCAAGAGCATCTACAACTTCGTGCACAACGTCTGCCCGGGATTCTACTTCAAAACCGACGGCGGACTCGGCATCATGACCCGCCTCTACGCAGCATCGATAAACGTATTCTTCCGCTATAACGTGGGCGACACCATCAGCAACGTCTATCAGCCATTCTTCAGCACCGAAGAAGCACTGCAAATCACCCACGTGAATAACGATCGCGAAGCCATACGACGCCTTGCAGATGACCCTACATGCACCTACCTCAAGACACCCGCAGGAATATTCACTGAGCTCACCCTCCCTATCGACTCAATCACCGAAGGCCACGCCTCCGACTCCATCACCTCAGCCAAAATAGTGCTCACAAGAATCAACAGCAGCAAGCAGCGAGAATACAACCTGCCAATACCGCAAAACCTACTCGTGCTGGAGAAAGACTCACTCGACTCATTCTTCAAGAAAAAGAAAGTGGCCGACTCACGCACATCAGCCGTTGTTAACTACAGCAGCAGCAACAACACATACAACCTGAACAATCTCTCTGCCATAATCACACACCTGAGAGACGCCAAGAGCAGAGGAACAGCTGCCAACCCCAACTGGGAGAAAGAACACCCTAATTGGAATAAGCTCCTACTCGTACCAGTCAGCGTCACCAAGACTACCACCACCACCTCTTCGACTATCACCAAGATTACCCACGACATGGCGCTCAGCAGCACCCGTCTTGTGGGAGGCTCGGCCAACACACACGACCCTGTGAAAATCACCATCATATACAGCAAGTTCGGAAAGTGACCCATAAATAAATTACATCTGCGCGTTGCTGCCGTTAACAGAAAATCTGACAGGAACGCGCAGAGTTTTAAAACCACCAAAATGGCCGACAATTACCTTGAAAGGAAAAGAGAAGAATACGAGAAAAGAAAGCAAGACTCTCTCAGAAAAAAGAATCGCCGACAACTAATCGAACAACTCCAGAAAATCAGAGCCTCGCAAGAGAACTAACATACATAGCCAGCAACGGCAACGTATGGGGACTTTATTTTACTATTTTCTTACCACCTTGGATGTAAATGCCACGCGGGAGGAGGTCGATACATGTGCCAAGACAGCGACCGTCGATGGAGAACACTCGGTTGTCAGATGGCTGCGACACTGCGGTGATGGCGGTAGTGGTGGAGCGCGGCTTGGCCATTACTTCATCAAGGAAGAATCGACCTGCGCTGGTGAAAGTCACGCTAAGCTCGCCGCTGCCTATGATTTTAACGGTGAAGTCGGTCCATGCCTCCTGTGTCATCTGAACTTCGCTAGGCGTTACGGTAAAGCCTTCCGGTACAGAAAGATGCAACTCTGTAGAGTCGCCTCTCCATGCTCCTGCACGGAAGCTAAGAGTGGCCTTCCCATCAATGGAAAAAGCAGGGGTGCTCACGGGGCGTGCCTTTGCCGATGAATTGAAGCGGGCGCACTGGTCGGCTCCATAGCCCTTCACGTAGCTCCATCCTTCGCAGTCGGGACGCAGTTTGGCCGTAGCAATGCTGCCCGACCAAAGGTTGTCGTTGCCTCCCTTACCTGTGCATTGGTCAAACGATTCGTAGAATAGTGCGCCGGTAGTATCAGTGGGTTCTACGGAAATTACTTCCACGCAAAACGAGATGGTGCTGTCGGGGTTCTGGCGTATTGCAGTAATGGGTTTGTTCATTAGTCTGGTGCCTGCCGAGTTTTTATTGTAAAGCGTTGCCTGCGGCACCGATGTATTAGTCAGACTGTCATTGTCTTGATACGGGTATGGGTCACCGCTGGGCGATTGCTTTCCTGATGCGTGGAACACGGTGCAACGCTGGTGGTCGTTGTAGGCAGGCCATTTGGTGGTGTTAACAAGGTTGCTGTTCCAAACTGCAAGGTCATAGTCCACGTGTATGATAAGCAGTCCTGATCCTTCGAGTGCAGCGTCCCATCCCGAAAGTTGCCGGTTTTCCAGCAAATAGTATTCCTGCGGGCATCCTTCGGCTCTCAGTATGTAGGCATGGCCTCCTGCTGAGAGTGGTTTCATAGCACTTACGGTGGTCTCTTCGTTGATTTCCACTGGTGTCATCCAACCGCATTGCATCCGCTCAAAGCTAGTATAGCAACATGGAGTAAAGCCCGATCCGTTGTCGCAGCCTTCGTCCATCACATCCCATGTGTCCATGCCGTAGTTGCCTGTGTATTGGGTGTCATACATATCCATCAGTCCGAGACAATGGCTGAACTCGTGGCAGATGGTTCCGATGCCGCAAATGCGTCCGTTTTCCAGTTCACTGCTGCAAGCATAGGTGTTGATGTCGATGCTGCCGATGGTGTGAGCCGATTCTTGTATCTCAAAAAGCGAGCATTCGTGAGGCCACACAGTGTCTTCGTCGCCGCTGAACGCCTCGCCTTCACCGGCGTAAATCAGGAACACTTGATCCACTTCTCCGTCGTCGTCCCAGTCGTAGGCAGTAAAGTCGGTCTGCCCCTTGATTGCTTCGCATGCTTCAATCACCATTTTATAGGCGTTTGGGTCAATGGTATTGCCGTCATTGGCTCCGTAGTATTTATGCGGATTAGGCAGTCTGACAGGGCCGAAGATGTCAAACTGGAGTCGGAGTTGTCCAAGACTCTGGTCGCGGAAATAGTCGCTTACGCTGCCCTTGAATCCTTCGTCGCTGCTGAATGCTTGCTCATTGGCTATACGATGGAAATAGGCTGAGTCGTGTCCCGCTGCAAACTGTGTGTCACTGAACTCAACGAGGATTATTATGCCACGTTTGTCGCCTATGTATTGGCTATCGCGCCTGCCAGACACTTTTCTCGTGTGCTTCATCCTCGCCATTTGTGCTCTTTGTCGTCGGGCATCTGCTTGGTCGAGGATTTTCTGCATGTCTGCCACCATATAGTGGTCGTCTTGTCGAGTGAATCTTTCTCCGTCGGCAGTCTGCCAAAAGTGGGCATACTCATCGCCTCGCAGTTGGGCTCTAACCTCAGTACCGTCAGCTAATTTCAACCATCGCCATACGCCCTTATGCGCTGGACGACCTAATACTCCTGCTGCCAACAGTGTCAGCAGCAGGAGAAGGCATGTTACTTTAATCTTCAAAACTTTTCAGTTAAAAAACCTTTCGTGGATTTAGTGTGGAAGCACGAAGAATTCAGATGCCGAGCGACTGTCTCACTGACTCGATCTTCTCGTCGCAGGCAGCATTTACGCGGTCATAGCATCCGGCGCACTTCATCGAGTGGTCTTTCACTTCGATGTAGAACTTAATCTTCGGCTCTGTACCCGAAGGACGCACGCTCACCTTTGTTCCGTCCTCGCAGTACCACTGGAGCACGTTGCTCGTGTCGGGCATGTCGAGTTTCGTCACATTGCCCTGTGCGTCGCGTTGCTCGAGGCTCTGGTAGTCTTTGGTTATGACTACGGGACTGCCTCCAAGTTCCTTCGGCGGGTTCTGGCGGAAGTTGACCATCATTTGCTTTATCTCGTCGGCACCGCTCTTGCCTGGCTTCACCACATTGACGGTGTGCTCCTTAGAGAATCCATACTCCTGATAGATGTCCATCAGCACGTCCCAGAGGCCTTTGCCCTGGTCTTTTGCCCATGCGCAGATTTCGGCGAGCAGCGAGCAAGCGCTGACGGCATCCTTGTCGCGCACGAAGTCTTCTGCGAGGAATCCGTAGCTCTCCTCTCCTCCTCCGATGTATTGCTGTTTGCCTTCGCTGATGCGAATCTCGTTTGCTATCCATTTGAAGCCAGTGTAGCAGTCGCGCATCTCGATGTGGTGCTTGTCGGCTATCTGTCGGATAACTTCGGTGGTTACTATCGTCTTGACTATGAAGTCGGTAGGCTGCATTTTTCCTGTTGCCTCGCGGTTGGTGATGATGTAGTAGAGGAACAGCAGGCACGTCTGGTTGCCGTTGATGAGCACCCATTCGCCCTTGTCGTTCTTGCATGCCATTCCCACTCGGTCGGCGTCGGGGTCGCTTGCCATCACGATGTCGGCGTCTATCTTCTTGGCGTCGCGCAGTGCAAGTGTCAGAGCCTCACCGTTTTCGGGGTTGGGGCTTACCACGGTGGGGAAGTTTCCGTCTTTCACCATCTGCTCCTCGACGCAGTGAACATTCTCGAATCCCCAGGCCTTGAGCGAGCGTGGTATCATCACTCGTCCGGTGCCGTGGAGGGGCGTATAGACTATTTTCAGGTCTTTCTGTCGCTGTATGACTGCTGGGTCGATGCTGAGCGTGCGCACTTGCTCGATGTATGGTGCGTCGATGTCTTCGCCGATGATTTGCTGGAGTGCCTTGTTGCCCTCGAACTTCACGTCTTCTATCTTCACCTTGTTCACCTCGTCGATGATGCCCGTGTCGTGTGGTGCGAGCACCTGTGCTCCGTCTTCCCAGTAGGCCTTGTATCCGTTGTATTCCTTCGGGTTGTGGCTTGCCGTGATGTTCACTCCAGCCTGCGCTCCGAGGTGGCGGATGGCAAACGAACATTCGGGCGTAGGCCTCAGGTCGTCAAAGAGATAGACTTTTATTCCGTTTGCCGAGAAGATGTCGGCCACGGTCTCTGCGAACTTGCGGGAGTTGTTGCGGCAGTCGTGGCACACTACGACGGAGATTTGGTCGCGGTCGGTGAAGTTTTTCTTCAGATAGTTTGCGAATCCTTGTGTTGCCATGCCGACGGTGTAGATGTTCATTCGGTTGCATCCTGCGCCCATGATACCGCGCAGTCCGCCTGTTCCGAACTCCAGTTGCTTGTAGAAGCTCTCGATGAGCTCTGTCTTGTCGTCGGCCTTGAGCATTGCTTCCACTTGGCTGCGGGTCTCCTCGTCGAAGGCCGGTGCGAGCCACTCTTTTGCTTTCGCCTCACACTGGGCGATTAGTTCCTTGTTGTCCATAGTTGTATTTATTGATTCTGTATGTTTTTGTCCTTTATTTCGCTTTTGCGAATATCTGTTCTACAAAAATACAAAGATTTCCGCAGATTGGCGAACCAATGGTACTCTTTTTTTGTTTTTTTAAATGAAATGCGGAAGTTTTTTTGTATCTTTGCAGGCAAAAGAGCTAAAGACGATGAAAAAACTACTGATTTCGGCCATCATGCTGACGATGGCTACCACAGCCATGGCAGACAACACCACGATAAAAGTATTGCAGACAACCGACGTGCACGGACACTTCTTCCCCTACGACTTCATCAGCCGCAAAGAGGACAAGGGGTCGCTCGCGCGCACGGCCACGTATATCAAGAAGATACGCGAGGAGTATGGCGACAACGTGCTGCTGCTGGACAACGGCGACATACTGCAGGGGCAGCCCGTGTGCTACTATTTCAACTACGTGAACACCAAGGCGGAGAACGTGGCGGCATCGGTGATTAACTATCTGCGCTACGACGCCGAGACGATGGGAAACCACGACGTGGAGACGGGACACAGCGTCTATGACAAGTGGATTAGCGAGGTCGGCTGCCCAATGCTTGGGGCAAACATCATCGACACCGCGACGGGCAGTCCGTGGCTGAAGCCTTACGCCGTGTTCACGCGCTCTGGGGTGAAGATTGCCGTGCTTGGCATGATAACGCCCGCCATCCCAAACTGGCTGAACGAGGAGCTGTGGAGCGGGCTGCGCTTCGAGGAGATGACCGGCTGCGCCCGCCGTTGGGTAAACATAATAAAGGAAAAGGAGCAGCCCGACGTGATTATCGGACTGCTGCACAGCGGCAAGGACGGAGGCATAAAGACCGAGGACTACGACGAGGACGCAGCCCTGCGAGTGGCACGCGAAGTGGCTGGTTTCGACATAGTTATGTTTGGCCACGACCACACGAAGTACGAGGGATGGGTAAAGAACGAGGACGGCGACAGCGTGCTGCTGCTCAACCCGTCGTGCTACGCGGTGAACATAGCCGAGGCAACCATAACCATTGAAAACGGAAAGAAACTGATAGACGGGCGCATCGTCGGCACCACCGACCAGCCGATAGACGAAGACTACGTGGCACACTTCAAACCGCAGATAGACAGCACGATGCAGTTCATAGGAAAGCAAATCGGCGTGTTCGAGCAGACAGTGAGCTCGCGCGACTGCTTCTTCGGCAGTGCTCCCTTCACCGACCTTATCCACCAGATGCAGCTGCAACTGACGGGTGCCGACATATCAATCACCGCTCCACTATCCTTCAACGCACGAATCAAGCAAGGGCCAGTCTATGTGAGCGACATGTTCAACCTCTACAAATACGAGAACAAGCTCTACACCGTGATGCTGTCGGGCGAGGAGCTGCGCAAACACCTGGAAATGAGCTACGACCTGTGGGGAAACACCATGACGTCGCCCGCCGACCATGCACTGCGCATCACCACCCGAACCACTGGCGACCAGCAACGCGTGGGATTCGAGAACCTGCTGTTCAACTTCGACAGTGCGGCGGGCATCGACTACGAGGTTGACCTCACCAAACCCGACGGGCAGAAGGTGAAAATTCTTAGGATGAGCAACGGCAAGAAGTTCAATCCCAAGAAGATATACAAAGTGGCGATGAACAGCTATCGTGCCAACGGTGGCGGCGAACTGCTCACGCGCGGCGCTGGCATCAGCAAGGATTCGCTGGAGAGCCGCATAGTATGGCAGAGCGAGAAAGACCTGCGATTCTATCTGATGAAAGAGATAGAGCGCCAAGGGACTGTCAACCCCAAAGCGCTGAACAACTGGCGATTCGTGCCAGAGAAATGGACTAAGGAGGCGCTGCGGCGCGACCGCGAACAACTGTTTGGAAAACGATGAAAAGCCTATATTTCGTATTCTGCAAGGATGCCGTGATGCTGGAACGGCTGGCCGACGGCAACTATACCATACCACTGCAAGAGGCTCCGCCGACCGAGGTTAAGCCGTGGACCACGATTCACAACATCGACCCACTGGGCGAGACCGAGGTGAAGGCATACAGCATCGACGCGCCAGTCTGCGACGACCCTCGCTACGAGATGTGCGGGCTGAGGCAGAGCTACTACAAGCTGAGCGAGGAGCTCTACCTGAAGGCGGGCAAGTGCCAGGAGATAATCTATTGGGACAAGAACACACAGTTCTGCGGCGTCTGCGGCGGACCGATGCGACTGCACACAAACATCAGCAAGCGTTGCGAGCACTGCGGTAAGGAGATTTGGCCACAACTGGCCACGGCGGTAATCGTCAGGATAACCCGCGGCGACGAGATTCTCATGGTTCATGCCCGGAACTTCAGAGGAGACTTCTATGGCCTCGTGGCGGGTTTCGTGGAGACGGGCGAGACGCTCGAAGAGGCTGTCAGACGAGAGGTGCGCGAGGAGACAGGCTTGGAAATCAAGAACTTGCGCTACTTCGACAGTCAGCCGTGGCCGTTTCCCAGCGGACTGATGATTGGTTTCACAGCCGACTACGCCGGTGGAGAAATAAAACTCCAGCGAACCGAACTGGCTGCTGGAGGATGGTTTAGGCGCGACAGTCTGCCGCATCTGCCCGAAAAGTTGTCTATCGCCCGCCGTCTGGTCGATGCGTGGCTCGCTTCAGAGCCTGACGGTGAAAGCGGTCCTCGGCGTTGATGGCGTCATAGACTTTCCCTGCCGGCAAGACGTTGAGCATCTTGTTGTGATATCTTTGCTCTATCTGCTTCAACTCTATGTCAAGTTTGTCGCGCTTGCGGATATTCTCGGCGCAGGCTTTGTCGGCGGCAGGCTTGTTCTTCTGCATCTTTCGCATCTCGTCGAAGGCGGCACGCTTGCGCTCGTGCATCTCGTTGAAGAGCTGGAAAAACGTCGTGGCCTCGGCAGCGGTGAAGTTGGCTTCCTTGGTGATGAACGCCCGCATGTCGGCCTCGAACTTCTGTGGCGAGAACTGGCGTCCGGGCTTTGGTCCCTGCTGCTGCGCCATGATGGGCAGTGCGAGGCATAGGAATAGCAGCATGAGTAGGTTTCTCTTCGTCATCGTCATTCCTCCACCAAGCAAGCGTAAATGTCTTCGTTGTCCACCATAGCATAGTCGGCCAGGTGGTCCACATAGTCGTCGGTCGGCGTCTGCGCCACCACGGTCTGCTGTTCCTGCTGCTGTGCCTCCGAGCGATGCTGCCATGCCGTAACGCCTGCCACGGCGACGACGGCGCAAGCGGCTGCTGCTGCCAACGGACGTAGCCAGCGGCGACGCCTCGGCATCTCCACCACGGCGGCCTTCTCTTCGGGCAGCTGGCTCATGATGCTCTGGGCGAGATTCTCGAAGTAGCCGTCGGGAACGCGAAACGGGTTCTGCTGTCCCAACTTCTCTCTGACGTATTTCTCTTCTTCCATATTCATTCTTTTAATTATCTGACGCGCGCGAGGGCGAAAAGTTTAATCGTGCTGTCGGAAAAATTCTGCAATCTTTCCCACGGCTATGTGATAAGATGCCTTGAGCGAGCCTTCGCTGGTCTGCAAGATTTGGCTCATCTCGCTGTATTTCATCTCGTTGAAGTATCTCAGGTTGAACACGGTGCGCTGCACGTCGGGCAGTGTGGCGATGGCCTGTTGCAGCAGCGCCTGCGTCTCGTCGCCATCGAAGTATTCGTCGGCCATCAGGTGGTTGGCTATGCCTTCCGTCTCGTCTGCGCTGACGGTTTCGAGGCGTTTGCGGCGCTTGAAGTCGAGTGCCTCGTTGATGGCTATTCGCGTGAGCCACGTGATGAGTCGGGCGTCGCTGCGGAACGAGTCGATGTTGCTCCACGCCTTGATGAACGTGTTTTGCAGCACGTCGTTGGCGTCGTCGTGGTCGAGCACGATGCGTCGGATGTGCCAATAGAGCTGTTGCCCGTATTCGCCCACCACCTGCTCGAATGCCCGTCGCCTGGTACTATGGTCGGCGAGCCGTTCCGTCATTTCCTTCTCTTCGCGACTGTTCATTTCATGTACGATTTTAGTTCGCGCTCGATGGCAGCGTCGTAGCCGTAGATGTCGGGATAGCTCCTCAGGTTGCCGAGCGAGTCGGGATAGATGGTGTAATAGGTGATGAAGAGCGGCACGGTGGGGCTGACGCTCAGCGTTCGGTGCAGCGTGTCGGGCTTCCAGTCGCTCGGCTTGTCGAGTATGAACTGTGCGAGCGTGAACGGATGCTCCACCCTGACGCAACCGTGGCTGACGCTGCGGTCCTCACGGCTGAAGACGCCGCGCGACGACGTGTCGTGCAGATAGACCGAGAAGTTGTTGGGAAATCGGAACACGATGTGTCCCAGCGAGTTGCCTGCTCCTCCTGCCTGCTGAACACGATAGCGCCCCGTCTCCAAGTCGCGCCGAGTGGCATAGCTCACGTCTATTGGCATTCCGCTGTGAGGGTCGGTGATAAAATAGTTTCTGCGGGCGAAATAGCTTGGGTCTCCTGCGTGCTGCGCGATGTCCTTCTTTATGATGCTCATTGGTATTATCCAGTTGGGATTCAGGTCGATGCGGTTTATCGCGCTGGTCAGCAGGGGAGTCTTTGTCTTCAGTGCCCCGCAGCCTATCCTCAGCACGAACGATGTGTCGGGCGAGCAGGCGGTGAGATGATACGACGGCACGTTGACAATCACGTATTTGTCGTTCTTGTTCGGGTGGTTGGTGCGCCAGCGTCGCCGCTCCATGTTGACCATCAGTCGGTTACGGTTCCACTGTCCCGTCTTCAGCTCACCCAAGAGCCGATGGTAGAGCGAGTCTTTGGGCTCTATCTCCCGAAAATATTCCGTGAGACTGTCGGCAGAGACCTTCGCGAGCGCGGCTCTGTGGAACTGCTTGCCGGGTCGCTCCACATTGACGTCGAAGAGGCGCTGATAGCCCAACGCCCTGCCGGTGGTGTCTGTCGAGGTCGGTGTGAACCGATTGAGCACCCAATAGGGATTGGTGTATCCGAAGCGTTGGCCGATGACGTATCGCAAGTATGCCTTCGTGAGGTTATACTCCAGCCGCGCCGCCACGTCGTTGATGTTCTCCTCGCCCAGTTCGAGTGCCCTGATTCGACGCAGGTCGCGCTCTATCTCGTCGGTCCTGAAAGCCCGCTCCGTAAAGCCCATCGCCACCACATTGTCGCCGAGGGTGGCCAACAGCGTGTCGGCCTGAGCCAACGGTCCCGACATTCGTAGCCAAACCAACTCGCCACCTTCCTTATAATACGCGCGCGTGCGAGCGTCGGCCAACATATCGTCCTTGTCCTCTGCCGAGATACGGTCGATGGCTTTCCCTATCTTCTTGAGGTCGTAAACGTATTGAGGCGTCTTCAGTCGAGAAAACGCCTCAATCGTTAGGTCCCCGTTAGGGTTGGAATGCTCTTCGGTGCAACTGGCTATTAGCAGTAGGATTCCAATGATTATTATCTTATGGAAATCTTTCTTACCACCTTGCCCACTTTCAAGATGTAGCAACCTTTCGTCAGATTTAGTTCGACACGTTTATCGTTTGAGTCTATCTTTACGGTGGCCACGGTGGAGCCCGTCACGCTCACCACCTGCAGCGTCATTCCGTTTGCGTTGGCTATGTGTACCGTTGAACCGCTCACGTTTATCGTCACGGCCAGGGCTTGCGGCTGCTCCACGTCGGGAGCTGCGGGCTCGGTCTCCGAGGCGAATGCGGGAGCGAGACTCAGCGACAGTAACGTGATAGAAAACAGAAGTATTCTCTTTAATCTCATAGGCAAAATTCTTTATTTGGGGCAAAGTTAGCGATTATTTCCGTAACTTCCAAATGTTTTTTCTATTTTTTAACGGTTACGACACAATAATTGCTGTTTTTTCAGTCAGCGTTCAAGATTTTGTCTATCTCTTCAAACTTTTTGCCCATGTTAAGGTTCAAATAGATGCGATAGAGCGCGGGAGCCCATTTCTGCCGTTGGTCGGGCGCCAGCTCGCGGTAGCGCTCCATGTAGGGCCGAGCCATGGTGTACTGCTTGCGCAGCTTGTTCTTCGTGGCGCGAGTCTGCTTCTGCTGCGCCGTTTGGTAGGCCTTGTTTATCCACGCCGTGCCTGCGTTGTAGTAAGGGTCGGGCAGCGAGTCGTTGTGCGCTATGATGGTGTCGCTGACGGCTATGCACTCGTCGTATCTGCCGAGATTGAGCAGCGCCGTGCTCTTGGCATAGAGAAACAGCTCGCTCGCCGAGTCGGTCTTCAGAGCCTCGTCGGAATAGGCCAACACGCTGTCTGCGCGGTCGTGCTCCGTATAGTAGTCCACGATGCGAGGGAAGAAGTAAGAAAATTTCGGATTCACGGCAAACCCTTCTTTCAGCGACTTCAGATAGTTCAGCGTGTCGCCCTTCCATCGGTATGCCTCGGCTATGTATTGCAAGAGAAAAGACTGTCGTGTCGAGTCAACAAGAGCTTGCTGTGCATACTTTAAAGTCCTGTTAGCGTCGTTCATACGGTATCCGCATAACGTGGCCCAGTAGGCAGCCTCGGTCATCAGCGTGTCGGTCGAGGCATAGTCGTACTGGCCGAACAGGGGCTGACGGGCACAGTCGATGTAAGTGTCGAAATAAGGAAAAGCCTTGTCGTATTGCTGTTTTTTAGTAAAAAAAGTTCCGCCGAAATATATGTTCCGTCTGTAGCCGTCGAGCCGTTGCGCGTTTGCCTTGCGATACTTGTGCTCGGCGTCGATGCTGTCGAGCCTTTCGAGTATGGGGAACATTCGGAGGGCATTGTTGAAAAGCGTGGCCGTGTCGTATTGCTGCTTCAGATATAGCTTCTCGTTTCCCTGGTCGTACTGCTTCGCCACGGCCTCGGCCCACGTCTGGTATATCTTAGGGTTCTGCCTGTTTGCAGAGTCTTTCAGCAGGTCGGTCATCAGTTTCTCCGCCTTGTCGAGGCTGGTGTTCTTCTTGATATAGGTGCGTGCCTCCTTGAGCTGCTTCTTTTGGGCTGCAGCGGGAGTGGCGGCGAGTGCCATCGAAACAATGATTATCCCAAATACGCTTCTCAGCATTTCTAAACTATTGAAATAGGCAGGATTAGCAAGACCAACGATGTTCGATTGCGGACAAGCGGCGGTCTGACTAATCCTGCCAATGAAATGTGTTACTTCTTCTCAAGGAGCGACTCCATCTGAGCCGTCTTCTCCTTGTCGCCCAGCGAGTAGTAAATCTGATAGAGCGGGTATGCCCAGTTCACTTTCTCGCGTCCGGGGTCGAGCGACTGCACCTTCTCAAGATAGGTCTTCGACTCTGAGAGTATCGCCTTCACCTTGTTGGCGTTGTCAACGGTCAGTCGGCCTGTCTTCTTGTCGGCCAGCTGGTCTTTCAGGTCGATAGCCTTCGAGTTCATGCATACTCCTATGTTGAAGATGACGGGAACGAATTCGGGGTCTATGTCCAAGGCCTTCTTATAGTTGGCAATGGCATCGTCCCACTTGCGGTTGTTCATATCGACCTCGCCCTTGAGTGCCCAACTCATCTTGTTGTTCGGGTCTTTCTGGATTTCCTCGTTCACCCATTCGGCAAGCTCCGTCTGTCGTCCTGGCTGGTTGTAATACTCCGTGAGCAGGTTGTAGAACTTCGGTTCGTCGGGATAGAGAGCGTGCATTTTCTTCACGGTGTTGACGTAGTCGATGGAGTCTTCCTTGGTCTTCATCTTGTCTTTCTTCGAGAAGATGAGGATTTCGCTTGCGTCGCGCACCTTTGCCGTGTCTTGGCAAGCCACCTCGGCATACTTCATAGCCGTGGCGTAGTCCTTCTTCTGATAAGCCACGAGGCCTGCATAGTAGGCTACGTCGGCGCGATATGGGTCGTTAGAGAGGTCCATGCCCGTGAACAGCTCGTCTTTCTCGCTTTCCAGATAGAGTGTCCAGTCTTTCAGAGCCTCGTCGTTGTTGCCGTGCTGATATTCGTAAAGGCCTGAGTTGATGACAAATGCTCTTATCTGACCATAGGTCTTCTGGTTCTCTGCGCGGAACTTGATCTTCACCTTTCCCTTCTCGTTCGGGGCACGATCGTACTCGTCGCACTTCATGGCTGCTTCGAGAGCCTTCACGAGCGAGCGGTGCATCTTCAGCGTGTCGTAGGGAGTGGCTTGGCCTGAAGTCTTGTTGGCTATCTCGGCCTTCTGTCCTTCCATGAACATGTTGTAGTAGATTTTCTGTGCTGCGTTCCATGCGTCGGCCTTCTTCAGCGTCTCTGAAGAGTTGAGGCAAGGAGCAATCATCTCTGCTGCTTCGTCGAGTTTGCCCGACTCGCAGAGCGACGATGCCTTCTTCCACAGGTTGTCCTGTGCCGTGGCCGCGGTAGCAATAGCCACCATCGATGCCATCAAAATGATTTTCTTCATGATGTTTTCGTTATTTGAGTTAAACACTTATTCTTCAGTCTCTTCGTCGTCGATAATCTCTAAGTCAACGTCGTCGGCGGGAGCTTCCTTGTGCTCTCCCTCCATGTCTTGCTTGGCGCGGTTTGTCTTGTCGATGAAGTCGGCGCGGCTCTCTTGCTCTACCATCGCCTCAAGCTCGCTCGACATCACCTTGCATACGCTTGCAATCACGTCGTTCTTCTTCGTGAGGTTTATCAGACGGACGCCCTGGGTGGCACGTCCGATGACTCGGCAGTCGCTCACTTTCAGGCGTATCAGTATGCCGCTCTTATTGATTATCATCAGGTCGTTCTCGTCGCTGACCATCTTGAGGGATACCAGTCGGCCAGTCTTTTCGGTGATGTTCAGCGTCTTCACGCCCTTGGTGCCGCGCGACGTCTTGCGATAGTCGTCGATGGCCGAGCGCTTGCCGTATCCGTTTTCGCTTACCACCATGACGCTCTCCTTGTCGGCATTGTTGACGCACACCATTCCGACCACCTCGTCGTCGCCTCCGTCGAGCCGCATACCACGCACTCCGGTGGACACTCTTCCCATCGGGCGAACGTCGGCTTCGTTGAATCTTACTGCGCGACCGTTGCGGTTGGCCATGATTATCTCTTGCCTGCCGTTGGTCAGCCGAACGTCCACCACGCGGTCGCCGTCGAGTATGTTGATGGCGTTCACGCCGTTGGCTCTCGGACGGCTGTATGCCCTTAGCAGGGTCTTCTTGATGGTTCCGTTCTTTGTTGCGAAGACTACGTAGTGGCTGTCGAGGAACTCCTCGGTGGCATTCTTGCGGATGCGAAGCACGGCATTGATGGCGTCGTCGGAGTCGATGTTCAACAGGTTCTGAACGGCACGACCCTTCGAGTTTCGCGCTCCTTCGGGTATCTCGTAGCACTTCAGCCAGTAGCAGCGGCCTTTCTGGGTGAAGAGCAGCAGCAGCTGGTGCATCGTGGCGGGATAGATGTATTCGGTGAAGTCCTCGTCGCGCGTGTGAGCTCCCTTGGCCCCCACTCCACCGCGTGCTTGCTCTCTGAACTCCGAGAGCGGGGTGCGCTTGATGTAGCCGAGATGACTAATCGTAATCACCACTGGGTCATCGGGATAGAAGTCTTCGGCATTGAACTCTTCGCTGCTGTATTTTATCTCTGTTCTGCGCTCGTCGCCATACTTCTCCTTCACTTCGATGAGCTCGTCTTTCATCACTTTCTTGCAGAGCTCCGGGTCGGTGAGTATCTGGTTCAGATATTCTATGCGCTTCATGATGTCGTCGTACTCCTGGTGCAACTGCTCAAGACGCAGGCCGGTGAGCTGCGAGAGGCGCATATCGACGATGGCCTGTGCCTGCACCTCGTCGAAGTCGAAGCGCTGCATGAGGTTTTGCACGGCGTCTTTCGGGGTCTTCGAGCCGCGTATGATGTGAACCACCTCGTCGATGTTGTCGCAGGCCACGATGAGGGCGCTCAGTATGTGGGCGCGCTCCTCGGCCTTCTTCAGGTCGAACTTGGTGCGACGTATGGTAACGTCGTGGCGATGCTCTATAAAATATTTTATACACTCTTTCAGCGTGAGCAGCTTTGGCCGTCCCTTCACGAGCGCGATGCAATTCACTGAGAACGAGCTCTGCAGGGCGGTCATCTTGAAGAGCTTGTTCAAGATTACGCTGGCGTTGGCATCCTTGCGAACATCTACGACAATTCGCATGCCCTGACGACCCGACTCGTCGTTCACGTTGGTGATGCCCTCAATCTTCTTCTCGGTGGCCAGTTCAGCGATATATTTCACCAACTCGGCCTTGTTGACGCCGTAAGGAATCTCGGTCACCACTATCTTGTCGTGCGTGTCGGTGCTCTCTATCTCTGCCTTTGCGCGCATTACTATTCGTCCGCGACCAGTCTCGTAGGCATCGCGAACGCCCTGTATTCCATATATATAAGCGCCCGTCGGGAAGTCGGGAGCCTTGATATGCTGCATCAGCCCGTCGGTGTCGATGTCGGGATTGTCTATGTAGGCGCAGCAGCCGTCGATTACTTCGCCGAGGTTGTGCGTAGGTATGTTGGTGGCCATTCCCACTGCTATTCCGTTGCCACCGTTTACCAAAAGGTTTGGCAGCTTGGTGGGCATCACGGTAGGCTCTTGCAGTGAGTCGTCGAAGTTGTTGGCCATGTCAACCGTGTCCTTCTCAAGGTCGTCCATCACGTGCTCTCCCATCTTCGAGAGACGGCACTCGGTGTAACGCATGGCTGCCGCGCTGTCGCCATCCACCGAGCCGAAGTTTCCTTGGCCATCGACGAGCGTGTAGCGCATGTTCCACTCCTGCCCCATGCGTACCAGCGCGCCGTAGATGGAGCTGTCGCCGTGGGGGTGATACTTACCGAGCACCTCGCCTACCACGCGGGCGCACTTCTTGTAGGGTTTGTCGCTGGTGTTGCCAATGCCCAGCATGCCATAGAGGATGCGGCGGTGAACGGGCTTGAAACCGTCGCGAACGTCAGGGAGGGCACGAGCCACGATGACCGACATGGAGTAGTCGATGTACGACGACTTCATCTCCTCCTCGATGTTTACTTTGATAATTCTGTCTAAATCTACAGTATTTTCCATTTATGTTAATGTTTCGATATTTCACTCTCTTCCGACTGCCACGGCAATCGTCGGCGAAGGCCACGGCAGTGCAGCGAAACGGGGGCGAAGAGCCGTTAGCTCCATTAGGCACAAAAAAGCCCGAAATCGCGATATTGGCCGTTTTCGGGCGTTCTGAGCCATTTTGCCCCTCATTTCAAGGTACAAAAATACTCATTTTTTGCGACACTGCCAAGCATGGCAATATTTTTCTCACAAAATTTAACTGAATAATGATGAAATGGGCGATAATGGCGCGTTTCAGAGCCTTTTTGGGGATAAAACTGCGACGACTCGAAGCGACCGAACGAGAAAGAGCCTCCTGCCCCACCGAAGCCACTGGACTTCTACCGTGGAAACAGGAAACTCTTACGGTGGAAACGTCGGACTATCACGGTGGAAACAAGAAACTATCTCCACCGTAATGTCTGATGTGTTATCGTAGTGCCAACGTCAGCGTATCGCGAGCTTTGCCGTGCGACGCTTGCCGCCTACGGTCCAACTGACCACGTAGGCACCCGACGGCAGCGAGGCGGTGGAGAACTCCGAGTCGGCGCGGAACGAGCCAACACGCTGGCCAGAGGCGTTGAACACCGTGGCGGTGAACGTCAGCTGGTCGGGCGTTGCCGAGCCGAAGTGCAGGCGCTGTCCCTGAGCATCGTAGGCAAGAGCATACTCCTCTGGTTCAGGCGAATAGATGGCCGTAGAGGTCTTCTTCGTGCTCTTCTCGAACATCCACTGGCGGTTGTTGCTCGTGGTGTTCTTGGCGTCGTTGGTGTAGCTGATGATGCCAGTGCCGTTGGCATTGCTGCCTCCCGAAAGGTTGACGCAGTGGTCGGTATGTTTGTTGATGATGTTGAAGTGGTCTGTGGTGCCCACTCGCTTGACGGTCCAGAGCTGGCGGTCGTCGGTGCCGTCGTAGTCGGCTATTTCGAGGTGCCATCCAGTGCCTGTCGTGGCGTCGGCATAGCCCTCGGTCGGGTCAGCAAGCGCCAGTCCGCATCGGTTGATTATAGCGAAGTAGTCGCCAACCTTACTGAACTTCCAGTCTTGCGTCTCGCGAGTGCTGAGTTCCTGCCATGCGCACACCGCGGTGCCAGCCGTAGTCGATTGGTTGGCAAGGTCGAACACGGTCAGCGAGCCCACGTTTATTATGTGGTAGAAGTAGTCGTCGTCGGGCACGAAGGCGCCGCTTTCGTCGTCGTCATCGTCGTCGTCGCCACTGCCTATTCGCTCGGCAAAGGCCGTTTTCAGGAACGAGAGTCGCTTGTCGCAGTAGGTCTGAAGGTCGCTGACGTATTGGTCGTAAGAGGAATAGAGCACTCGCTCGTGGTAGGCCTTGGTGCTGATTCCCCACTTTGCATAGTTCAGTTGCTGCGACTCGTAGAGCAGTCGTTGCAGAGAGTCGATAGCGTTGACCACATAGTTCTTCAGCCCCTTGTTCAGCAGTTTCACGTATCGGTCGTAAACAGCCTGCTGGAACCATGGGTCTTTCCACATCTGTTCAAACCAAGCGCGGCATCCGTCGTCAACGCCATAACCCACATCGACCATCAGTTGTTCCACCGTGTCGCCCTTTCGATGGTCGTTTCCGTAGGCAATGTCGTAGTCCCACAGTGGTCCCCAATACAAGTGTGGGTCGTCTTGCTCCTTATAGAAATATGTGCTATAGAATCCGTCTATGTTGGCACTAATCTCAGTACAGAGATACCAGTCGAGCAGCGACATTGTGTCCACATAGGCACGGTAGCCCTTCTCGGCATCGGCGAAGTCGTCGCTGTAGAGAGCGTCCTCGAAGGCCTGAACGTGGTCCCAGATGTAGTATAGCTGCCTCGACACTATCTCGTCGTCGTCGGGATAGTGAACGTTCACCGGCACGCCCTCGTTCGACGTGTAGAACCCGCTCTTGCCGAACGTAAAGTCCTTGAAGCCATCCACTTCGAGCAGGTAGCCGCCCGTTATGTTCGATTCCGTCGTCAGCGGATAGTCTTGCTCGGCTACGTTCACGCGCTTCTTTTTCACCTGAATCTGGTCGCTTATCTGGTAAGTGCCCATATATGTGTTGTTTAGCACAAGGTCCACGAACTTGTAGGCAGGGTTGAACTCAAGCGACGTGTATTTGCCAATCATCATCGTCAAGGCGTTTCGGAACATCGTCTTGTCGCCCGCGTTGGCCAGCAGCGTCCAGCTCTTTGCCTTCGCATATCCCTTTCCGAGGAACTTCTCCTTCTGCTTGAACTTGATGCGATACGACTTCTTGCTCATCTTGCTCCAAGTGGAGTTGCCTCGTCCGCGTATTTGCAGAGAGTCGTAGGCCGTAACTTCTCCCTGCTCATCGACGTAGTGGAGGTCGGCATAAATGTAAGTTTCTTTGCTTGTGATGCTCGCTGAGTTCCACGTATCAATATAGATGCAAGGCAAATCGCTGCGCTTCACGTATTCTGTGGCTCGTGAGCTCAACGGGAGCAAGAGCGACAGAAAGGCAATCAACAGGTATTTGTGGTTCATTTTGTCAGGTTTTATTGGCTAATACTTTTCTCTTTTTCCTTAAATTATCCTTATGCTAAACAGACTGCAAGATGCTCACTATGCGGTCGGCAGTACGACCGTCCCAACGGTCGGGTATGGCTGCGCTCTTCCACTGCCCGGCCACCATTCGCTTGGCCTCCTCGCCCAGTCGGTCGGCATTCTCGCCCACGAGCACGTTGGTGCCTACGCTGACCGTCTCCGGATGCTCGGTGTAGCTGTTGAGCGTGATGCAGGGAATGCCGTTGAACGTAGCTTCCTCGGCCACGTTGCCACTGTCGGTGATGATGCCCATCGCGTTGGAAGTGAGCCATCCGAACTCTAAGTATCCGAGCGGATCGACCACGTGCAATGTCGGCGCGAAACGCTCCACCAAAGCCCTCGCACGCCCTCGCAACGGAGCATAGACGGGAGTGTCGCCGACGGCCTCGGTGAGCCTGCCGAGCATGGCCTGCAAGTTTGTCTCGTCGGCAAGCAACGCCTTACGGTTCAGCGTGAAGACCAGATAGGGCGACTCGCCTTGCAGGAACGACGGACGACGGAAACGGCTCTTGTTTTGCCGGAGCGTGTCGATGAGTATGTTCCCTACGTTATATACCTTGGAAAGCTCGGCGCCCTCTCTGCTGACCACGGCTTGGCTCGTAGCGCCAGCGGTGAACAGCATGTCGGAAAGACCGTCGATGACAAGACGGTTTATCTCTTTCGGCATCTTAATGTCGAACGAACGCGTGCCCGCCACGAGGTGAGCCAGCGTCAGCCCAGCCTTCTTCGTCACGATGGCAGCAGCCATGGTGGAAGCCAGGTCATCCACAACGATAACTATGTCAGCAGGGTTCGATTTCAGATACTGCTCGAACTCTTGCATCACCCTGCCCGTCAGCTCGTTGAGGCTCTCGCAATCTACTTCCAGATAAGCATCGGGACGCGAGATTTGCAGGTCGCTGAAAAGAGAGTCCTCCAGTGTCGGGTCGTCGCTCTTGCCAGCAAACACAAGATGGAAACCGATGTCGGCCTGACGCTCCATCGCCTTTATCAGTGGGGCAACCTTGATGAAGTTAGGGCGCGCTCCCACGAAGATGCAAACTTGTTTCATTGCTCCTTAAACAAATCTTTTATGCCTCCGATGGAACCAAGCAGGTTGGTAGCCTCGTAAGGCAGGTAAACGGTCTTTGTGCGCTCGCCCTCCGAGATGCTTTGCAGCATCTGTATGTATTTCTGGGCAAGCAGATAGTTGGCGGGATTGGTGCTCTGGCCAACGGCATCGGTAATCTTCTGTATCGCCACGGCCTCGGCTTCAGCCTTGCGGATGCGGGCGGTGGCCTCACCCTCGGCGTTCAGTATCGCCATCTGCTTGTCGGCCTCGGCACGGTTGATGGTAGCCGTCTTCTCGCCTTCCGACTTCAGTATCTCGGCAGCCTTCTGACCCTCGCTCGTCAGAATCATCGCACGCTTGTTGCGCTCCGCCTGCATCTGCTTCTCCATAGCCTGCAGCACGCTCTCTGGCGGAGTAATATCCTGAAGCTCAACGCGATTGACCTTTATTCCCCACTTATTGGTAGCCTCGTCGAGCACGGCGCGCAGTTTGGTGTTGATGGTGTCGCGCGATGTCAGCGTCTCGTCAAGCTCAAGCTCACCTATTATATTACGCAAGGTGGTCTGCGTCAGCTTCTCTATGGCGTAAGGCAGGTTCTCAATCTCGTACACGGCCTTGAACGGATCGACGATCTGGAAGTAGAGCAGCGCATTGATCTCAGTCTGCACGTTGTCCTTCGTAATCACGTTCTGCTTGTCGAAGTCGTACACCTGCTCGCGAAGGTCGATACAGTTAGAGTAGCGATAACGACCGCGCTCCATCGTCACTATCACCTTGGCGTTGTCGATGAACGGAATGATCAGATTGATGCCAGGCTTGAGCGTTGCATAGTATTTTCCCAGTCGCTCGATGATCTTTGTCTCCGATTGAGGGATGATCACGATGCTCTTCTTTGCAAAGATAAGAGCAAGAATCACGATAGCAATAAGTACGTAAACCATAGTCGTATCTGTTTTGAAGTTGTTTTTACAATCGTTCCACTTTCAGGATGATGCTCTCGCGGTCTCTCACTATCACGCGGCTGCCCTTCTCTATCGGCGAGCCGTCGGTGCTCTGAGCCTTCCAGTCGTCGCCGTCGATGGCCACTCTGCCGTAGCCGTTGGCCTCTATCGTCTGCGAGACAGTGCCCTCGCGAGAAATCAGCGCATCGGCGTTAGAGAGACGTTCGCCGCCCTCCTTGTCCTTATGCAACCATTTGATAACCACTGGGCGAACGAGAAGAATGGAGAGCAGCGAGAACACTGCGAACGAAGCCAACTGAAGATAGATGCCTCCGCCCAGCAGAGCCACCACCATCGTAGCCAATGCTCCGACGGCAAAGCAGATGACATAGAACGTGGAGGTGAGCATCTCTACAACGAGAAGCAGCACAGCCAACGCTCCCCAAAACTGCCAAATGTCTGTTCCTAAGAAGTCCATAACAGATTATATTTATTTTGAAATTATATTACTAATACGAACCGATTACCCTCGTCATAATCGCCATCGACATAGAGACGGCCACCCATGTTCTCGGCCAGTCGGCGCGCTATGGGCAGACCAAGGCCAATGCCCGACTTCTCGGCATCGAGGCGGACGAACTGACGAAACACCTCCTCGCGCTTGTCGGCAGGAATCCGAGCAGCAGTGTCGGCCACGAAGAAACAGGGCTTCCCCGAATTCTCGGAGGCACTGAAGCCTATCTCCACATAGCCACTCTCGGTGAAGCGGAACGCATTCTCTAACAGTTCCTCAAGAATACGCACTACGGAGGCACGGTCAACGGTCAACTGGCTGTCGCTCTCCGACTTAACCACGCGCAGCTTGACATTCTCATTCTGCCGTTCCACCCTCGAAACGGCATCGCCAATCAACTGCGTCGCGCTGCAAAGTTCGGGATCGGTCTCCACTTGGCTCTGCAGCCTGTAGAGTTCGAGCATCTTGTTTATCGTCTTGTTCAGCTGATTAGTGCTGCTGTCGAGCGAGGAGACAATCTGCGACCGTTGCTCTGCCGACAATTCGTCGTAACGAGTGTCGAGTGTCTTGGCATAGTCGGAGATTTTCTGCAGTGGCGAGCGCACCTGCCTGCTCATGTCTTGCATGAACGTGTCTTTCACTTGTTTCTCTCTGTCAAGCAGTTGCGCCTTTCGCTTCTGTCCTCGACTTCTCATATAGAGCATCACCAATGCGGCCAGCAACAGCAGTATGGCGAACACTACGGAGACTCTGACCAGCTTTGCCCGAATGGTCTTGTTGGCCTCGTTCAACTGCCTCTCTTTCACCTTCTGAGTGAACAAACCAAGGTCGAGCATAGCGTATGAAGCGGCGAGCGAGTCGGCATAGTGCGAAAGACGCTGGCGAGCCTGATAAGCCTCCTTGTACTTTCCCTGATGCTCGTAGAACTTTGGCATCACCTGATACTGGCGAACCTCGTTGAGACACCGAATGCTGTCGAGCGAACGATCGTAATCTCCGTGATGCATGAAATGGACTATCTCAATGTATTTCCATAGTTCTTCCACCTCGTCATCAAGGAGGTAAAGTCGGTCGAGCATCGAGGCGTAAACGCTGTCAACCAGTGCATATCTGCCTTGTTTTGAAGCTATTAATGCGTCAATCAAGTCGAAGGCAGCCACCACGTTAGGCTTGTTTGCTATCTTGCGTCCCGCCTCGCTACTCTTCTGCGCCATATCGAGACGGCACTCCATGGCCTCGCAAAATCCGATGTTGTAATAGCAGGCATAAAGAGTCTTGGAATTCACTCTGCGGGCGTACTCCAACTCTTGATAGTAGCACTGCAGGGCTTGCGCATAGGCGAGGCGCGACTTGTATAGGTTTCCTTTCATCCGGTAAGAGCCTTGAAGACCGTAGTTGTTGTCGTCGGCCACCGCCAAGTCGTGCATCTCGTTGGTCAAGTCGTTGGCTTCAAGGTATTTACCATCCTTACTGTATTCCATGATACAGTAGATCCACACGTGATAGAAGTCGTCGATGCAGTCGTTGTCGCGCAGCCACGTCATGATGGGCTTCACCTTCTCGCGAAACTCTGGCGCCGTGAGTCGTGTGGTGTAAAACTTTGCTTCGATTACTTTTGCGCGGGCCTGATACTTACGATTGCCCGCTTCCGTTGCCTTGTCAAACAGTGTCCACGCCGTCTCTATTCCCTTCTCGGTATTGAGCTGGCCGTATGCTTCGTCGCTCAGCGCGCGCAGTTCTTCCTCTGTTTGAGCCACTGCCGCGACGGGAAATAGCAGGCACATCAATATGGGCAAATATCTGACAATCAATTTCATCTGTATATGAATAGAAGAAAAAAAGGCGGAACTACCCCTGCGAAAAGTCAGGGAAGTTCCACCCTATTAAAGATTATTCCTCCTCGACAGCTGCTTGTGCAGCGGCAAGGCGTGCGATGGGCACGCGGAACGGTGAGCAGCTGGCGTAGTTCAGACCAATCTTGGCGCAGAACTTAACCGAACTGGGCTCGCCTCCGTGTTCGCCGCAGATACCTGTGCGCAGGTTCGGACGAACGGCGCGACCCTTCTCTACGGCCATCTTTATGAGCTGGCCAACGCCCTTCTGGTCGAGCACTTGGAACGGATCCACCTTGAGAATCTTCTTGTCCAAATATACTGGCAGGAAGCTGGCGATGTCGTCGCGTGAGTATCCGAAGGTCATCTGTGTCAGGTCGTTAGTGCCGAACGAGAAGTACTCTGCCTCGGTAGCGATGCGGTCGGCGGTGAGGGCTGCGCGCGGAATCTCGATCATCGTTCCAATCTCGAAATGAACCTCGGTGCCATACTCCTCGAACACTTCCTTGGAGGTCTTCAGTATGATCTCCTTCTGCTGCTTCAGCTCGTAGAGGATGCCGATGAGCGGAACCATGATTTCGGGCATTGGGTTCTTGCCTTCCTTCTTCAGCTCGCAAGCGGCGCTCAAGATGGCGCGGGTCTGCATGGCAGTGATCTCCGGGAACGTGATTCCGAGACGGCAACCACGGTGTCCGAGCATTGGGTTGTTCTCTGCCAACGATGCTACGCGGCGCTGTATGGTCTCAAGCGATACGCCCATCTCCTTTGCCATCGTCTCTTGTCCTGCAAGATCGTGTGGTACGAACTCGTGGAGAGGCGGGTCGAGCAGACGAATGTTCACTGGGCATCCGTCCATAGCCTCAAGTATTCCCTTGAAGTCGGCCTTCTGATAGGGCAACAGCTTCTCCAGTGCCTTCTCGCGTCCCTCTGCGGTCTCGGCAAGAATCATCTCGCGCATGGCGACGATCTTCTTATCGTCGAAGAACATGTGCTCGGTACGTGTCAGTCCGATGCCCTTGGCGCCGAATGCTCGTGCCACCTGTGCGTCGTGCGGAGTGTCGGCGTTGGTGCGAACCTGCAGCTTGGTGTACTTGTCGCAGAGGTCCATCAGCTCCTTGAAGTCGCCGCTCAGCTCGGCAGCCTTCGTGGGCACCTCGCCTGCATATACCTGTCCTGTTGAGCCGTTGAGCGAGATGTAGTCGCCTTCCTTATATACTACGCCGTCTATCTCTACGGTCTTCGTGTGATAGTCAACGTTGATGGCACCTGCACCCGAAACGCAGCACTTGCCCATGCCACGTGCTACCACTGCAGCGTGAGAGGTCATGCCGCCACGTGCTGTCAGTATGCCTTCTGCGGCAGCCATACCAGCGAGGTCTTCGGGCGAGGTCTCGATGCGAACCATCACTACCTTGTGTCCGTCCTCGTGCCAAGCCTTGGCGTCGTCGGCGTGGAATACTATCTGTCCGCAAGCAGCTCCTGGCGATGCGGGCAATCCCTGAGTGATCACCTTGGCTTGCTGCAGTGCCACCTTGTCGAACACTGGGTGAAGCAGCTCGTCGAGCTTCTGCGGCTCGCAGCGCATGATGGCAGTCTTCTCGTCGATCATGCCTTCGTGCAGCAGGTCCATAGCTATCTTCACCATGGCCGTGCCCGTGCGCTTTCCGTTACGTGTCTGCAGGAACCAGAGCTTGCCTTCCTGAACGGTGAACTCCATGTCTTGCATGTCGTGATAGTGGCGCTCCAGCTTGTCCTGGATGTCGTTCAGCTGAGCATAGATTTCGGGCATTGCCTCCTCCATCGAAGGATACTTCTCCACGCGCTCTTCCTCGCTGATGCCGGCACGCTGAGCCCAACGCTGCGAGCCTATCTTGGTGATTTGCTGCGGTGTACGGATACCAGCCACCACGTCTTCGCCCTGTGCGTTGACGAGGTACTCGCCGTTGAACAAGTTTTCGCCATTGCCGGCGTCGCGACTGAAGCAAACGCCCGTTGCGGATGTATCTCCCATGTTGCCAAATACCATGGCCATGACCGAAACAGCCGTTCCCCACTCGTCGGGGATGCCTTCCATTTTGCGATAGAGAATGGCGCGCTCGTTCATCCAGCTGCGGAACACAGCGCAGATGGCACCCCACAACTGCTCGATAGGATCGCTGGGGAAGTCTTTGCCCGTGCGCTCCTTGATGGCTGCCTTGAAGAGCTTCACCAGTTTCTGCAGCTCCTCAACAGAGAGGTCTTTGTCGAGTTTCACGCCTCTCTCTGCCTTCACCTTCTCGATAATCTCCTCGAAGGGGTCGATGTCCTCTTTGTTCTGCGGCTTCATCTCCAGCACCACATCACCATACATCTGCACGAAGCGGCGATAGGAGTCGTA
>Ga0181612_145464_pt1 | contig 27538 bp, 14 predicted proteins | sample HoacroProtozoa21_FD_119630 | JGI IMG/M metagenome (GOLD analysis project Ga0181612, IMG submission 119630) | Hoatzin crop microbial communities from Cojedes, Venezuel. Combined Assembly of Gp0051906, Gp0051904, Gp0051908
TACTTGAATCCGTCATAGTCGGCATTGGCAATGATGTCGTCACCGTATTCGGTTATGAGGCTCCTTTGCACGGCCTTGGCTACAGCTGCCCTTCCGGCTGATGTGAGGGAACCCTGTGCGGATACATGCACACCGAGACGGAGCATTAGGGAGTTGCAGTAGTTTTTCCACTTGCTGACGTCTCCTTTATTAAGGAAATCCTGGCTTACCAAAGAAGTTTTTGACATTGAAGAACCGTTTGCCTCAAAGTCTGCAATGAGGGAATAGAGTTCGTCAAGGCGTGAGAGCATCTTTGTGTAAAGATCCGTATCACTGTCGTATGCGGGATAGGATGTGGCAAGGTCTCCGGTTATGCCGAGGTATCCGGCTTCGCTGAAAGGAACAGGTCCGAAAAGATCAACTATCTGTGAGAGGTGATCGTAGAGGAAAACCTCTGTCAGGTATAGGAAGATCGCATCATTTTCCTGCTCGGTCTCGGTTTCTTCCTCATAAACGCTCTGCATTACCCTATACTGGGTGAGAATTTCGTAGAAATTGTTCCAGCGGTCGGCTGCATAGCCGTCGTTGTAGTAGTACATGCTTCCGGAGTTGTTCGAGAAGCCTATGGTCTGAGCCAGTTTCCCGAATACATTTTCCCATGTGTATTGCCTCCAGTATGCATTGAATGTGTATCCTCTTCCCTTATACATCGCACCTGTGAAAAGTTTTGCACAGGTTACACTAGTAGTCTTGGAAGGGTCCTCGTACTTATCGTCAAATGCGCTCTTTTTGCAGCCTGATATGGAAAGTACCGCTGCCAGTGCAAGAGTGATTGGAATTATCTTTTTCATAATTTGTGTCCTCCCTTTTTAGAAATTGGCCCTAAGTGAGAATCCGAAAGTACGTGATGTACTTGTAGAACCACCTATGCAAACCTGGCTCATCCAGCTTGTACCGTCGGTTGCTTCTGCGTCGAAGATGGGCAGGTTCTTGTAGATGTAGAAGGGGTTACGTGCAAATACGGAGAGTCTCATTCCGTTGCACTTGAACTTGCGGGTGAAGCTTTCCGGTACGCGGTAGGTAAGGGTAAGCTCGCGGCACTTCAGGTAAGTGTTGTCAAACATTGCATGGGAGTAGTAGATGGGTTTTGAAGTTCCCCATGAGTAAGTCTCCTCATACAAATAGTCGGCAGGAACTATGGTCGTGTTGGTCTCTCCACTCTCGTTTACACCAGGAAGGATGACTCCATCGTGGTATACCTTCTCTCCGCTAGGGCCGGAAGCTGCACTGGTGGCGATGCAGTTCCCGTCTGCGTCCTCATAATAGGAGAGTCCGCCGTGTGCGGCGTCACGATACTGCATGGAGTCCTCGAGGGTACCGAGTCCCATCATGTACTGGTAGGGCATGTTGAATACAGTCCCACCAATCTGGAAGTTGAAGAGGGCATCGAGGGTGAGCCTCTTGTAACTTACCGATAGTGAGAATCCTCCGGTGAGGTCGGGCATTGCATTACCAACCTTTACGGGTTCGTCAGTAAGGAGGTACATACCGTCAGAACCTACTATCTTGTTGCCGTTTGCATCTTCCTTTGGAGCGAATGCATAGATGTCTCCCATCTTCTCTCCTACGAAGGAGTAGAGGTAGGCGGCACCGTTGTCCCAGCGGGCGTGCTGTAGCCTGTCAACACCGTCAGCAAGTTTTACAACCTTGTTACGGTTCCATGCGATGTTGGCATTGAGGTCGATTCTCCAGTCACGTGTCTCGAGAGGAGTTCCGTATGCCGAGAATTCAAATCCCTTGTTCATCAGCTCACCGACGTTCATCAGGATTGAGCTTGCACCTGCAGAGTAAGGGGATGTGGTTTGGAGAATCTGGTCGATTATCCTCTTGTGGTAGTAGGACATCTCAAAGCCTGCACGGTTGTTGAAACCCTTTCCTTCAAGACCGAACTCCCATTCGTGTGTCATCTCAGGCTTGATACCGTCATTTCCGACATCCGTGCCGAGGTAGTTGTAGGTGTATCCTGAAGCTGTGCTCTGAGTGTAAGCGACAGGAGCAGAGTAGATTGATGGAGCGTTACCAACGACTCCATAGGAAGCCCTGATCTTTGCATAGTCAACCCACTTCGGCATTGTAAGAAGCTCGGAGAGGATGATGGATGCGTTGAATGAGGGATAGATGTATGATTGGTCCCTGAGGGTCGAAACACGCTCGCTACGGAGTGTGGCCTCGAGGTATGCCCAGTCTTGGTAAGAGATGGATGCCATTCCGAAGAATGCCTGTTTGAGGAAGTCGCTCTTGCCCATGTTCCTTGAAGGAGTGTTGGCTGAAGCATTGAGATGGAACCAGTTCTCTACGGTAAGACCGCCACTGGTGGCGACATAGCTCATGATGTATTTTTCACGACGGGCTGACCAACCACCTGTCAGATTGAGCTCGAAATCCTCATTGAGCTTCTTTACCCAGTTCAGCATCGCATCTCCATAGATGGTCTGGTAGGTCCTGTTCTTGAGCTCGTAGGCACCTGAGTAGCTACCGAATGCGTTAGCTGTTTCGGTGTGGTTCTTATTCTCTATGGTCTCTGAGGTGTAGTCGGTTGCGATGTTGCCTTTGAGAGTGAGACCGGGGATGATTTCCCAGCTGGGGGTGAGGCTGGCGATGAGACGGTTGTTGTCCTCATACTGCTCCTTACCTATGATATTCCAGAAGTACTCAGTGATTAGTGCGTTAACCGCAGGGGTGTACTCCCATCCTTCAGAAGGATTCTCATGGGTAGTGGATGTATAGGCCCTGTTCATGTAGCCGGCGCTAGTCATCGTGTGCTCACGGTAGTACTTTACATCATCGAAAGATCCAAACATACCTCCGAAGTTTGTTACAAGCCTGGAGATACGGTAGGGACGGTTCTTGATGTGGTTGTTGAGGTAGTTCACGCTATAGCCTAGCTTGACACCTTTTACTATGTCCTGGCTTCCGGAAATCTGGAAGTTGTGCTTCTGCTGACGGGAGTTGTACTGGTTGGGAAGGTTGTCCATGAAGGTATAGGAGAAACGGAAGTGTCCGTTCTCGCCACCCTTTGTGACAGCTACGTTGTACTGCTGGGTGAATGCGGTGCGGAAAACGTCTTTCCAAGGATTGGATGAAAGGGCCTTGAACTCTCGGTATCCGGTCGGAGTGTAAACGGTTGTGCCCTGCCACTCGTCATAACGGGGACCGAAGTAGTAATAGCTATTCTGTACGCTGGTTACGCCGGTGTTGCCGTCACGGTCGGTCCTTACGTGCTGGAATCCGTTCTCGTCAAGGGAAGCGTAGCTCCAATACCACCTGGGATAAGCGGGACCGAAGGTCGTCTGATACTTAGGCATGTATGCGACCCAGTCGCCCTGGAGGCTGGCGTTGAAGTCAACCTTTACGCCTGTATTCTTCTTACCCTGCTTCATTGTGATGAGAACAACACCGTTAGCACCTTCGGATCCGTAGAGTGATGTTGCGGATGCACCCTTTAGGATGGTGAGATTCTCGATATCCTCTACGTTGATATCGGTAAGACCGTTGGAGTTGACCCTCTGGTCTGTCCAGTAGTCGGAGTTGTTAGCTTCACCATTACGGATAGGCACACCGTCTACTACGACTAGTGGCTGGTTGGTTCCTGTAATGGAGGAAAGACCGCGGACGTTGATGGATATCGCACCGGTGGCTCCACCAGGTGCGGTGGTGACCCTTACACCGGAAGCCTTTCCGTAGAGGGCGGATCCAAGTGAAGGGGAGGCGGTAGCGGTAAGGCCTTCGCTGCTTACGGAGCTGACCGCGTAACCTACCTTCTTCTCATCCTTGCGGATACCAAGGGCGGTTACTACCGTTCCTTCAAGCATTTCAGTGTCCTCTGCCAGAGAGACATTGATGTTCTGTCCGTTGTAGGTTACATCCTGGGAAGCGTAGCCGATGCAGGAGATTTCCAGAACATCCCCCACCTGTACTCCAGGAAGTGAGAAGGAACCGTCATCGCCGACAATCGTCCCGTTGTGGGTTCCCTTTACCAGAACTGACGCTCCAATGACACCTTGTCCGGAAGCGTCTGTCACAGTTCCCCTTGCCGTAGCCTGTGCGAATGCAGAAATGCTGCATACCATCAGGATGAGGGCCAGGGAAGCTCTGATACAGATTTTGCTCAGATTCTTCATGTGAGTCAATTTTGGTTGATAATAATTGTTAAGTAAGTTGTAACTATGTCGCTTATTGCAAACATTCAAAACTTTGCAGGGCTGCCGTATGCAGGGTGACTATGGCAAAGGGCGCCACCTTGACCTGCTGTCGGCCTGTGGCACCCTCTTTATGGTGTATGTGATTTTACGCTTGATTCCGCATGATATGCCGATATGGGAGGTAAGGTATCTTCCATAGCGAGCAAGGTGCGGTATGCATTGATTTGTTTCACGGCAAGTTCCGTTGATAATCGCCTTTAAGACAGATCTAGGGTAAAATCAATGCAAATATAAATTAAAATCGCAGATGAAAAAACGATTTAGCACTTTTTTCTGCGCTTTCGGTTTCAAAAAGGCACCTATCGGCAATTCCTTACTCCTTTGGACTGAAGGCGGATGCTCCCCAAGTGGATGAGTTGCTCGTGCGCAAAGGCGTAAGCCTTAGGTACCTGACCTTGGTTTCAGGGAAGGATACTTCCTGGGCTATGGGGTTGTTCACGATGTTATCGAAGGTTTTTCCGGAAAGGATTTTCGTCCAGGTGCTGCCATCGGTGCTTCCTTCAAGGTCATACTCTATGACTACTCCGCCTTCACCTTTATATATAGGTGCGTACGTGAACCCGGATACGCCCTTTATGCTTCCAAGGTCGATGGTGGCGCTTTCACCTTTCTTTCTCACAACACCCTTGGCACTCTGGGATGAAATCGCATTCTCATCGTAGATGTCATCCATGTAGAGCGATACCCTGTTTATGGTAGGAACGTCGTATGATTTCAGGAAGTTCACTCTTATGGCTTTTGCCGAAGTCTTCTGCGTCAGGACTATCCTCTTGAATCCAATTGTCGTCTCCTTTGCTATCTCCTTCCATGAGCCGTCCTCGCCCTGGGCTTCTATGCTGAACGATGCCACCCTCTGTCCCAGGGGAATGTATTCCTGGATGAGCACCCTGTTGAATGTCTTCACACCTCCAAGATCCAGAGTGAGCGTAGGTGTGGTATTACCGTCCTTTGTCGTCCAGAAAGAGTCGTAGCTGTCGTCAAGGACGTTGGAAGCGTTCCATTTGCGGCCCCTCACGGATGTTGCGGACGCCTTGGCTCCCTTGGCGAGGTCTTCGCTGAATATCTTTTCAAGGGCCTGACCGAACTCGACCAGCCTTACCGAGTCGATTTCATGGATGAGACCCCTCGTGTCGGGCGGAACGTTAAGGAGCATGAGGGAGTTGCGCCCTGAGCTTTCATAGTAGATCTTGAGGAGCTGCTGCAGGGACTTCACCTTCGAGTTCTCCCTTTCTTTCCAGAACCATCCCGGACGTATCGATACATCGGTCTCCGCAGGCACCCATGCCTTTCCGTGGACGTTCCCTGCATTGAGGGTGTCCTGTTTGGGCCCTTTGGAGCCCGGCTCGAACCCTTCTATGTCAAGGGCGCTCCAGCATGTCCTTCCGCATTCGCCTCTTTCGTTTCCGACCCAGCGGCAGCCGGGTCCCACGTCACTGAACATTATGGCCCTTGGCTGCAGGTCCAGCACTGTCTTGTGGAAGAGCGGCCAGTCGTAAACCTGCCTCTTTCCGTTGGGACCTTCTCCGTTCGCCCCGTCAAACCACTGCTCGAACACCTCTCCGTAGTTTCCAAGGGCGCTCTGCAGGGTCTTCACGAATACGTCGTTATATTCGGGTGTGCCGTAGGAAGGGTCGTTTCGGTCCCACGGGGAGATGTACACTCCGAACTTCAGCCCTTCGTCACGGCAGGCCTCGGAGAGTTCCTTCAGGACATCTCCCTTGCCGTCTTTCCACGAGCTCTGGGCCACGGTGTGGCTGCATACGGGATTGGGCCAGAGGCAGAACCCGTCATGGTGCTTTGCCGTTATTATTATTCCTTTGAACCCTGCGGCCTTTGCGCAGCGTGCCCACTGGTGACAGTCCATCGCGGTAGGGTTGAACATGTCTTCGGTCTCAGTTCCGTCACCCCATTCCTTTCCGCTGAAGGTGTTGGGTCCGAAGTGCATGAACATGTTGCGGTCCATCTTCTGCCACTCCACCTGCTGAGGGGAGGGAATGGCTCCGTAGGGCTTGGGGCCTGTCGTGCCGCAGCCGGCAAGGACAAGGGATGCGGCTGCAAGGATGGTCAGGGACTTTCTCATAGCGTTATTTTCTCTTTAAGTTTAATGTCGTTTGATGATGCTCCTACTTCGATTGTGAAGTCTCCGCTTTCAACTACGGGCTTCATGTCAAGGCCGTATATCTGGAATGCGTCCTTCCCGAGGGTGAATTCCACGCTCTTTGTCTCGCCCTTTCCAATTGACATCCTTTTGAACGCGCGAAGCTGCTTTCTCGGCCTTACGGTCGAAGCCTCGTGGTCGATGACGTATACCTGGACTACCTCGTCTCCGTCACGGGATCCGGTATTCCTGACATCAAGGGATACCTTCACGCTTCCGTCCCCTTCCTTTGAAAGTTTGAGGCCGGAGTACTCGAATGAAGTGTAGCTCAGTCCGTATCCGAAAGGATAGAGGGGATCCGCACTCATCTCCACGTAGTCATGCCCGCGCGGGTTTTTCTTGTTGTAGTAGACCGGAAGTTGACCTACGTTCCTTGGAACGCTTATAGGAAGCCTTCCGGCTGGATTGTAGTCTCCAAAGAGCACATCAGCCAGGGCGTCACCGCCTTCCTGGCCAGGATACCACATGGTAAGGATGGCGTCGGCATTCTCGCTCGCCCATGTCTTGTCAAGGGGCCTACCTTCTATATATACGACAACAAGCGGCTTTCCGGTCTTCCCAAGTTCGGAAAGAAGATCGTTCTGAAGGCCGAGAAGGCTGAGCGAAGCCCTGTCGAACCCTTCTCCGGCCTCCATGTCGGAGACGCTCTTGTCATCCACTACTGCCGCGCCCGTATCAAGGTACTTTGTCTTGAAGTCCCTGGCGCTCGAGCCTCCCACTACCGCTACTGTAACGTCGCAGGATCGTGCAGCTGCAACTGCGGCCGCTATGTTCCCGCTGTTTTCATCCCTTACTGCGCACCCCTTGACGTAGACGACATTCTCCTCTCCTACCTTGTCGCGTATTCCGTCAAGCATGGTGCGTATGTTCTCCCTTGCCTGGGGAGCGGTGTAGTCTCCGAGCTGGTTGTACATGTTGTCCGCGTTGGGACCTACGATGGCTACTCTTATTCCCTTTGACAGGGGAAGGACTCCGTTGTTTTCAAGAAGCGTGGCGCTTTGCAGGGCCGCCTTCTTTGCAACGGCCTTGTTCTCCGCTGTCCTCACCTCCTTTGCGGGAATGCTTTCATCAATGTAGGGGTTGTCGAAAAGCCCCATGTCGAATTTCAGGCGAAGGACTCTGCCGGCCGCCCTGTCAAGTTCCTTTTCGGATATCCTTCCATCCTTTACCGCGTCACGGAGAAGTGCGAAGCAGTGCGCTCCGAGGTCTACGTCCACTCCTGCCTTGAGGGCAAGTTCTCCGGCCTGGGCGATGTCCTTTGCTATGTGGTGGCTTGTATGCAGGCCGTCTATGCTTTCAAGATCTGATACAACGATTCCCTCGAATCCCCATTCGTCACGGAGTATGCCGGTAAGTAGATTGCGGTTGGCCGTCGAAGGCACTCCGTCTATTGCGTTGTAGGAGGTCATCACCGAAAGCGCGCCCTCGTCTATCGCCGCCTTGAAGGTGGGAAGGAAGTTCTCCCTCAGGTCCCTTTCCCCTACGAAGGAAGGGTTGCCGTTATGGCCTCCTTCGGGAATTCCGTATGCTATGAAATGCTTAAGGGTTGACGCTATTCCCTTTTCATATCCGTTGTGCTTGGGGGATGTTCCCCTCATCATGCCAGAGGCCATCATCGAGGTCAGGAATACGTCCTCCCCGTAGGTCTCCTCGACCCTTGACCAGCGTGGCTCCCTTGCAAGGTCGATTACAGGACCGTATCCGATGTGTCCGCCCTGGGCCCTTAGCTCCTTTGCGATCACCCTTCCGACTTCCTCCATGGTTTCGGGGGACCAGGTTGACGCCAGGCCTATGCTCGTCGGGAATACCGTGGTTCCGATTGCCATGTGTCCGTGGGGAGCCTCTTCCGCGAATATTATGGGTATGCCAAGACGGCTGTGCTCTATTGCATACTTCTGTAGAAGATTGTATGTCTTTGCCGCAAGGGTGGGGTTGAGACCTGTCTCCAGGGTCTTCTTCGTCCACGGGTCAGCCCTGAAAGGAGCCCATAGCATTCCTCCGTGAAGGGAGTCGATAAAGGATGAGTACTCGCTGGTGGTCTTGATTGTTGCGCTGTCCACCTTTTCGTACATGGGCCAGCCAAGGGGACAGAGCATCTGGCCGATCTTCTCCTCGACTGTCATTCTGCTTAGAAGGTCCTCGGTCCTTTCCCTGCTGGAGCGGGATGAATCCTTGTAGATTTCCTTTTTGGAGCATCCTGTGAGTATCGCCAGGAATGTGGCAAGGATGCAAAATCTTTTTAGCATGGCAAATGGTCTTAGTCACGGGCAAAGATAGCACAAAGAAGGGAATTTGCCACGGAATGCGTAAATTTGCACCAATGGAATTCCCGCAGGACAAAAGGTACAACACATTCGTAGGCTACTACCGCGACCGCTACGGAGAGCGCCTGCAGAAGCTTGTCCTAGACGCAGGCTTCACCTGCCCCAACAGGGACGGGACCCTTTCGACGGGAGGTTGCACCTTCTGCGACAACGCAGCCTTCCACCCTGGCTACAGCACTCCCGGAAAGGACATTGCAAAGCAGCTTGACGAAGGGATCGAATTCCACAGAATCCGTTACAAGAGGGCTTCCCATTATCTGGCATATTTCCAGTCATATTCAAATACCTATGCTCCGCTAGGGAAACTGCGTATTCTCTATGAGCAGGCTCTCTCCCACGAGGATGTAGTAGGGATTGTGATCGGAACGAGGCCCGACTGTGTTGACGAGAGAAAGCTAGACTACCTGAGGGACCTTTCGCAGGGGAGGATACTTCCCACATGGAGACGCACCCTTAGTGACGGAAGGGTGCTCGAGGCTCCAATCGTAAGCGTAGAATACGGGATTGAGTCCTGCTATGACACTACCTTGGCGAAGGTCAACAGGTGCCATACTTTCGAGTGTTCCAGCAAAGCCGTCCAGATGACAGCCGAAAGGGGAATTGACACCTGCGGACATTTCATACTGGGGCTGCCTGGCGAAAGCAGGGACATGCTCCTTTCCCAGTGTTCGCTCATCAACGACCTCCCTCTTCGCAGCGTAAAGTTCCACCAGCTGCAGATAGTCAAGGGTACCGCCATGGAAAAGTTCTGTGAGGCGCATCCCGAAGAGTTCCTTCAATGGGACCTTCCTTCCTACATAGACCTTGTCGTGGACATCCTTGAGCGTCTCCGCCCCGACCTGTTCATAGAAAGGGTGGCCGGCGAGGTCCCTCCGCGCTTTGTGCAGGCCACTCCGTGGGGCCTGGTGCGCAACTTCCAGATTCTCCAGCTCCTGGACAAGCGCCTTGAGGAGCGCTCTACATATCAGGGAAAAACACTATATTTGCAAAATTAATCTCTTTCCAAATATGCATGCATTCAAGACCTCAGAAATCCCCGAAGGATTGACTTTCGATGACGTGCTGCTCGTCCCTGCACACTCAGATGTGCTTCCAAGGGATGTTGATGTTACTTCTATGTTCACAAGGGAGATTTCCCTTCACACTCCCATCATCTCCGCCGCCATGGACACCGTCACGGAGTCCGAGCTCGCAATCGCAATGGCCCGTGCCGGAGGAATAGGGGTGATCCACAAGAACATGCCAATTGAAGAGCAGTGCGCCCAGGTGCGCCGCGTCAAGAGGGCAGAGAACGGAATGATATACGATCCCGTTACCATCGGTCCTTCGGCAACAGTAGGAGAGGTCCTTGCCATGATGGCAAAGCATCACATAGGAGGAATTCCCGTGACGGACGATGAAGGAATCCTCATCGGAATAGTCACAAACAGGGACCTTCGCTTCCTTGACAGCATGTCCACTCCGATAAGCGAGGTGATGACAAAGGAGAACATAATAACCGCCAAAAAGGGCATAAGCCTTTCGGAGGCTACCGGGATACTGATGAGGAGCAAGGTGGAGAAACTTCCCGTCGTGGACGAGCAGGGGCACCTCGTGGGGCTCATCACCTACAAGGACCTCATGAAGATAAAGGACAACCCCATCGCTTCGAAGGACTCCAAGGGAAGGCTCCTTGTCGCTGCCGCCGTAGGAGTGAAGTCGGATACCATGGACAGGATCGAGATGCTGCGCAGCGCAGGCGCCGATGCCGTTGTGATCGATACCGCCCACGGCCATAGCGAGGGAGTCCTCGGGGTCATCCGCAAGTGCTGCGAGGCTTTCAAGAACAAGGATGTCCAGATCGTTGCCGGCAACGTGGCTACCGCCGAAGGCGCCAGGGCCCTGGCAGATGCCGGAGTGGATGCAGTGAAGGTCGGCATAGGTCCGGGTTCCATATGCACAACCAGGATAATAGCCGGTGTGGGCGTTCCCCAGCTGACTGCAGTGATGGAGGCGGCGTCCGCCCTTGAAGGTACAGGTGTGCCGGTTATAGCGGACGGCGGAATAAGGTACTCCGGAGACATAACAAAGGCCCTTGCCGCAGGCGCTTCCTCGATAATGGCGGGTTCGCTCTTTGCCGGAACGGAGGAGTCTCCAGGCGAAACCATCATCCTCAACGGAAGGAAGTTCAAGTCCTACCGCGGAATGGGTTCTCTCGAGGCAATGGAGCATGGCTCCAAGGACCGCTACTTCCAGGATATGGAGGAGGATGTCAAGAAACTCGTTCCCGAGGGCATCGTAGCCCAGGTTCCCTACAAGGGCACCGTATCGGAAGTCGTGTACCAGCTTATCGGCGGAGTACGCTCCGGAATGGGATATGTAGGTGCTCCTGACATCAAGACTCTCCGTCAGGCACGGTTTGTGCGGATAACAAACGCCGGCTTCCTTGAAAGTCACCCCCACGATGTGACAATCACCAAGGAGGCTCCGAATTATTCGAGATAGGAAAAATTTGAAGATAAGGACATTAATACCGTTATTGGCACTCTCTGCCTGCCTATGCTCCTGCAAGGCCATCTCCTCCTTCTTCCATGACGGGGGAGCGGTCGTTGCGAAGGTCGGCGACCACAAGCTCTACGAAAGGGATCTCAAGGAATACATCCCTGTCGGAATATCTCCCGAGGATAGCACCAAGCTGGCCCTTCAGTACATAAACTCATGGGCGGAGGACATGGTGTACCTTGACGTAGCCGAAAGCGAGCTGTCAAAGACGGAGAAGGATGTCACGAAGGAGCTCGAGGACTACAGGCGCTCCCTTCTGAAGTTCCGCTACGAGCAGCAGTACGTAAGCCAGAGGCTGGATACCACCATAACGGATAAGCAGATACAGGAGTACTACGACACCCACAAGGGGAACTTCGTCCTTGACTATCCAATAATGAAGGTCCTGTACGTAAGCGTGACAACTGACAATCCCGACATCAAGGCCGTCAGAAAGAGCCTCCAGAGGAGGACCATAAAGGACATGGACGTCCCTGACAGCCTCATAATGTCGCTTGCCGTCAGGTATGTTGACTACGGAGGCAACTGGGTGAGCGCATCCACCCTAGCCCTCGAGTTCGGCACGGACTACATCACAATGCTCTCCAAAAACAAGGACGGCTTCATAGAGATAGAGGATGAGAGCAAGGGCGCTATCGGCATGGCCAGGATCTACCAGATGATGCTCCCGGGCCAGAACGGACCTCTGGAGTTCTACAGGGACAGGATCAAGGATGCGATCCTGAGCTCCCGCAAGCAGACCCTCCTCAATTCGCTTGAGCAGGACCTCCTGAACCGCGCAAGGACAGAGGAGAAATTTGAGATTTATTGATTCTTTTGATGAAGAAGAAAACCATACTTGCCGCATGTCTGTTTTTTGCGGCTCTTTCTCTCGGGGCCCAGGAATACCCCGAGGGCCTTATTGACAAGACTGTCGCCGTTGTCGGCAACGAGATGATATCGCTCAGCCAGATAGAGACGGAGCTGAAGATGCAGAGGGCAAACGGAATGTCCTCGGACCAGCTGATGAGATGCTCCCAGCTCGAGAGCATGATGGAGCAGAAGCTCTTCATCGCCCAGGCCAAGGTGGATTCGCTGACCGTGAACAATGACATGGTTACATCCAACCTCAACAACAGGCTCGACTACCTCAGGCAGGCCCTTGGCGGAGACGAGGGAGTGGAGAAGTACTTCGGAAAGCCCCTATACAAGCTTCGCCAGGAATGGCGCAGCCAGCTGGAGGACATGTCCCTGTATCAGCAGGAGCAGAGCCAGGTGGCATCCAGCGTTCCCGACCTCACTCCGGCCGATGTGAAGAAGTATCTTGAAGAGACTCCCAAGGAGGACCTTCCAATGGTGCCCATAAAGTACCAGCTAAGCCAGATAGTCCTCTATCCGGACAGGCAGAAGGCCGGACTGGCCGTAAAGGAAAAGCTCCTGGCAATCCGCGAGAGGATCATAAACGGTGAGAAGTTCGCAACCCTGGCAAGGATATATTCCGAGGATCCGGGAAGCTCCCGCAAGGGAGGAGAGCTCGGAATGGCCCCCAAGTCTGTTTTCTGGGGATCCTTCTCTGACGCAGCGATGTCGCTTCGCCCAGGAACCATATCACAGATAGTGGAGACCCCTGACGGATACCATCTCATCGAAGTCATCGAGAAGCAGGGCGACATGTTCAACGCCCGCCATATCCTGATGAAGCCCCAGTATACCTCCCAGGACAGGGAAAAGGCCTTCAAGACCCTGGATAGCCTCCGTACCGAGATCGGCAACGGTGCCGTCACATTCGAGCTCGCCGCCCAGTTCTATTCCCAGGACCCTGCCACCAGGACAAACGGAGGACAGGTCGCAGACCTCAACTCTGGCTCGTCCTACCTTGAGATAGACCAGCTGAAGCCCCAGGACTATGCGGCCATAAAGGACCTCAAGGAAGGGGAGATATCCCGTCCGGTCGAGTCTGTTGACAACGAGGGAAGGGGAAACACCATCTACAAGATCCTCAAGGTAGACAAGATCATCCCCGCCCATCCGGCAACCTTCGAGAACGACTACAGCCAGATCCTCACCGAGGCCAAGAACCACAAGGCCATGGAGGCGATCGACAAGTTCATAAACGAAAAGGTGAAGTCCACCTACATCATCATCGACCCCATTTTCAAGGACTGCGACTTCTCCCGTGAAGCATGGAAGACTGTTGCACAGAAAAGCGCTGAATAGTCTGTTTTGAAAAGGTTCCTTCCGGCGATACTGGCATTTCTATGCATCTGCCTTGAATCCACTGCCCAGAATAATGAGACGGTGGATTCGCTCGTTTCCCTGATAAGCGCCCAGTCGGCCCAGCTTATCGAGAAAAAGGGCGTGCAGTACAGGAAGGTCGTGGGACCGGCGAGGTTCTTCCACAACAATACGTATCTTCTCTGCGATACCGCCCTGTGGAATATGCGCACCGATGTCATCGATGCCATCGGGCATGTTAAGATCCTCCAGAACGAGACGGTCCTTACCGGAGACAGCCTCCGCTACATAATCGCCAAGAACACGGCCCAGTTCAGGGGGCACCTCGTCCAGCTTCAGGACAGGGAGCGGAACACCCTGAGGACCCGCCACATGGACTACAATACCAAGGACAGTGTCGGGATATTCGCCCATGGAGGGTCCCTTCGCGACAAGGAAGGGCAGGTTATCGAAAGCATTGACGGAAAGTACGACGCCAAGATAAAGACCTTCACCTTCTCCAAGGATGTGAACATGTTCACCGACTCCATATTCGTCAAGACTACAAAGCTGGAGTACAACACAAGGGAGAGGATGGCGAAGTTCGGAAAGGGTACCGATGCGTGGAAGGAAGACAACATGCTTTCAGCGGATGCCGGCTGGTACGACAGGGCCCGCGAAGTGTTCCTGTTCAACAGGAGCGTCCATGCCCTGACTCCGGACAAGGAGGCCTGGTCTGACAGCCTCTTTTACTACAGGAACACCTCCGATGTGGATGTAAGGGGGCACGTCCAGCTTACCGACACGACAAGGAACGTATCCGCAGTGGGAGGAAGGATAGTCTATACGGATTCCCTTGACAGGGTGGTCCTTACGAAGAATCCTGCAGTAATAGCCGTGACCGATACCCTGAGGCGTGCGATAGACACGGTGTATTTCGGTGGGGACGTGATGACATACAGGGTCGTTCCTAAGTGTGATATACCTGAGGGCGAGGTGAAGGGGGCCCAGTCAAGGCTCGAGAACCTTTCCCAGGATGCAGTGAATACATATCGCCAGAGAGCGGCGGAAGAGGCTCGCAAGGCGGCCGAGGAGGCCGCCAGGAAGGCTGAAGAGCAGGAGAAGGGAATGATAGGAGGTGGCGCTGCCGCCAAGGGCGGAGGAATGAAGGGCGGCCCCGCTGGAGGACCTGGCGGAGGAGGAAAAGCCGGTGGACCGGCAGGTCCAGGTGGTCCCGCAGGTGTGGCCCCTGGCGAAAAATCGGCTGCTCCCGGTGCCAAACCGCCTTCGGGGGATGAATCTGCGATTCCTCCTTCCCCTGCACCATCCGATAGTACAGCCGCCATGCCGGACAGTCTCTCTGCAGCTTTGGCCGACAGCCTTGCCGCGGCGGCAGTGCCCAAGGACTCTACGAAGGTTACTCTCCTTTCGGCTCTTCACAATGTGAAGCTCTACCGCGAGGACATGCAGGTCGTATGCGATTCTCTCGAGTACACGGACCTTGACTCTCTGTTCCGCCTCTACAAGGAGCCGTTTGTTTGGAACGACATAACAAGGCAGTACAAGGCCGACAGCATATTCGTAGTCATAAAGAACAATGCCGCGGAAAAGGCTGACCTCCTGTCCAACGCATTTATCATAGCGCGGGAGGATTCCCTGTGCTACGACCAGATAAAGGCGATGGAGATGCTGGCGTATTTCACGGACAAGGGAGCCCTCAGAAGGTTTGACGCCCTCGGAGACGCTGACGCCATACTGTACGTGAAGGAGGATAGCGTCTATGCGACCCTCAACAAGACAAAGGCGAAGATGTTCTACGCTGTCTTCAACGACAAGGGTGACATAGAGAACGTATACTATTTCGACGAGGTGAAGACCGACGCCTATCCTATCGCCCAGATGCGTTCCGATGAAAGGGTGCTGAAGGGATTCGACTGGAGGCCGAGCCTGAGGCCAAAGGGCCCTGAGGATATTACAAGGTATACGCTCCGCCCATCCGAAAGGAAGCGCTACGAGTCACGCCCGAAGGCTGCTTTCAAACAGACCGACGCATATTTCCCGGGTTACATGGCGGATGTATACCGCCAGATGGAGAAGAAGGAGATGCAGAAGGCCGTAAAAGATTCCATAGCCGCATCAAAGCCAAAGAATGTCGAAAAGTCAAAGGACGAGATGCTTCCGGTAGCGGACTCTACGCTTTTGAAGGCTCCTGCGGACTCCCTTTCCGGAATAGTGAAGGGAGCGGCGGACTCACTCTCTACGGAAACTCCGTTGGCTGATTCCCTTTCCAATGTCGTTACGGCTCCCAAGGTTGAGACTCCTCTTGACGCCAAGGCGCAGAAGAGGGCTGAAAGGGAGGCTGCAAGAAAGGCCAAGGAAGCTGCCAAGGAGGCAAAGTGGGCTGAGAAGGATGCCAAGGATGCCGCCAAAGCCAAGGCCAAGGCCGAGAGGAAGGCCGCCAAACTGAGAAAGCGCAAGCTACGTGCCCTCCAGCGTCAGAAAGCCCAGGAGGACAAGGAGCAGGAAGTCCTTGACGCGTATCTTGAAAAGTACAGAAAGAAGAAGGCCCAGATGGATGCCAAGGCTGGAATTGATACGGATGCCGATAAAAAGAAGGAGACTCCTGCAAAGAAGGATTCCCTTTCGCAGGGCGATCCCGGATGGAGGATATTCCCTGGTTCCGGCAATGTCTCCTCCGACGCCGCAGGAGATGTGAAGGAGACAGTAGAGAAGGTCCAGGATGTCGTCGGGACTGTATCCGAGGCCATAGAAGAAAAATCCTCCGCCAGTGTGAAGGCGGAGGATGGAGAGATTTCTTCGGAAATCAAAAAGGAGGACTAGCCTATTCCTTCTTTGGAAGAAGCTTTTCTTTCAGATGCTTTAGCATATCCCTTGTCATAGACTCAAGATTGTAGGAAGGGGACCATCCCCATTCCTTGCGTGCGCAGGTGTCGTCCATCTTGTTGGGCCAGGAATCTGCGATTGCCTGCCTTGTGGGGTCTACTTCGTACCTCATCTTGAAATCCGGAACATGGGCGCGTATTGCCTCGTATACCTCCGAAGGGTCGAAACTCATCGATGCTATGTTGAAGGAGTTGCGGTGCACGAGGTATCTCGGGTTAGCCTCCATCAGGTTCACGGCCGCCTTCATCGCATCCGGCATGTACATCATGTCCATGTATGTCCCCTTCGCTATCGGGCATACGAACTCTTCCCCCTTGACTGCTGCATAGTAGATCTCGACTGCGTAGTCGGTGGTGCCTCCTCCGGGGAGAGTCTTGTAGGATATGAGTCCCGGGAAGCGCACGCTCCTTGTGTCCACTCCGTACCTGTGGTAGTAGTAGTCGCTTAGAAGTTCGGTCGCGACCTTGGTCACTCCGTACATGGAAGTCGGCCTCTGGATGGTGTCCTGTGGCGTGTTGTCCCTCGGGGTATCGGGCCCGAAAGATCCTATGGAAGAAGGAGTGAACACGGCGCACTTTTTCTCCCTTGCAACTTCAAGCACGTTGATAAGGCCGTTCATCTGGATGTCCCATGCCTTAAGGGGGAGCCTTTCGGCAGTTGCGCTCAGAAGGGCGGCAAGGTTGTAGATCGTATCTACGTCGTATTTGTCAACGGCCTCGGCTATCTGCTTTGCGTTGCAGACGTTGACGATTTCGCAGGGGCCTCCTTCCTTGAGGTCGCCTGTAGGCTCTGCTCCCGGAATGTAGCCGGCTACGATGTTGCCATGACGGTACTTCTTCCTCAGGATTGTTGTGAGCTCCGAGCCGATCTGCCCGGTTGACCCTATGATGAGTACGTTCTTCACGATTGACTGGTTTTGATTGCAGATACAAATTTAACAACGATTTTGCAGAAAATGGTATGGAAGTATTCCTTTTATCGAGGGAAAAAGGTTAAATTTGTTATCGCTAAATCAATAACCACCATGTACGGAAAATTCCAGGAACATCTCCAGAAGGAGATCGCCGACATCAAAGAGGCCGGCCTTTACAAGAACGAGCGCAACATAGTATCCCCCCAGAGTGCGGAAATCACTCTCGAGGACGGGTCCAAGGCCCTCAACTTCTGCGCGAACAACTATCTCGGACTTGCCGACAACCCAAGGCTCATAAAGGCGGCCGAGGAGGCCATGCACACCCACGGGTTCGGAATGTCTTCGGTAAGGTTCATATGCGGGACGCAGGACCTCCACAAGCAGCTCGAGAAGGCCATCAGCGAGTTCTTCCACACTGAGGACACCATTCTCTACGCATCCTGCTTCGATGCCAACGGCGGAGTGTTCGAGCCTCTGCTGACGGCTGAGGACGCTATCATATCGGATTCCCTGAACCATGCTTCAATAATCGACGGCGTGCGTCTTTGCAAGGCGGTCCGCTACCGCTACGCCAACGCTGACATGGAGGACCTTGAAAGGTGCCTCAAGGAGGCCCAGGCCCAGAGGTTCCGCATAATATGCACCGACGGAGTGTTCTCCATGGACGGAAACGTCGCTCCCATGGACAGGATATGTGAGCTTGCAGAGAAATACGACGCCCTTGTAATGGTGGACGAGAGCCACTCGGCAGGAGTCGTAGGTAAGACCGGAAGAGGTGTAGCCGAGCAGTTCGACTGCTATGGAAGGATAGATATCTTCACCGGAACCCTCGGAAAGTCCTTCGGCGGGTCTGTCGGCGGATTCACAACCGGAAGGAAGGAGATAATAGAGATGCTCCGCCAGAGGTCAAGGCCCTATCTGTTCAGCAATTCGCTTCCTCCGATGATTGTTGCAGCAGCCCTTGAGACATTCAAGATTCTCTCAGAGAGCAATGAGCTCCATGACCGTCAGCAGGAGAACGTGGCATATTTCCGTGACAAGATGATTGCGGCAGGATTCGACATCAAGCCTACCCAGAGCGCCATCTGCGCGATAATGCTCTATGACGCACCGCTTTCCCAGAGGTTTGCCGAAAGGATAGCAAAGGAGAACATCTTCGTGACGGGATTCTACTATCCGGTCGTTCCAAAGGGACAGGCCAGAATCAGGGTGCAGCTCTCTGCCGCCCATACAAGGGAGCATATTGACAAGGCGATCGCAGCATTCATCAAGGTCGGAAAGGAGCTTGGCGTGCTGAAGTAGCACATTCCCCAGATACATACAGGAAATCCGGTCCCACATGGAGGCCGGATTCTTTTTTTCCTGGCAGCCCTTCTACTGCCGGGCGAACAGGCTGATGATGTTAAGGATCACCTGGGAAGCCTTTTCCATGCTTTCCACAGGTACGAACTCCATCTTGCCGTGGAAGTTCAGCCCACCTGCGAATATGTTGGGGCAGGGAAGTCCCTTGAAGGAGAGGTTGGCTCCGTCGGTTCCACCCCTTATGGGTTGGATCTTTGGTTTCACACCTGCCATCTCCATGGCCTTTACCGCCTTTTCTACAATATGGTAGTGTGGCTCGACCATCTCCCTCATGTTTCGGTACTGGTCCTTTATGACGGGTGTCACTGTCCCTTCGCCGTACTTGGAGTTTATGAAATCGCAAGCCTGGGCTACCATCTGTTTCTTGCGCTCGAATAGCGATGCGTCATGGTCGCGGATGATATATGAGAAGTCGGCCTTCTCAACTGTGCCCTTGAAGGACGTGATGTGGATGAACCCTTCGTAGCCTTCAGTGTATTCCGGTCTCTGTTCAATGGGGAGCAGGGAGTTAAGCTCCATTCCGATGAGGATGGCGTTTTTCATCTTTCCCTTTGCATAGCCGGGGTGCACGTTGCGGCCCTGGATGTGGATCTTGGCGCTTGCGGCGTTGAAGTTCTCGAATTCGAGCTCTCCGACTTCCCCTCCGTCCATGGTATATGCATAGTCCGCTCCGAACTTTTTCACATCGAACTTCACTACGCCCCTTCCGATTTCCTCGTCGGGGGTGAATCCGACCTTTATCTCACCGTGCTTGAATTCGGGATGCTCTACGATGTACTGCACCGCGTCCATGATTTCAGCCACACCGGCCTTGTCGTCCGCACCGAGCAGGGTGGTCCCGTCGGTTGTCACCAGGGTCTGTCCCTTGAAGTGCAGAAGTTCGGGGAACTCGGAAGGCTTGAGGTAGAGCCCGTCAACACCCTTGAGGGCGATGTCGCCACCGTCGTAGTCCTTTATTATCTGGGGCTTGATGTCCTTTCCGGAAGCATCTGGGGCCGTATCCACATGGGATATGAACCCTATTGCCGGAATCTTTGCTCCATCAATGTTGGAAGGGATTGTAGCCATTACGTATCCCCACTCGTCAAGGGTGGCGTCAACTCCCATCTCCTTCAGTTCGTCCCTCAGGAGGGAAAGGAGTCTGAGCTGCTTTTCCGTAGATGGCTGGCTCTCGGATTCTTCGTTTGACTGGGTGTCTATAGAGACATACCTTAAAAATCTGTCAAGTATCTTTTCCATATGAGTGTTTGTTTTATGCTTCTTCTTTCTTTGCCTTCATCGACAGGATTATCATGAACAGGATTATGCCGATGAGGGGAAGTATTGCGATCGCCTCGCCATAGGTCTCGTTCCAGGATTCCATGAAAAGGTCCACGTTCGCGAACTTCAGAATTGCGCTGACTACTCCCATGAGGGCTCCACCGGCTATGAAGCCGGATGCTATGAGCGTACCCTTCTTCACCCTGGCTTCATTTAGGGCGGTATCGGTAGAGCGGCTTCCAACATACCAGGATATCGCACCGCCTACGAGCATGGGTAGGTTGAGGTCGATGGGGATGAACATTCCCAGGGCGAAGGGCAGTGCGGGCACCTTGAAGAGTGTGAGCACGATTGCTATGACCGCTCCTATTCCATAGAGCAGCCAAGGTGCCTCGCCTCCGTTCATCATGGGCTCTATGACCGCTGCCATCGCATTGGCCTGGGGTGCTACAAGTGCCTCGTCTCCTGTGAACCCGTAGGTCTTGTTGAGGACCATCATGACTCCGCAGACTGTAGCCGCGGCAACCAGCGTGCCGACGAATTTCCAGCCTTCCTGCTTACGAGGTGTAGTCCCTATCCAGTATCCGATCTTCAAGTCCGTTATGAATGATCCCGCAACGGAAAGCGCCGTGCAGACGACTCCTCCGATAACGAGTGCCGCTGCCATTCCCGTGTCTCCCTTGAGCCCTACTGCAACAAGTACGAGGGATGCTATGATGAGGGTCATGAGGGTCATTCCGCTGACAGGGTTGGAACCTACGATTGCAATTGCGTTTGCTGCCACTGTAGTGAAGAGGAACGAGATAACCGCAACGATGAGAAGTGCCACGATGGCCTGCCAGATATTCTGGACAACTCCGCCGAAGGCGAAGAACGCGAATATGGCCAGAAGTGCTATCATGATTCCGAATACAATCTTCTTCATGGGGATGTCTTCGTCGGTGCGCTCTGGCTTTGCGGAGGAAGAGTCTTTCTTTGAGAATTCCCCGACTGCCAGGGATACCGCAGACTTTATCACTCCGAAGGACTTGATGATTCCGATTATTCCGGCGGTTGCTATGCCTCCGATTCCGATATGGCGGGCGTAGCTTTTGAAAATCTGGTCGGGGGACATCTCGGATATGGTCTGCGTCACTCCGGTATTCATCAGGTCGATGACGCTGCCTCCCCAGATGAGGTTCATGAGGGGAATTATCACAAGCCACACCAGGAAGCTTCCGCAGCATATTATGAAGGCGTACTTGAGTCCTACTATGTAGCCGAGTCCAAGGACTGCGGCTCCGGTGTTTATCTTTAGCACCAGCTTGGCCTTGTCGGCTATTGTCTGTCCCAGGTGGCATACGGTAGTTGAAAGAGTCTCGCTCCATGCTCCGAATGTCGCCACGATGAAGTCATACAGTCCTCCCACAAGACCGCTGAGGAGAAGTGTCTTCGCGCTGCTTCCGCCGGCTTCCCCGCTAACGAGCACCTCGGTTGTAGCTGTCGCCTCGGGGAAGGGATACTTCCCGTGCATCTCCTTCACGAAGTATCTTCTGAAGGGAATGAGGAAAAGGATTCCGAGAACACCTCCGAGCAGCGAGGACAGGAACATTTTCCAGAAGTTCACCTCTATACCTAATATATATATGGCGGGCAGGGTGAATATCGCACCGGCGACTACGGCTCCCGAACATCCTCCGATCGATTGGATGATGACGTTCTGGCTGAGTCCGTCCTTTTTGCCAAGGGCTCCGGTGAGTCCAACGGCGATTATGGCGATGGGGATTGCCGCCTCGAACACCTGTCCCACTTTCAGGCCGAGGTATGCGGCTGCCGCCGAGAAGATTATCACCATTATGATTCCTACGGTGACTGAATAGGGGGTGACTTCCTTGAATGTGCCTTCGGGGCTCAGAAGGGGAGTGTACTTCTCTCCCGGCTTCAGCTCCCTGTGGGCGTTTTCGGGTAGTGAGATCTTTTTCTTGTCCATTGCAAGTCCGTTTTATTAATCGCTAAAGTACAAAGGTAGCGAAAATCATGTCGGTTTGTCCAAAGGTCATCGCCAAAAAGGACAAAGGTTTTTTGACCGGACCCTTTGAACCCTTTTTTTCTTATGAAATCGTTTGCCTATGGCGGGAATGCTCCGGAAGCGGATTTTTCGGGGTGAATAGAGACCGTTCAGGCCTCAGTTTTCGTACCATGGCTTCGCTAATTGGTCTAAAATTAATCTGTTAGGCGACCTTCCAAAAGATGCTCAAAATCTTTGCAAACGATTGCAATTTAGGATTTTAGATGGTCTGAAAATAAGCGTTTTACGAAAAAATGTAATAAAAATGAAACATTTTGGCTAAATCGAATTTGTTAATTTGAAAAAGTATGTATTTTTACAGTCCAAATCCTAAAATTTCATGGACAGGCGGGAGTCCCAACCAGCTCCCGTCCAGCTAAAAACCAACTGTTATGTTTAAGCCTTACAAGCTTTTGATCCCTATTCTCGCATTTGCCGCAACCCCGGCCACGGCGGGAGCAGCCGATAATCAAGTGTCGGCTACGATTCAGATGAGCCAGCAAGGTACCGCAAAGGGTGTCGTAACAGATGCCCAGGGACCTGTCATTGGTGCTGGTGTAGTTCAGCAGGGGACACAGAACGGAACGGTCACCGATGTCGACGGTTCCTTCTCCCTGGCAAACGTGCCTATCGGAGCTACGATAGAGATTTCTTGCATCGGCTACAAGACTGTCACCGTAGTATATGATGGCCAGCCTATCAACGTAGTCCTAACCGAAGATACCGAGATGCTTTCCGAGGTGGTTGTAACCGCCCTTGGAATCTCCCGTCAGAAAAAGTCACTGGGTTATGCAGTCCAGGATGTTAAATCCGAGGAGCTGACCAAAGGTGGTACCGCAACTCTTACGGACGCCCTCCAGGGAAAAGTTGCCGGTCTTATGATCAACAATTCCGGTACAGGTGTCGGCGGATCCACCAAGGTAGTCATCCGTGGTAACTCATCCCTTTCCGAGAACAACGCACCTATGTGGGTTGTCGACGGAGTTCCTTTCGATGCCGCACAGGACATTGACGGAAGCTCCCACCTCTGGGGAGGTACCGACAGGGCCGGTGGTGCGTTCGACATCAACCCTGAGGACATTGAGAGCGTATCCGTGCTGAAGGGCCCGACCGCCGCAGCGCTTTACGGATCACGCGCCGGTAACGGTGTCATCCTCATCACCACAAAGAAGGGTGGAAAGAAAGACGGTAAGCTCGGAATCGTATACTCCGGTAAGTTCTCTGTTTCACCCGTGGCTTACACCCTCGACCTCCAGGATACCTACGGTCAGGGTCTTGACGGTGTGATGAGCAATACCCTCGATTCTTCTTGGGGTGCCGTCATGAACGGACAATCCATCGGTTCATGGTGGGGTGGCGGCAACACCACTTACAGTGTCCAGAAGAATCCCGTCAAGAACTTCTACCGCTCGGCTTCCCTTATGAGCCACAACATCTCCATCTCCGGAGGTGGCGCCGAGAATCCTTTCCGTATCACAATCGGCAGGGACGACACCAAGGGACAGAGCACCCGCGAGACCATCGAGAAGACCAGCTTGGATGTCGTTTCCAAGTTCACCGTAGCCAAATGGCTTGATTTCGACTTCAAGGCCAACTACGTTTACACCGTCGGACGCAACCGTCCTATCCTCGGTCTTTACGGTTCCGCATTCTACCTCAACACGATGCCCCGCAACATCCAGGTTTCCGACTTGGAGCAGTATTGGGTGGATCCCAACCAGGAAGGACAGTATGCCCATATGAACTGGTTCGGTCCCGATGCAGACCACCAGAACCCTTACTTCGTTCAGAACCAGAGCAACAACCGCGACACGAAGAACCGTCTGTTCGGACTCATCGCAGCGAACATCAAGTTCAACGACTATCTGAAACTCCGCATCAAGCAGGGTCTTGACTATTCGGGAACAGAGTACAAGTACTGGTATCCCTACAACGACCCCGTATTCTCCACCAACTATCCCGCGATGGAGATCACCCATACCTCCTACCAGGAGCTCAACACTGAAGCCCTCCTTTCCTACAACCGCCAGATCAATGACGATTGGACAATCGGAGCCAGCATAGGTGGAAACGCCATGCACATAGCTCAGGACGGCCTTTGGGGACAGGGTCAGAAGTTCCCTCTGCTCGGAGCCCAGTACATCGCCCTCGGAACCACCATCAAGAGTTCCAACTCCGTATACAGGAAACAGATCAACTCCCTGTACGCATTCGCAAACGTAGCTTACAAGGATTGGCTGTTCGTGGACCTGACCGCACGTGAGGACTGGTCTTCAACCATCAACCAGCCTTACTTCTATCCTTCAGTGAGCGTTTCCGTACTGCTCACCGGCCTTGCCGACGCTTACGGAATCTCCTACAATAAGAATGTCATCGACTACGGTAAGATCCGTTTCTCTTGGGCCCAGGTGGGTAAGGATACCGATCCCTACCAGCTTCTTGACACTTACGGAACGACAACCGATGCTTTCGACCTCCTCTATGCTTATATAGACGACAGTCAGGTAAAGGCAAACGCAAACCTCAAACCTGAGATTGCGACTTCCTTCGAGGTAGGTACCGAGTGGCACTTCTTCCAGAACAGGTTGGGTCTCGACTTCACCTACTACAACACAAAGACCCGCAACCAGGTTATGGCCCTTACCATGGTCCAGACCACAGGTTCCCGCTACGCTTACGAGAACGTGGGTCAGATATCCAACAAGGGTATCGAGCTCCAGCTTAACGGTGACATTATCCGCAACAAGAATTTCGAACTCGGTGCAACCCTCAACCTCGCACACAACGTGTCCATGGTTGACGAGCTCGCAGAAGGCGTTTCGATGTATTCCCTCGGCTCCCTCAACGGAGGTAGCTCAACTCTTGAGGTAATCGCCCAGGAAGGTGAGAAACTCGGACAGATCTACGAGTACGGATATGCCCGTGACGCTTCCGGCAACATCATAGTAGATGACAGCGGCCTTCCCAAGAAGAGCGATTCTAAGATGGTTCTCGGCGACATCCAGCCCGACCTCACCGGATCCTTCGGCCTCCACGCCAATTGGAAGGGTCTGTCTGCAAGCGCACTCCTTTCTTTCCAGAAGGGTGGTGAGATCTTCTCCTTCACAGAGTACCAGGCCGCAAGGTACGGTACCGCGAAACGTACTGAAGACCGTGCGGACTTCATCGTAGCCGGCGTTACCGAGTCCGGTGCCGTCAACAGCACTTACGTAACCGCCCAGGAATACTGGCGCAATGCCATCCCCGAGGAGTTCATCTACAGTGCTTCCTACCTCAAACTCCAGGAGGTTTCCTTGGGATACGCATTCCCCCGCAACTTCCTTGAAAGGACTACGAAGGGTATAATCGACAGCGCAAGGATTTCCCTGTTCGGAACCAACCTCCTTTATTTCATCAAGCATACCCCGGGTACGACTCCTGACGGTTCGTCGGCGGATACGTCCATGCTGGCATCGGCCATCGACATGACACCGCTCCCCAACACCAGGACTTTCGGTGTATCTCTCAATGTCGGATTCTAATACATGTGGAAGAAGATGAAAAAGATATTTACTATACTCAGTGTCGCTGCTGCCTTAGTGTTCAGTGCCGGTTGCAACAAGTTCGGAGACATGAACACTTCACAGACTTCCCTTACAATAGAGCAGCTCCCTCCTGCAAACATGTTCGCCAGGATGGTCTACAAGGGAATTTATGCAGACTATCAGAGGAATTTCAACCTCTATGACGATATGTACGCCCACTACTTTGCCGACAATACGACATGGTGGAGTGGAGCAAACTACGCTTACAATGACGGTTGGGCGGGCTGCCTTTGGTGGGAGTTCTACGACCAGTCACTCCAGTATTGGTCCATCATCGAGGACATATGCGAGGAGAACGGAAGTTCTTATGACGCGGTTGCCGCAGTTACAGACGTGTTCAGCGTTTACCAGTGGAGCAGGCTCACGGACCGTTGGGGAGACATCCCTTACACCGGAGCAGGTGAAGGTGAGGCCGTTGATTACACGGACCAGAAGACCATATACCTTGATCTTCTCGACCGCCTGGATGCCGACGGACAGGTTCTCAGCTCGCTCGCATCAAGCCAGTATGACCTCAGCTCATATGACCTCATCTACGGTGGAGACTACACGAAGTGGAAGAAATTCTGCTATTCCCTTATGCTCCGTCTTGCGACCCGCATATCACGCGTTGATCCTACCGATGCCGCCACATATGCCCAGAAGGCCATTTCCGGAGGCGTATTCACAAGCTATTCCGACGTAGCAGTAGTGCCTTACGACGCTTCAGTATGGTCCGACTACTATGACAGGCTTTCTTATGACTGGGGCCAGACCGCTACCGAAGAGCACTTCATAAGTGTCCTCAACGGAACCAACCCCGGTTACACCACCGGTGTCCAGGACCCCCGCCTTCCCATATTCTTCAAACCCGTACAGGGTGACTATTCGAATGCGGGTGAGTATGTCGGATTCCCTAACGGAGATGCCACAAGCGCTGAGTTCTCAGCGTGGACAAGGACCCTTGGGGCAGACGGTACATACACGGACAACTCCTACTCAGTAATCAACGAGGACGATCCCGACGGATACTTCTACTTCGGATTCCATGACCTCAATGAGAGCAACCTGGGTTATCCTGTAATGACCTATTCGGAGGTTCTCTTCTGTAGGGCCGAGCTCGCACTTCGCGGAATTCTCAGCGGAGACGCCGAGTCCCTTTGGAAGAGCGGTATCGAGGCTTCAATCTATGAGGCCGCAGACCACACCTCCACATGCGGACAGGGTACAGCCCTTGTAAGCAGCAGTGACATCACCACTTACATCAACGCCCTTCCCGATTTCGGAAGTTCCAATGAGGACAAGCTCCGCAGCATCATAATCCAGAAATGGATCGCCCTCTACCCTAACTCCGTTGAAGGATGGAACGAGATTCGCCGTACCGGTTATCCCGACATCTACTCGGGTGTCGTTAACTACCCCGGCACATCTTCATCCGCGCTTGTACAGAGTGGAAATGTCATCCAGAGGCTTTCCTATCCCGACAACGCATACGATTATGACGAGGAGCACATCCCCAGCGAATACCAGTCTGGCGGCTCCAAGTACAGCTATCGTGAGCAGTACGGCGTATGGTGGTCCCTTGCCGGAGACGGCGGAACCTTCGCTTACGGAACAAAGCCCAACAACTTCTAGGAACACTAGTACCTTTATATTATTAAGGAGGCGGTCCCAAACGGGATCGTCTCTTTTTATATAGGATAAGGGTGAAAAGGGAAATTCCATGATTTCGGCCCTGTGATTATGAGAACAGGTGCGGTGTGGGATGATGTGAGGCCACCCAAAATATATTTTTCAAAAAAAATCCCGAAAAAGTTTGCAGGTTTGAAAAAAGTAGGTATCTTTGCAGTCCTTTTCGGTTAAACGAATGGGAAACGGTCCAAAAGACCACAAGTTCATTGACAACGTTGGGAGAGCAAAGAGGTAAGAGTATAAGAAGCAAAGTAGAGAAAACAGATCAGAATTTTTTATCAAACGAAGCAATCAGAAAGTCTTTTCGGATTGGAGTAGTTTGCGGATCTGCAATTTCACA
>Ga0181612_177671_pt1 | contig 27534 bp, 19 predicted proteins | sample HoacroProtozoa21_FD_119630 | JGI IMG/M metagenome (GOLD analysis project Ga0181612, IMG submission 119630) | Hoatzin crop microbial communities from Cojedes, Venezuel. Combined Assembly of Gp0051906, Gp0051904, Gp0051908
ATGGACTAGGTATTCTGCGTGACCAAGAAATACACCACCAACTACTCTCTGTATTTTCCTATCTCTTTAAATAAAAATCTCGTTTTTTTTTTTTAATGCTTATCCACATCCCCCAGTAACTTTCCACAGAAGTTGCTCTCCCTCTACAAGTGTATGTGCAGAAGTGCAGCAGAGTCCTTCGCCTCTTTAATTACAGCAGCTGATCATATGATAGCACAGATAAAGCAAAACAATTAACTGGAACCATATGGTGATTTCAAACATTCAGTGTCCATCTGAAATAGTATGAATAATTTGGGTGAAACATTTCAAATTCTGAAGAAGCAATAACGTTCCATTGTCTGCTCAGAGATAGCTCGTCATCAAAAAGACAATTTGATTTGCAGGGTTTTGTCTCTGCTGACAGAATTGGTCTTTTCTGTTGTGTTTTATAGCACACCTTTAGGAAAAGAAATCCACATACCTGAAAAATGTATGGTGCTCAACACACACTTTCCATAAGCGCTTTGCAGCACGATGATTCGGCAACTTAAACCCAATAGTGCTTTCAAACTGCTCAAACTAGGTAGGAAAAAAGAAAAAGAATGTACTTGGTTCTGTGCATCTAATTTTAGACAGTGTACACAGGTTCATCTTCATTTCCTCCCTCTACATCACCTCACTGCAAGAGTGAACGCATATGCTCCTGTATATAACCGCATAAACACATATTCTACAGACTACCGTCGGGAAAGGAAGCTGTGAGTGATAATCAAAGGCAACCTTTGAGGACTGTTTTTTGGGGGGAAACCCAGATAAGATCAAGAGGTTTTTGATGGTGATAGTGATGTTTTCTGCCCTATAGTAGCAAAGAGATTGGTTAAGACTTCCGAGGCTTTTCAAAAAACCATCGTTTAAGTGTTTTAACACTGCTGTTTCAACTTCACCAGTTTAAACAACAATGGGAAGCCTGGTAACAGCCTGGAGGGAAGCAATAGCGTCCAGGAACTGATCTGGTCTCACACAGCCTTAGATTAAGGACATATACAGTGAAAGAACGAGAGTTAGTAAATCACAGTGTTTTTAGGTAATTCATCTCCCAGGGAGGATGAGGAAAAGACAGGTAATTGAAAGAGTCGGCTGGGGATGCTACGAGTATTCCAGACACAAAAGCTGCACGAGCTACAACCGCTGTAACATGTTGATGGCTACATGCAGATAGCTGAGTAGGTGAAACCGTGTTGCTGTGACCAGGGAAAGGTAGGCAGAAGGGCACTTGTAAGGAAGCCTGGATCCCTACGGGGAGCTGAGAGAGAGAAACAGGGCAGGAAACAGCACAACAATAGAGATGATCTAGGTGACACGTGGGATGGTGAATCACATTATCTTCAAATGTGATTTGGAAAGAGACTGCATTCATTACTTCGTAGAAGGAGTCATGACCTGGCCACAGGATGCTACATACCAAGACCTGCAGAGCTCAGTAGGACTTCAGTGGTGGAGAGCTTGAGTGCAGGCATTGGCAACATCAGTGGCTACTCTGGGGTGTTTTTGTTTGGTTGGTGGTTTTTTTTTTTTTTAAATCAAACTCAAGACTGGGAAGTTGGTTACTAAAACCGTGTCTGTCGAGGAGCGGGATATGTAGGTTTGCGGATTTTGGTTTAGGACTCTAAACAACACTCCGGACCTGGGGCCGGTGGCAGGCCCCCAGCAGATTTCCCAGTCAGTTATGAAGTCAGTACTGGAGACACTGGCTCGGGACTCCCAACTGCCATGCTGCATGAAGGGAGAAATGCCAGTCCTCACCCAGGTGACTTCTGTCCTGCTACACAGCTCCACCCTCTGAAATGGATGTGAGTATTGACTCTATCACAGGCCGCTCATCATACCAGCACTTAGAACGGAGACACTCCTTTGCCTCCGATGCTCCTGAACTCCTCCTGGGTTATTCCCCACGTTTATCACCACATTTCTGGGTCAGCTCACACCCAACCCAGGAGGCAGGTATGGGCCAGGAGGAATCAGGCTGAGCCACGAGAGGGCACTCATGGCGCAGACTCCACACCTCGGTACCAGCTCTCGTGGCAGAGCTCCCAAAAACGCTTCATCAGACTCCAGGTTTCTGCTCTGACTCCAAACGTACCAGCCCGACACACTTATAAAATTTGGTGTGGCCTGGCTACATCTCTTAGTGGGTGAGGTGTATAGACACTAATTTCATATCGAACACGACGGTGGATGACAAGCACTCCATGAGTAAGCAGTATGTTACCTAAATTCCCAAAGTATTCATAATATGGATGAGCTTTTCACATGCGGATGGCCGTATTTATTCTTTACGTTAGTTCACAGATGTAAAAAGAAAAACAACAAAAATTTTGCCTGTATTTTAAGTAAAGTATTTAACTAATCTTTCCTAAGAAAAACAGCAGAAATTTAAAAATATAAATGGAGAGGAATGTTAAAGCCTTGTAAGACAAGAGAAATCAACAAAACAGTGAGAACAAGGGTTTTTTGAAAAGGTTCATTCACTAAAGAGTGTCAGGATGCCCTTACCTCCCCTGGTCGGATTTTGATGTAGAAGTTGTTCCTCTTGTAGGAAATTTTCAGAACCTTTGGCCAGGCAAATCTATTTATTCTGAGTCTGTCTCGATATATTAAGAGACCACTTGCACAAACTCCTAGCATGATTTCCACTCCTTCAGAATCCTGGAAAAGCAAGCAGTGCACTTTGTTGAGTATTTCTCTCCTTACATCCTACAGTACCACAGGTTCTTGTACACTGAGTTTCTATCCGAGCTGTGTCTTTTTAATGCACCAGCTGTAGTGACCTGATTTCCGAGAGCTACCCTACTCATTGACTGCATTCATGCAAGTAATAGCAAGGTTGGGCAGGGTGAGAGAAACTGAGCGTTGCGAATGTTTCCTTGTATTTCAGAAAGACTCCAAAAGGAGTGGGGGGAATTTTAGGTCTTATTAAAAGAATGATATTAACCCTATACCAAAACTTTCTTAGCATACTTGAAAAATGTTATTAGCATAAACACCAGATTGAAAGTAAGTAGGACAGCATACAAACTTACTTCTCCCATAGTCACTCATCTCCATGACTAAGCCTGGTGAATCCTTAGATAGATTTTTATTCTCTAGTTTGCTCATCTCGGCTTTAGCTGGTTTGCTATTTTCTTTAACGCTGTTGTGCCTGTGCTCAGTATTTTCTCTTTGAAATGACCAGTGGGCAGGAAGTTGGGCATTTGGACCAGAAAGATTCTTTCAGAAGTGTGCGACTGTGCCTGTGCTATAACCCGTTTTTGACAGGGAAGCTGTAGGTCAGACACGTTAGCACTATAAAAGATATGGCCACAATCTTATCAGGATATACACATAAATTCACATTCTTTCACTAAGTATATGCTTCTCTTTCCTTTTAAGAAGCCTTCAAACAGTCTAAAACTAGTCTTCACTGTTTGCAGTCACCAGCAGACTGTATAATTTTCATTTTTGCATTTAGTTGAGCAGTAATACTGCCAGAGAAAAGAAAGATCCACCTAAAAGCACAGAGTTCTTCGGTAATTATTTAATATAACTTCAAGTTTTGAAAGTCTGACAACAGCAGCTATGAGGATGTCACCCTATGATACTCAGGAAACGAATTAATCGTTTTCCTCTGTTTTTCCCAACAAGCTGCCTTTCAGGCACACAGTGAAAACATGATCACATTTTAAGATGAAAACAAAGGCATGTATGGTCAGTCATGACAAAGAGGCTACGACACAGCTTGAAATACAAAAAAATGGTTTTAAAATCAGACACGCAACACAGAATTAGTGACACAAAGTCACTTCAGTGTTAGGGAGCACACCAACAGAGGACGTATGCTCCAACAATGATGGTATCAGCCCTAAAGGTAGATTTTTTTCTAAATAAAGCTCTCATGTGGTATCACTTTCAGGTACTACAGAAGAGACAAAGTAAATTTTTTTCAGTGGACTTTAATTCCACTGTTTGCTAAGCAAAGTGTAATGTCTAAATACAGCGAACACATTCAAAAAAAGAAAGTCTCATTGCCAGTAATCCCACTGCCTGGCAAACACCTGAAATGCACGCACGCTCACGTATGGCACATAGCTGGAGGTGCAAGGGGCTCCTTCTTTTGACATACTTTGTCAAAAACTTGTTCAGAAATGCCTTCTTCCCCCATCCCCACCTCTGCAGTAGATGTCAGTCCGTTCACAGCTTCTGTTACTTGTCAGTGTCAGGGACTGCTTTTCAATATGAAGCACATCTATTGGCGTAAAATGAAACCCAAATAAAAGAATTTGGCTTTTTTTCAGGAGCGATGTGGTTGCACGGAACAGAAAACTGTTAGCTGTAATGTCCGAGGCACGAGATGCTGAGCTGCACATCCCTGCAGCTCTGCATACGAATGGGGGGCTTTATCAGAGCGGTGACAGCCCAGAGGACAAATCTGTCTATTTGAACACATTTTTTATCGCAGCCTTGTGTTGGATAATTGAGAACTAGTTTTAACAGCAGCTGGTGAATCCAGCATCTGTTGAATACCTAAGATACTGGCACAGCCTTAATGAATTGACATTTACATAGAGACATCTGCCACAGCGTGACTTCAGAAAGGCATCCACAGAGATACTTGTCCTCTAGCCTGATACCATCAGATCTCACTGGCAGACCTAATTAAAGCTAAACATTAGTTCTCACGCAGAGTCTACTTTTCCCACCTTAGCTCAGTTTCCAAGATTACTGTTGGGTTTCTTAACCCACAGGCAGACCCGATCCAGTTAGCAGCTTTTAAAATTAAGAACATCACTTCAGAGAGAGATTGGCTTGCCTATCAACTTCTCTTCCTCTGAGCCCTTCCATGTGAAAAACAGAACAGTAAAATTGGATACTAACATTTTTTAGAAAAAAAAGAAAATGGTTATCTCAGGATATCCCATCTTAAATTTCACAGCCTTTCTCCAACATTCTCAAAAAAATACTCAGGCCTTAATGCTATGCTGTGTTAAATTTTCAGTAATGCAGCCTGTAACGTATTTAGAACACTGTTGCTGTTTTGAGGATTTCTTTGTGCTGGACAAAGGATGTCGAAAAAAAATCTACTGAGTTACTTTTGCCAACCTGTTTCTATCTCTGCTCCAAAAGTGCCTGAAGATTTTGTGCCTATCTGCAAGACACAGGGAAGGCAGCAGCATGCCTCCTGGTAGAATGCTGCCCATTGAGCCACATCCAGATTCTTCATTTTCAGTGAAGGCAATTAACAGAACACAAAAGATAGCCTTGAATTCTGTAACACACACGCACAGCTCCTATGAAATGCCCCAGGGACATGGTCGCTGGCCCTTTCAAGATCCGAGCTGGAAATTTATCTTGGTTCTTCAAAGGATCTGTGCAGCATAAGAACAGGCTCATGATAATTTGACCTTTACAGAAAATGCAGCGCTCTCCACAGCTCTGGATTCTTTGTTCAGCGCTCATTTGCCAAGGATGTTTCCTAACCTCCAGGATGTTAAAATCCATTAGCCTCATTTTGAAGAGTTAAGAAAAAAAATAGTAATTATTTATTTGGAAAAAAACCCCAGCAAAAACCAGGCAACCAGCACAAGGCTGGTAGGTGGCTCTCCCAAGCCACAATAAGAATGACCATATTTTATTCATAACTTAGCCTGCTGATGATTAGAGAAACTACTTCAACATGGGAGAATGTTTTCAGCAGAATTACTGCCCTTCCAGTCGACTGCAACGACCACACTTCAGAAGGGGTCTCCCCATCACTATCAATCCGATTAGGTTTCCAGCACGGCTAAATAATTGCTTTGAAGTTCTCTGCAGTGTTAGCAATGATCTGCTTATCTAGTTAAGATACCATAGTGGGCCTTATTAGACTGGAAAACGTAGCTGAACTGATCACTCTCTGAACAGCTTCTAATATCCTTCCTCATTACTCCACCCATTCAATATTACCCCAAAGGATTTGGCTGTTCCATCAACATGCCTGCTTCAAAACAAGAAAGAATAAATCAGGGAGTCCATGCAGTTTCAAAGCCTGTGCCACAGGAGAAAGACGACTGGTGAAAGAACCAGAGAACATACCTTGGCATGATGGAGATCTACTCCATACATTGACAGTTTTTTGGCATTCTCCAGGAAATGCATCTCAGCCTCTGCAGGCGTCATTCCCCTGAGGAAAAGAAACCAATTCTAGCATCACTGTTAAGGAGACAGAATCTGAAATAAAATCCAGCGGCTGGAAAACATTTTCAGCCTGTCAGAACTACAGCTGAGCCTCTTCGGTAGCTGGGTACCTGCCAGAGCAAAGCTCTGGTGCAGACCCTGCTACCTTTCACGCCGCAAAGCTCTTCTCCGACCAAAGACATGGAGAGGAGTCTCATCTGAAAAATATTCAGTATACGACAGCAGATTCTAACACTTCCCCATGCACCAAGAGGGCACCTGACAGCAGGCTACAGCCCATGCCGGTGCCCTCTGCCTACCGGTGGCTCTTGTGCAGCTCGATCACTTTGTCCTCCAGCTCCTTAGTGTGATTCGGTGCGAAGCGAAACTCGCTGACATAGTCGCTGCCGTACTCGTCGGGGTCGTAGTCGCCGAGCTCCGACTGCACGGTGTAGGAGCCCAGCAGGGCCAGGGTGACGAACGAGCAGGGCAGTCGGCCTGACACAATGTCATCCCTCAGCTGCAAGCAGAGGTAGTACCTGCAACGGAGCACCAAGGCAGCTCAGACAGCGCTCCTCCACCGCTGCCCCCAACGGAGCCCTGCCCAAGGACCGCCAAGAGACCTCAGCTCCTCGACTAATTTGCAGACAACTCCCAAGCCCAAGGGTTTTCAGCAGTTAACAAGGATATTAATAATTTTTAAAAAAACACCCCTTGCCTAACTTATGGGTAGCAATGCCTAATTTATCTTCATAAAGCAGCACGGAGATTTGTTACTAAAATAGGTTATTACTTTGTTTAGTGACCTAGATGAAGAATTACCCACTAAACATACCAGGTTTCTATCATAAATCACTAAGATATATATAGTTAACTGATAATTCTTTTCTTTAAGAAGAAAAAAACCCAGATACTGTTCACTCATGGGTGGCTGAGCTCCGAGCTGTTCAAAAAACTTAAGCTGTCTCTTTAGTAAACTGTTGAGCTTTCTCAAAAACACACTGAAACAGTAAATGCTGTTAAAACACACTCATAAGCAGTGCAAGGCATCACCAGATAGAAGAAATCTGGAAAAAAGTGAAGAGCATTGGCTCTGTGGTAAAGACATCTTCCCAGGGGAGATCTGAGAGTGACAAGAGGAAAAAACCAATCCTTTATTTTGGCAGACCTCTCGAAGCGTGAACTCTTGGCACATGTCTCTCTGCACAGTGCCTAGCACAGGGGATGTCTGATCTAAGCCAAAGGCTCCCTGCTACTTTAAAAGCAACAAGCAATCCACTAAGCAAGGAAGGTTAAAAACATCCACAGGTTGCAAAATGTCAGACCAGGCCAGGGAATGGCTTGTCGATGGCCTAAAACTTGTCACGGCTCCAAAGTTTTCCTGCCTTATACCAAGGAGGAAAGCAGGGGAGGGTTTTTTTTCAGGCTGTGCTTGCGATCTGTACACAAAACCAGATAGCAGAGGTGCAGAATGCACAGCTGACTGACTTGGATAGCAGGGAGCAGCCATTTGTTACCACAATATTCCCCGTACCCTGCACATCGACTGCTTACCTAGTCAAATGGCATACAAAACTTACATCCAGGCTTATTCCCATCCCACTTCTGTCCTTCCATAGTTACGATTTTACTGACAATAACAACTTGTTACCACCGGCAAAACTGGGCATCAGGCATCTTTGTGAAAATTAAAATCAACTCTCAGGAATACGTATATTGGAAAAACTTGGGTTTAGGGTTAAATCACAGAATAGAAATAGTCTTCTTAGCTCAGAGGACAGACACTGTTCACGGTGTCTTTTCTGTCAAAGCACTGCATATTTTCCATAAGCTCATAAGAGAAAGGAAGCCAGCGGGAATACAAAACTTTCCTTTTCTTGGATAACTGAGTGCAGGCGCTACTATGAAAAGATTTTAAGCCCCTTCTAGGTAGGTATTTGACGTTTTAAACACCTGGTAATATCTTCAGATAGCTGGGCAGGGTCTGGAGGGTAGAATTTCACGTTAAATGCAAACTGCCAAGCACCACCTGGAAAAGAACACAAGTTGACTGAAAGTACACCGTACGTGCAAACGGAGACGCTCCTGCTGTTCCATTACCAGCAGACTTGGAAATACCCCAGCCAAGCAATTCATAAGAACACGATATAGTATCTTGTCCCCATACACTGTTCTGAAGATACTACTTTTGCTTCTCACAATTACAGCATTAGATCAGATTTTACAGCTCTTCTCTTACTTAGTGAGATTTGCACTGAAGCGAGGACCCTAAGGGAGCAGTAATTTATTACTAACTCTAAAAAACCCCTCAGTCCAAAAACAATGTTTACTGGAATTAACCATCTGAAAACCCAGCCTATACAAGCTTTAAAAACCAATAACCCAAAACACAGAGGCACTGGCAACACCGCGAGCCAGCGTACGAATGGGGTCTGGAGCAGCGTGATGGGCCGAGGTCTGGCTGCCCAAACCAGCTCACAGCATCCTCACGGAGCGCTGCCTCAGCACATAGCTCCTGTCTCGAGCAGACATAAATTCTTGTGCAGACAAAACTGCAAGGACAAACGCAGAGAGCATGAGTGAAAAGCACCATCCCCCAGAACACGACACCGGGGAATTCTCAATTAGTTATTTCAGTAAGTTTAGGCGACCCATGGGATGGATCCTGGTTTGCGTCACCACAGATTGTGAAATTTTTGTTGGAGCATTGGCTTTAAATGTTGTAAAGAAAGAATACCAAGAGTAAAAAACCCGGAGTTGAACACAGCATGTAAATATAAAAGCTATTCTGAAAAATGGGACAGGTTATACTAGTGCATATCTTGAATGCAAATAAAAAGCAGCAACAAAACCCCAAACCACAGTGTTTTTACAAGACAGGGTGGTTTTTCAGTAACAGGACTTTTCACCGACACCTCTACTGTGGGACATAGCTCCTCTAAGTGTTTCTACCACATAGATCACACTATTTCTGTAGTCAAGAGCACAAAGCAATGACACTTCTGTTTTCTGAAACGCATTGATGCCAAATTACAAATCTAACTATAAATAAATAAATCTCTCTTGAAAAGTCCACATCGACTATGCAATGACAAAGTGCTCGTGAACACTGTGAAGAACAGGACTCTTCCTTATAAACCCTACAAGGCAGGGCTTTCCCGTGATCTTCAGTGCAGGGGCACCTTCTGCATAGGTACCTCCTAAAAGGTATGGAATTTGAAGGTGTATCTGATACCCTCTCTAGTAAGAAAGCTTATACGCTGGATAGAGTGAATGTCCACTTGCCTGGAAATACTGTATGGTTGTCCTCATTGGGTGTTTGGGAGTATTTATTCAGGGACAACAAGGAAACTTCATCTTATGCAAAGCCTCATCCACTTTGGTCATCCAGGCACCCGAGAAAACAGGCTCAATGCGTGAGAAGACTTTGACATTTACCAGTGGGACTTTTGGCTCCTGGTGACACTTTTGGACTCCTTTATTTTAGGAACTTTTCCACTCTCTTGTGCCATAAAGGCCAGGGGAAGGAAGATGTGGTCAGCCACACGGATGGCGCATGGTCCCACCAAGCAGGGAGCGCAGCCCGTGAGCGATGCCTGGACCCACGATGGAGGGAAGGGGCCATGGGCTGAAAATCTGTGCCTCTGCACACACAGTGTAAATTAAACCTATCAGATAACCAGTCATGCTCCCAAGAGGTAAGATACCAGAGTAAGAGGCCTTCTCCTCTCTCTTACAGAGATTTAAATAAAATATCACCGTGCAAGTTAGCAGGTTATAACTAATGGGGTTAGTTATATATGTATATATATAATGTGAACCAGGGGCTGCACACACAGCAACAGCCTCATTTCTCAACCATGGGGATGAAATCCCTATGGTCTGCAGTGGAATCATGGATATCTGACTTTTGCACAACTCAACCAGCATTTACCAGGATTTTATATATATATAAATTTTTTTTAATCATTCATGGAAAGTGTTACATATAAAATCCTTGCTTTTCCACCCTGTCCTGTTCCAAACTTCTACGGCGAATTTTACAGAGCAAGCAAATTACTGCTTTCATCTTCTGCAAATACAGCTGTCCCCCGTGTCAAGTCCAGGACCAGGCTCTTCTGCACCCGTTCATCTCTCACTGTCACAACCTTTCATTGTCTTTCTCATGGCCTGGGCACGTATTAAACACAATTCAAATCAGTGGTTGGAGCTGAGCTGCTTTACTTGCATTGACCATCAGTTTAACCCGACTCATGGAGGTCTACAGCACCTTCCTCTCCAGATCCATCATCTCAAGAGAGTTAAAAAAGGCAGATTTTCATTACTTTATATTGTAGATCACTTAATGAAAATACTACTGGTGGAAAAGGTGCGGTTGCTCATAGCAAGTAAGGAAGTTTTTCAGCCAGTGTAAATTAACCCTTTGAATCTTGGAGAGGGAAGTGATCCATCTGCCAGGCCTGACCTGGCAAATGCGAACTACCAGATGAATTTGCTTGTGAAAGCACAACTGCTAGAAGAGACTATTTACAAAATGTGCAAAGAAAAAAACTGCTGAGATTGTCCTGCCAAAAAAAGTCACATATACAAGCATTCCATCAATTTTAAAAAGTGGTGAAGGGGAAAAAAAGGCAGGTCAAATTTTGAGCCTGGCAGCCTTGACACGTTTTTCCTTCACGAGGTTTTTGAATTTCTAATGTAGCAGAGGGCTAAATTTAACAACTGAGCTTTTTAAAACATTCATGTGAAGCAGAAAATTGACTGGTTCTCTGTGAATTGAATGGTCATTTTAGGAGCAAAGTTCAAGCTTTTGAAATGCAGGAAGGAAAGATGTTTTAGAGCGCTATCTTTGCATCACTGAAGTATTTCGGTGTGAGGCACGAGCCACGTTCCTGGATAGGATATAAAAATCAGTAACGTCAAAAAATAATTTATATACGTGGCCCAGTCTCTAAGGTTACGCTGCTTAATGTCAAACTTCAGGTTTCTGCATCTCTGCAAATGTCAAGTAGTTTTCAAGCAATGTAAGTTCATGTGCTACGAGCCTCAGCAACCACGTGTGCTCATTATGGGGTAAAATACTTAAAAGATACAGGAAATTCCCGTGACAGAGACTCGGGACGGGACATGAAGGGTGGCTGTGGAATACGTTTTGTCGCGCTCTCCCGGGGGCAGGTGTCGAGAAGGGGGCCATGGCCCCATCCCGCCTGTCCCCCCACCCTGTGGGCCAGGACGAGGGGCTGGGGCTGCTGAGCCCCTGGGGCCGGGGCCACCCAGCAGCACGGACCCTTTGAGCCCAGAGCTGATGCCACTGACAGCAGTCTGGAGGGAGACACTTTTCTGTGTAGATTCTGACACCAGAACGAAAGCTTTCCAGACCCCCTGAAATAAAACACACAAACAGTAACAAACTTACTTCGGATCTGCTTCTTGATTTCCTTGGCAGGGTCCAACCAATTCTGCAAAGAAAATGTTTTCTTTTTCAATTTGTATTAGAAAACACAATAAACATTATTTTTAAAACAGCACTATGAGTCAAAGCTAGAACACGCGCAGGTCTGCCACCCCTTTCTCCTTGGAGCAGCAGTGGGCAGGGATAGCGCTAACTTTCAAGATGCAGCCCTGGGTAGAAGCAGGTTTTTAATTAACCTTCCCAGACACTGAGAGGCTGAACAGTTTGAAATAAAAAATGTAAAAATAGAAATCAGTAGAACAAATTCACAGAAAGCTTTTGAAAGAGTATCTTCTGGGAAAATTAAATTTCTACAAGCTTGTTAAGATGGTGTTTGTTTTCTTTTTTTTTCCTTCAGTTGGTTGTTTTTTCATCTAATCCTGGAAGTGCTGAACAGTCTTGCTATAGGATAAGCAAGAGCAGTGCAGGGCACTGCCCCGTTTGCAAACCAGCGTGGGTACGAGGGGCTCCGCAGGGCGAAACCAGAGGCAGAACCGCAGCACCGGGGCTGTCCCCACTCACGTCGTGCAGAGCCCCGTGACTACGCAGGACAAAACCCCTGCCGAGAAGGTGGGCAATTATCACAGCGATGTGTTACTACTCCACGGATGCCCAGAAGCAGACGAAATTCCTCTGGAGGGGGTGAGCAGCTGCGTGGGGTCTCCAAGCGTCGCCGCTGCAGCCAGAGCTTACAATTCATAAAGCTGCTGGCTCTGTATCTGCCTCTCGGGCACTGGGAGGTAAAGGCCCTGCACTTCTGCCTCGTCCCCTAACAGAATCAAATTAGTATTTAAAATGCGTCACGCAGCCCGGAACATAAAGTTCGTTTCCCCAAGGAAAGTTCTGCTTTCTCCAAAGAAGATAAACAAATGCATCAGAGAAAAAAAAAAAATACTAAAGAAATATCAAACAAGCAGCACACAACAATCCCCCCCCAACAAAAACAACCAGTTTGCAGCTGTCCAAACTTGGTCTGTGGTGCAAAACATGAGCCTGAAGAGCTCCAGCTATTGCTGAGCAGGAAAGCACACCATGCACCAAGAAATGAAAAGATGCATCAGAATTTCTGTTTTCAAAGATGACATGTGATGTGGGCACATATCTTGTCCGGCTGGAAGTTATATGGCTGGAAGTTAACTGGCAGAGGATGGAGGTGAATTGCTAAGTGCTTTGACACGAAAAATATGCATGCTATCGATCAAGCAACGTGGTGGCAGGCGGTATTCATTTAGCTGTTCAGCTCTGTAAAACAGCTGTCGATCTACACGTTTAGTGCCTCTAAACCACCTGTTAATAATGAATAAATTCTTCTCTTTCCAGTACAGGAAAGCACACCTGTCTTGAATTGCACTTAAGCATCTGCCCAACTTTTTCCACAACTCAAAACTAAGCATATGCTAAAGCGCTGTCTTGCACTGGCATGGACCAAGTGTCTGCTTAAGTGATTTTCTGAATCAGAAAAAAAGTCTTCACATTTAGAAGTCTGTAAAGAAAGGAAAAAAGAGACACTAAAAGACTGATTTCTTTGGTATCACATACAACTGCAACTAAGGGAAGCCTAGAAAATAAAACTGTTGTTCTCACAAGACAGCTAAACCAACAGTAATAGCTCCAGCTTCATCAGGGAAGACCTTTCAGGGCATGCAAAGCACAAAATACCTTCACCCGATGAGGTCTGCTGGGCTATGGCACATATTGCTAAAGAAGTTTTGTTACTGGTTTCTTTAAAAATATTTATCTTAAAAAGCCAAAAACCACCCAGCATTATTTTAAATTATCCTTTGACACTCCCTCTTTCATCATAACAGGTCAACAATAATCTGTATACGTATACCACCTGAAGAGTACATCATCTGGATGCTGTTAATATGCAGCTTATTTAATACTGAAGTTGAGAAGCAGATAAGCAGAACGCGATTCACTATTGCTGCCAACTGCTTCTGAAGACTTATGCCTTTAACCAAATCAACACTAACACTAATATAAAGCAAGTCAAGACTTAAAGCCTTACTTTATCTTTGCAGCTAGCAGGAGCAGTCAATCAACCCTGTATGTACAGCCTATCTGTATCCCAACCATACTACTACATAAACTATATTTTAGTATTATATGTTTAGTAGTGTGTCTATGAATGTAAATCTTTCATCTACAGCAGTAATGAAATAAATTGTACTAGAAAGAGAAGCAGCTATATGATTAACTTATTTCATGTCATAAACAGCCAACATGGAGGGAAACTGAGGAAACACAGGGGATGTTCTCCAGAGGTACAGAATTATAAAACACAGCAGCTCATCTATGGAACTTGGCAAGGAAGAGAAAAACAACTTCTGGACTGTTGGAAACTGTATGGAGGGCGTCTCGGCGACCTCTGATGTCCACATACCAACAGTCAGTTGCAGTTCTGCGGATTACCTTTTGGTTTTCTGTGTCTCTGTATGTTAGCCCAAAGTAGTCTTTTTCCAAAAGGTTCAGATGCTCACACACCTTGTCGAATAGCACTTGACCTCTGGAACGCTTCTGTGGGAAACAAACAGAGAAAAAAAAAAATCACGTTTGCCAAACAAAGTCATATAAGCATTAAAATAACACCTTTTCTGTTTAATCCTCAAATCAATAATCCCAACATCATTTAATTCAACACATCCATCTTTCAAACCCATTGACCTGGAGCTTCATAAGAATCTGCTGAATGGTGCCAACCTGCTTTTCATAAAAGTCCAGGTCTTCCTGGGGAGTTAAAAATCAATCAACACACATCACGTTTCAAACTGCACTTAGAAGACCTCTTTTGTCTTTCGGAAATTGCAACTTCAAATGCATGCTGAGGTCCTATCTCAGAAAACAGGAGCATTCTTTGTGTGCAACAGTAGCAACAAACAAGGGTACAAAAAATTCGCAGTCATGGACTGCCAAACCTGTAACTCAGAGATGACCCACTGGAGGAAAAACCAAATGTGGAGGTATTTCTTGCTTCAGTAACTACGTGGACCGATTTCAGGATCCTTTTTTGCGTGATATACCGGGAAACACACTAACACCATCTACTGAAATGACTGCAAGAGCCAAGTATCTCACTGGGAACGCAGCTGGGTGAGAAATCAGCTTTCCGGTGTCCCACTAACCTTCTTTACCGCTAACGCGTGAGATGAGCTCTCTCACTGCCAACAGCCAGAGCCATCAGCAGAAGCTTTGTAGTATCTCATATCGGATGGTAAAAATTCAGGTCATTCTACTTCTCAGCATCATATGTGACATTGAGAAAAAACCTCAAAAAACCCAAACACAGACAAGAAACGTATTCTTCATAAGCTATGAGTGCTGCCTTTGATATGCATTAATTATTATAAACAATTCAAAATCATTTGGGCCACTGTTTCATCACTGCCTACTTCCCTAAGTGCAACTCAGCTAAAGCAAAAAAAATCTCCCCACTTCACATCAAACACACACATAAATATCTGAGTTGATGCCAGTGCTGCAGTGCCTGTACCTGTAGCACAAACGTGACTTGAGGCAGACTGGAAACACGCTACTCGCTCCCAACACAGCGCAGGAGGCTGACGTGGAAGAGAAGGGAACGCCGCCTCCAAATTCCAGCGCCCGGACCGCGCTGCCAGCCCAGCAGCCTTGGCCCGTGGGCTGGGTAAGCCCAGCCAAGAGGACAGAAACAAACCAGAACCGAGGGTCGCTGCCTAACACCCTGCGAAAACATTATGAGAGATGATGGAGGGAGTTGTGCATTGTAACCTAATTCATGTTAACCTCAGTATTTCTATTGAGGCTCTGACGGTGTATTAGAAACGAAGCAGGGAAATACCCTCTACGTTTTTATCAATGGGGAAACTGAAGAGTGTGGCTGACAGCATCTAACAAGCCCGGACAACTTTCTCCAGCTGAGATAAAACCAAGCACAGAAGCGCACTGCAAGCGTACTGCTGCAACTTCATTTACTGTGCCTTCCAGCATCACTTGAGCAAACAGCTCTAGGGCCTCGTCCTGCTTGCCACACGCTTTCCACTCCGTAGTAGGAAGCAGAACTATATCCCAGCTCCTTCATAATTTAAAATAAATGTTTAGTTAATTCTTCTCGCCCCAACCTTGGAAGTAGATACTGAGAAGTTGGTGGTTTTATACTTCGTGCTCCATGGAGATGATCAGGTAGATGAAAAAAAGATTTCACTACTGGTGTGCAGAGAGGAGCCAAGTCAGAGCCTTCAAGCCCAAACAGTCAAGTTTCTGCTACAAGCAAGCAACGCTGTATTTTGCCAAATTTCTGGCTTTTCTCCTTGACAGAAACCCAAGCAGTTATACTGAACAGGGAGAAATAAGCAGGTCAGCTCTACAGGCTACCTGCTTTGAGAAACACGATGTCTGCATTACTGCACACTGCACCACAATACATTTACGTGTATTTGAACTGTGACACTCCTCTTAAGTCACACAAGGCCAGCACAGCAGCTGTTTTATGTGGCTGATCCAAACAGCTACACAGGCATCAGCTCTGAGAAACTGCAGCAGCGGCTGCAAGGTGCGGTGCTTTAACAGGGAACTGCAGGACACAGCTGTGTGGGTCTGTGCTGCAGTGAAAACCAGCCAACCAACCAATGAAACCCCCGTGCTCAGGATTTCTTGTTTGGGTGTACATTGCGGGCACGTGAGCACATGTATGGCGAGCCTGGAATAATTAGCATGGCTCGTTTTTTGTCCATGACTAAATGTATCCTCCCCCTCTTGGAGGAAGGTGCCCAAATTGTTCTCAGCCACTTGCCACAAAAATCCTGCTGCATCAGGATAGGGGAAAACCCTGCTGGCGCTGTGAGAGGACATCCGAAATACCACGTGTAACTGACAGCCCTTCCTGGACAGGGTCCTCTTCACCAGACACCAGGTGTGAACCGGTGATGGTTGAGGGGAAGCCTCACCAGGACCACTTTTATTCCTTGCACTCTGAAGAAATGCCCATCAGTGTCCAGACAGATGAGCCTCAGGTGCGCCTCTCCCCAGGCCAGAGCTGACCCACGGCAGCAGGATGGAGAGGGCTCCTGTCACGCATGGAGCAGGGCTGCCTGGCAACGGAGCCACCACTGACGCCCTCCAGATCCTTGTGTACCTGTGTACACACAGCACTGCCGCTTCGTACCCACGCAGCGTTAGCACACGCACCCTTTTTCTAGAACAGCATCGCACAAAAACACAGTGCTGGGAGGCTACTGAATTAATCCATGGGAAATTAAGAGGTTTAGTTAGGAATATATAATTAAAGGAACTGAACAGACCTCCCGTGCTCTTGCTAATTGCTTTTATTTTACTGTGTGCCCAAATCAGCATGCCAGACAAGGCACAGGTTATCATTTGCTTTAGCAGGTAGAGAATGGGAGGAGGAAGAGAGAAAGGTCAAGTTACAAATTCATGCAGCTCCTCAACCCACCCTGAACCTTTGCTTTCCACCATTTTGGGGTGACAAGTCCAGGGCGATGAAAGACTCACAGTCTGTTGGTTTCTGTGGATCACAGGTTAATGCCAAAAATGCCAACAAATTCTAAACAGTCCAAAAAACGTGGATTAAAAAAATAAAAATAAAAAAAATCAGACTTCATGCTATAAAATACTGGCCCTGTAAATGAAGAGTTTTTCTAAAAGATAAATACGGCAAGAGTGTCCTCCAGAAACATTCTTAGCTGTTTTTCAGGCATGAATGGGATGAAATGAAATGTGCAGAGGTGGAAAAAGGAACACCTTGCTTAAGCTTTGGGATATCAAGACAACACAAAGAATGCAAAACACAGATTGAACGGTGCAAATGAGAACAAGAGTCCAGAAGCAAAAACTTTATGCCTTTCACAGCCTGCTCCCTGCAGCTCCATAAAGGCCAGGGCTCTCGCTCGAAGCTCGAAGGGGAATAAACAGCCTCCTGGTCAGGCTCCCAGTGAAAGCAGCCAGCAGCAGCGAGCTTGGCAAGCCCGCGCCCACCAGCAATTCCCACACGCGAGGGAGAGCAGAAACGGCCTCTCTCCTCGCCAGCTCCTCCTCGGTGTTGGAGCTGAGCTTCTCCCACCTCGGGAGAGGCCACAAAAGGCTCTCCCGTCCCGCAACTGGCTTCTCCAGCAACAGTCCACGCTCAAACCCCTCCATGTTGGCTTCTTCAGCCCGTATCCCTCCATCACAATCCCACCCCCTTACAAGATCACCAGACCAAGATAACGCGTTGTACATCACTGAGAGCGAGGAGCTCAGAAATTAAGTACTTCCATTTTAGCTCTGGGTGGATAACAAGATTATTATAAAGTCAGTTGTTCTCATTGGTGAATATTTGGGTACAATGTCTGGTCTTAATGCAGAAAATTAATGAGAATGTTTTCCTTTATTATGATTAAGCCCATTAGCTGTAACTTACTTATGATAAACGAACATTATTAAAGTGAAAAAATGCAAGCCTTTGCTACAGACACATTATCACTTCAGCCAAAAAACATGTGTTGCGCATTAAGGCAGTCACAGAATCACAGACTGGCTGAGGCTGGTGGGCACCTCTGGAGATTGCCTAGTTCACCCCCCCCCAGTTCAGGCAGGGCCACCTAGAACAGGTTGCTCAGGATCGTGTGGGTTTTGAGTATCTCCAAGCATGGAGACTCCACAGCTTGTGTGGGCAACCTGTAACAGCGTTCCACCACCCTCATTACAAGAATGTTTTTTTCTTTCATTTAAAAGGAAATTCCTCTATTTCAGTTTGTGTCCCCCATCTCTTGTCGTGGCATATGATACCGCTGACCACAGTCTGGCTCTGTCTTCTTTACCCCTCCCACCAGATATGGATACACGTTGATAAGATCCCCCTGAGCTTTCTCTTCTTCAGGCTGAACAGCCCTGGCTCTCAGCCCTTCCTCCTAAAAGAGATGCTCCAGACCCTTCATCAAACTCTCTCCAGTATGCCGTCTGCTTTGTATGGGGGAGCCTAGAACTGGACCTAGCACTCCAGGAGCTGAGCAGAGGGGAAGGATCGCCTCCCTTGACCTTCTGGCAACACTGCCCAGGATGGCACTGGCCTTCTGTGCTGCCAGGGCACATCGTTGACTCTTGTTGACCTTGCTGTCCACCAGGACTCTCAGTTAATGATACACCCTGTATTGCAGCAATCAAGCTACCAAAACCATATGTTTCTGTACTCCGAAAATTACATGGAGAATTAAATGGCAAATGAACAACCAACAACTTAATACAAGGATGTGACACCAAACCTCCTTGACACACAGGTGCTAATAAGACCCCAGGAACCCTCTGTGTTATTTAGTGACATACAGGTAAAAGATAAGAAAGATTTCAAATGTTACTTGCTGCACGGTGCTTCCCAGACTGGAAGCTAGTTGAGCCTGAGGAAAATTTATCACGATCCAGAACTGCCGCCTTCAAGAGGCAAATTTTGCTTCTTTCCAAGAGCACAGTCTTGGCTGCCCCACACCGGGAAGCACCATCTCTCAGAAATGTGTCCTCATGCTGCTGTGGCTCCTGGCTTGACAGTCCTGCACTGTCCCCAAAGCACGACCATTTGCAACTGTCTGCAGGGCGTTTTGGCACCCACCTCGGTGATGCAGCCAGAGACTCTCTTCTGATGGACCCTCACCCTGAACAACACACCTTCGCTTGCTGGGTAACCTCCAACCTACCACACTGGCCACCTTTCTTAGCTTCATTCCAGCAGAGAGGCATCCGTGCTGATGACCTCTCATCACTCGGGCTTCTTCCAGACCAAATCCAACCCTCTGCCTGACAAATTTCTCCCTGGAGTGGCAATGCCACACTGGGACCGGTACCTCAGCAAGGCTGAGGAGCCTCCATTCTCAGAGGGTTTCAAGGCATTGGCCAGGAAATGCCACAGCTGGCCGGACCCAGGGCAGGCCATTGCCCTGCTCAAATCAGGGGCCTCCCCAGTCCCTTCCAGCCAGCGCGGCTGTGATACTGGGCTCCCTGCGCACCTCCGCAGGCACTAAGGGGTTAATTGTCGTGTGCCTGATTAAAACGCAGAGCGTTAGTCTACTCTCATACTCTATTTTTACTTATGAGCAGATTACCTTCCTCTCACTGATAGGGCACTAGGATGAGGAGCTGAAGGGCGGAAAACAGCCCTCTCAGCTTCCTTGAAACCAAAGCTAGTGCACCCTCCAAAGTGTCGCGTTGTGGCGCGGTTCTATTTTCGCATCCGACGCTGCGGTCTCACGCGGATGCAAAATGCTGACCCAGGGCTGTCTGCAGCGCGCAGGTATGCCCCTCCCGCTCGAAAGCACATACAAGAGATCGCTTTCAGACCGAGCGCTACGGGCAAGGGAAAACCCGAAGTCGGAAAGAGCCCCACAGCCAAACAGCTATAAACGGGTTCCTTTTTGCCACCGATAGCTGCCGTCTCCACCACACAGCACCCAGAACGTCGGGGCACCCCAACGCACTGCCACCTCACCTCCCTTTCTGTTCAGCCGAGCAGAGCAGCAGGACGAGCAAGTACCGCAGCCGTGGACCTGGATCTTAAACGGAGAGAGTCTGCACACATCTTTCTGCGCGAATACATACGCAAACACGACACCGCTGCTCTCCTCGGAAAAGCTGTCAAGCAGCCAGCAAACACCACCAGCCCGGCGTCAAGCTCTGTCCAATTACTGTGATAGCTCTACTCAGGCACGACGGCTGGAAGAAGGACAAACAGATTAGTATCATGAAATCCCGGCAGGAATAATTGGAGTTTAACTGACGTTGAGGTTATCTGGTTCACACTCCTCATCAGCATTCGCACCTTCCGACGGATCTCAGCCATGCGCTGTACAGATGCGTGGGCTGGCTCCAGCCTGGCATCCTGTAAGGTATTTCGGGATGCGGCTGTACTAACTTCGTCCTTCTTCCCTGTTCTTTCTGGTGGGGAAGTATTAGCTAATTTTTTCATTTGCAACGTGCATGATGCAAAAGATTCCAGTTGTGTCCACACCACTGATTTTTACTTCATTTTACTGTTTCGATTTAAATTGCACTTGGCAAGTTTATTTAGGCCAGGTGGTGATCTCCTCTGTGCAAGCGCAAGGAAAACACCCATAGCAGTTAAAATGCATACAGCAACACATAACTAGCATACACGAGGGGAAGTTTCCCCCTCCCCGCGTTGCAGCTTCTGCAATTATTCTTGCAACACAACCAAGTGTAAATGATTAGTTGGTTGTCAGGAATACTTTGTACTCGCTGCAGTGAGCACTCTTTTCCCACAAATTCCCTCAGCGGGTCTCTGAGTCGCTGAAATTCCAGCGTCCTGACAACATGCTTTCTCACTCTTTCCTCTGAATTACCCAGCTTACAGAAAAATATGCCCAATCCCAAAAAAAAACATTACTTGCGCAAATAGTCATTACTTGCAAGTTCAAATGTATGCAAGCTTCCAAGAGCACTTCTGTACTGAGAACCCCATTTCTCAGGGATGGATTTGACCATCATAAATATGTCATGATTTAATATGCATAGGCAAATATGTGCATAATTTAACACAGATATGTGCACACATAAACATATATAAATTTATGAGTAAGTGAATGTTCAGTGTGGCTCCAAATGCAGAGGAGCTGGTGGTCACATCACAGCGCTTCTCCATCTATGCAGAGTCAACCAGAGGTCCTAAACTCAAGCGATAATCTTGGTAAGGAACACATTTTCCTCTACATATGAAATAAAAATCTGCACACTATGACCTTGCCCGTATTTTTCCTGAAAGACTTTGAGCTGGTCAAGATACAAAGGGCTGAAGCGAGAAATTCTAGAAGCTAATCATTGCTTTTCAGGCTAAAAAATTTCCAAATAGGGAGACTGTGTTTTTTGAACAAATCTTCATTAGAAAATGGGGGGGGGGACGACACACCCACACATAGCAGGCGGTTTATTTTTCCCAAGGAAGATAAACGGAAGAAGTCATTCCAAAAAAGTTTTTATTGCATTTCAGAGGATTTGCTCTTGGGCAACTTACACTCCTCCACAGTTTCTCTCCACAGGGAAAAGATGATGAAGATGAAGGAGAAAGGTGACAGAGGAGAAAAGAAATGCCGAATTTCTTCAAATGTGCTGTTTCCCAGCTGAAGTCCCCAGCAGGAACCTAAGCGGGGAGCACCCAGGAAGAAGCACAGGAGCGTCGACTGGCAGAAAATCAGCAAGTCTTCCTCTGGTTTACTGAAGTACCTCTTACAGACGACACGTCTAACTTGCAGGATGTGAGCTTTTAAAAACATAACACGACTTAACCGCTGGAATTTAGGCCCCTACATCCCCTGCTGTGCTTGCTGAAAATGGCACTGGCAGTTCCAGAAAAATCAACATTTCGTTTATCTGAAAGTTCAGTGCGTTGCAAGTGATGTTCTAGGCATTACACAAGACATTTTAAAGAAAGCCACTTCTGCTACTGAACAAAAGCTTTGGTGAAGTTACCAGTACAACCCTGTACACCAAAGACAGTGGTAAGATATACAAAGTGACACAGCAAACAACAAATACCCTACTCCCTTCTCCCACACAGACAAACAGAGAAAAGCCTAAAGACAAAAGAAATGAACTCATCCAGACTTTTTTCTCCAAATATTTTATGTATCTTAGTGAAAAATCTTGGTTCTGGCATATATGGTGTATTATAAGTCAACATTTATGAGAACACATTCATCCCTTGGACGGACGTAAGACTCTCAACCAGTTTGTAAACAGTTTGCCAGCATGTGTAGGAGATATTCAACAAAATCTTTCTGCCAGCCTTTCAGGTGGCAAAGAAAATAAAGGCACTGAAATAAGTTTCAAAAAAATAACACATTCAGTTTTTGGCTGTCAAAAGGAAACACCATTTAATCGTCTACGCACTTAGTTATAGCTACTAATGAAATTTCACTGGCAAACTGCATTTGGAAAAGTCCCAGGTCACAGTTCCACATACAATCCATGGAATACACAGTTTAGCCAGATGTGGGAAGAACTAAAAAGCTAGGCAATTTCAGAAAGATATTGTCCAATAAAAGCTGTGTTAAAATGACTTTTTTTTTTCCCAATATGAATACACGTCATATAAAGAAACGCTTCTCCTGAAAGCTGCATGCCAGTGCAAGCTCTCCAAATGTACTATTTCTTTATTGACATTTTTATGTGTGACCTGCATAAACATCCCAGTAGGTGACCAACGTATTCTGATACTCTGAAATAAAAACTGTAATATTATTTTGCCTGTCTCTGCTTGTTAATTTAGAACTTTATCCTGTACTTCTGCACACGTATAAATGAACATCACATAAGAAAACTTACAGTAGACTAGAAAGTATTTTGACATACAGTGACAACTGCTCATTTTCTTTTTTCCCTCATCATGGTAGTACTATAATTATTCAGCTTAACTGATATTTATTGTCATTTAGCACATTGAAATGTATTACCATTCCTGAAAATAACCTTTTCTGAGACCTATCTCCTAAGTATTTAATACAAGCATTTAGATAAATACCTAACACTGTCTATGCTATAGTTACATACCTGCACCAAGCGCCAATGACATTGTATAACACGACACGGTTTTTATCAGGGGCAACCTTCTTTAATGCCGTTTGAGCTTGCAATCCTAAAAAGCCAGCACTAATCTAAAAAAACCCATGGGACTGCTAAATCCCAGTAAGAAGATTGGTGACCTAGTCCCGATTCTGGCACCAAACCAAATCAGGGTTTTTGCCTTCTGCATCGGCAGCGGAGATCACACCAGCGCTGGCGTCACACGAGCTCCGAGCGCAACCGATGCGCACACTACACGCTTTGCAAGCTTAGGAATAAAGCGGGCACCTCGTTCACGGCAATGCAGAGCAGCAAAAGGGAGCACCTGAGAGATATTAAATGCTCTGGAGCACGTCTCTACACATGGAAGCATAAGAGCCGCGGCTGCATGTGCACAACGGCTACAGAAATACCTGTCAAACTTGATGATTATCAAATGCTTGGGCATCTCAAGTGCACCAACAGAATTCATACAGTAAAAACTGAGATTGGTAACAGCTTACTTGCGCTACTCTCCGCTAAAAGTAAAAAACAGTGGATGCTACTTCTCAAACAGCAGCTCAATTCTCAGCACATTGATTAGTCCCACACACTTGCTAAATTCTAACATAATATAATAAACCTTATTCCACAATCTGGAAGGCTTATCAACAGAGAAAGCAGCTCCCTTGCTCAGCTTTCTAGAGAACACAGATTGTTTGGGCTTGGATTTTAACTAGCTGTGCAGCTGATCCACGGGCTTAACGCCTCCCGACTGCCCTACCGCCTCCTGCAAGACCCTCTGTGGTAACTCCAGATGTTCTCTCGGGACTCCATACAGCTTTCCAGCTGCAGTTATAAGTATTTCCCTTATTCCACCTATACTCGGATGAACTCAGCAAACACTCGTCTCTCCTGTGTAATTGCTAACTCTGCACAAGCTTAGCACTGACACAGCAAGGGGAACCAACCACTACCCGTACCATAAATAGTTAGTGGCACATATCAGCAAAAATCAACCATAAACACCTTGTTTATTTTCAGCTGAAAAAAGCTCTACTGTCAACATAGTCCAATTTGCAGAGTAATGTTGCCACACGAACTTTAAAGCCACAGAGCTCTCCCTGACCTACATCGCCAGGCTGGAGTGAAAAATCAAAAAACACAACACACAGAAACCATAGCACAGAAAGATGCTCTTGAGACAGGAGAGGCAGCACGACGCTCAGGCTTTGAGATTTGGGGTACCTTAGACAGTATCACACCATCAATACTGGGGTTGTCAAGAAAAACAACGTAGCCTATTCTCAAGCTACATCCAAGCTTTATCCACTTCAGATCAAAACCCTTTCTGCCAGAGCAAGATAAAACCTGAGAGACAGACCTTGCTGCCTATCAAAGCTTTGCTTTACAAGCAGGTACTTCCTCACCATCCAGTCCCATCCCTGATATTTTGTTCACTGTATCAACAGACAGGGATAAGGAAACACCAAAGCAGCCCAGCGAACACTGCATGGGGCTCAGCTGGAAAAAATCACCCATACGAGGTGTTAGGATTTTATGTGACAGCTAAGATTTTTAGGAGATGCTAACAAAGTGAACATTTATTTAGTTTTGGTCTGGAAAGAGCAGCTCTAAAGTGTTAACGTGGAGACAACACCTATCAAATGGGAACAACTAGCAACTGAGCTGAATTCAGATGGCTCAGTGGGGAGCCGGGGCAGGTAACAGGCACTCCAGTAATGCAAAAGCGGGGCAGGAAACATGAAAAAACGCAGGGAGGCTTGGGAGAAGTGTGACCGGGCAGCGGCAAGAAAATGAGCAATGGGCATGGGGTAGATAGGGGAATGGACACATCGTCCAGAGATAGCAGGAGGCTGTAAAATCTGAGCATCCATTTGGGGAAGGAAAAAGGGTAGGAAAAGCCCTTCATCCAGTGTTTGCAATTTAAATTCCAGCAGCGCTTACAAACGCGTGTGGAGGCTGGACGCTGGCTGCACCAGGCACCCAAGTAAGAAGCAGCAGGCTCTCCAGCGTGAGGACCACCCCAGGGCGACGTGCCTGGAGAAGACAGGCATGGAGAGACTGACACAATCTCACCCGGTGAGGGCATCAGCAAGGATGGTGACAAGGACAGGCCCCCTGGAGCCAACAGACCTCTACCTGTCTGGGGTAAAAGGCGGGTAAAAGCTTATCCTCTTGGGGGCTCTTGCTAACAGGTTATCCAGCAATGAGCCTTTCAGTACCTGGGTTTGAGTATGCATGACCAAAAAATTTTTAAAAACTTCGCCAGATGGAGAACAAGCTCCTCTTGCCTGGCTCATGTCCAACTGGTGCACTAAGGGGAGGGAACCGGAGGCAACACTTCACTAGGAAGTTTTCAGCTATTCACTTATTCCCTAGAAGATGCAGTTTCAGGGCAGCTGAAAATATTTTTCAGTGTAGGTCGACCTCTCTCAACAGTTTTCACCATTATGAAAAACGGCTGGTGCCTCCAAAGTATCAAATTAAGACATTACTCTGCTAAACTTATCATTTCACTGCCCAAGTCATTTTCAGAAACTGCTAATGAAAGGCAAGAGATAAGAGGACAAGATGCAGAAAATGGATGTGGAGAGAATGTGTACAGATTTTTATTTTTCTTTTTAATTTTAAACTTTTGGCATTATTTTGTGACAACGTCCTCTGCTGTGCCAAAAGGTGGAATTTAAAGCCCAACCTGGTGTTTATTTGGTGTAATGTCTGAAGGAGTGACTTGGGTTTAACTCTTGGTTCTCCTTCAGTCTCTGTGAAAAACTTACATATTAACGGGAAGAAACACAAGACACCTCAGCTGTCTGGTTCCTTAGGTGTGCTTCCCTGCCTAGGTTACAAGACACCTTTTCCCTGAACACCACGCAGCCCAGATGCTCCCAGCTGCGAGGAGCTGAGGGAGCTGAGCCTGTCCTGGCGAGGGGGAAACACTCCAGCCCCACAAGTGCCACACCAGCATCCCCGCTGCGCCTCGGGGCATTTCCAAAAGGCTTGGCTCAACTTCTTTGATGTAGATTTCTTTAGCTTCAATGAAGTAATAATAATAATCATCATCATCACTATCACCACCACCACTAAATGGGAGCCCAAACATTTTTATTCTTGTTTCAATTACCAAACCGAAGCAAAAAGCCTTTTTTTGCTCCGCCTCACAGCTGGTTATTATGAGCTGGACAACATCGGTATCGATTTCCAGACCGTTACGCTTCCTGAATTGACAAGTATTTTAACTCATAAAAGGCTGCACACAGTATTTGGCAAGAGCAAGGCAGAAGAGTTGTGTAATAACTCCATTCAGCTGGAACGCATTCAGGCAATACTGAGACTCCTACTGACATGTGTCAGGTAACATAGATCTTAACTGAATCCCCTGGCTAATCTAAGTCAGCCCTAATTAGCAGGTCTGGGGACAGAAAACATTCAGTGTAACGACAACGTAGCATCTCAACCCAGTCACATTTACTGAAACATGTCCCGGGGAAGGAACAAAAACCTAACACAAAGCTCCTCATATTAAAATGACTGAAATATAAGCAAGGGGTAGGTCAAAAGGAAAAGACTTCTTAAAAAAATTCCCTCTTGCATCAAGTAATCAGTTTCACATGTAAAGCCATGTGCAAGAGACTGTGGAATTCATTAAACAATTAAAATGCGCAGGAGGTAACTGAAACTGTATCCTTCAGAAAGCAGAGCGCATCTTATTACAGAGGTTTCCTTCCTGACCTCAAAGCTTACCCCAAAATGGATGAGAAATTCAATGTTATTAAACTTCCCGAGCAAAAGCGGCGTGCAGGTCCGTGCTGAGACGGCTCCTGGGGAAGGGTTAGCTCGGGCACTGCGCAGGGACAGGGACAACGGGGCCACGCATTTCCCCACCGCCATACAGAAACACAGAAGGGCTTTTCCTCCAGAGGCAGTCTTGCAAGCCAGATTTGGAAAAGTGGGAACAGAAACACATAGAGCACTGAAGTCAGCCCCTGCTCTCTTTCATTTCCGGCAGTGGTGGCAGAGCAGACAGGAGTCTGCTTGTCCTCTATTCTTCAAGACTGTCTTACGACCATCTTTAATGACTTCTTTTTTGAGGAAACATCCATGTGCTCCCACTTTTTCACAGGAAAAAGAAAAATTCATGCAAAACACAACACTCCATCCTATTTAAGAATCCATTTACTTCACGTCCATTTTGTCTCCAAAAAGGAATTTCAGCACACACTTGTGCGGGGCAGAAGGGACCTGTCCAGTACTCCAGATGGGGCCTCCCTAGGGCAGAGTAGAGGGGAAGGAGAACCTCTCTCGACCTACTGGCCACACTCTTCTCAATGCATCCCAGGATGCCACTGGCCTTCTTGGCAGCCAGGGCA
>Ga0181612_148390_pt1 | contig 27522 bp, 9 predicted proteins | sample HoacroProtozoa21_FD_119630 | JGI IMG/M metagenome (GOLD analysis project Ga0181612, IMG submission 119630) | Hoatzin crop microbial communities from Cojedes, Venezuel. Combined Assembly of Gp0051906, Gp0051904, Gp0051908
CCCACAGAGGTCCCTTCCAACCCCTACTATTCTGTGATTCTGTGATTCTGTGATTTGTTTACCTGCACATTTTGTCTAAACGAAGGCAGAATATTGTTTTTATGAACGGTATGCTCTCATTTGGAATTGACACTAATGAATGCAAGGCCCTTTCCCCCTCTTGTTTGTACCATCAAATTAATTAGCTCTATTGTGACATCAGTATTTTTCTCAAGCAGTTCAAGGCTTGAGCATTTTCCTTTCTTTTCCTAAAGGGCATCTTCAGTGCCCTTTGTCTACCATAAGAATCATGCATCACTTGTATTTTTCACAACTAATGCTGTTTATTATAAAAACTGATTGTGATGTGAACATTGTTATACTGTGTGGCAAATTGCCCAAACAATTACTGTAAATGCATGAGCCATAAACTGTACTGCCAAGGACACTGGTAGGTTAGCTCCTATAAAAGAAACAATTAGAGTCTGAGGTGAAAATAATAGAGATGAGATGATAGTTATTGAAAAGGCAGAACATCCAGTTTAATGTTGTAAATATAGGTTTGTGGATTACACTGATGGTTTTAAAGTGTTCAGGGCTTATTGAATGGAATAGAATATTACATACTTTAGAATGGGGCCATAATTATTATTCCTTTTTAATTGTGATGTCTGATGCATTTGTGAGCAGTTGTTGAGAACATCCTCACATTATACTGATTCTAGTTCTAAATTATGATCCTGCTCCAAGGGTTTTTATTTTTTTATTATTTTACTTTTTTAGCATTTTGTTGTTCAGGGTCTGTTCTGAATAAAGTATTTTCTCTTGAGGAACTTAGAGTGCTGAGAGGGTTACAGCAGTAATTATTTCTGTTTCAGCCTACACACTTCACTGCTTTAAATCATCATTAGAAGTTTCATCCCTCAGCAACTCCTGCTGAGACAGTCTTAAACTCCTAGAAACCATTAGATAAGAATAGCTTATCTTTATAACAATTTGTATATAAGGGTATTGATAAGAATTTGCTAGAAATTAAGGGAACACTTTTTTTGTCTCAGGAATCATCTAAATACAGAATAAAGCTTTTTATGATTGCTAAAGAATTTCAATCATTCAAACCAGATTTGCAGCATATGAAGATCAGGGTGCATAAAAAAATAAGTGCACCTTACAAGAAGACGTGTTATGATAGACTATGGTAGGTATAAAGAAATTGAAAGAAAAGTGACATTGCTGCATGAGAAAATTAAACGGTCCTCTGCTCCTTTAAGATAGGACATAGGGATATAACCCAATGAAATAAAATTCAAATATCAGACTCTAGGGAGAGCACTAAACAACTGGACACAGAATTATGATTGGCTAAGAAGGCAGAGGTGCCGGGCACATAAAATCAGAACTGGGGAGAGTCTGCCCAGGGTCGGCGAGGGGAGGACAAATTGGGCAGCAGAGCAAAGATGACAGTGAGCAAAAGGCAGTCGGTGTCAACACTGCAGCATGTGTGAGCTCCGAAGTACCAAATCCATTAGTAGGGTGGAAAAAAAAGCAGTAAAGTGGCTTGGAAAGAAAGTTGCAAGGAAACTAAGCACTCGGCTGTACCACCTTTCAGGGAAATGCTCTAAGTCATTTTCGGGCTTTTACATACTGTTAAGAGAAGCTGGTCTTAATGCCAGGTAGGGGCATCACAGCTGTGTTGGAAACTGATGGCGCCGGGTGGAAGTCTGGGGAGGCGCTGGGGAGCAGAGCGCGGGCAGTGGCTGGGCTGTGGGCCTGGGCAGCTGGCTGCGTCCTCAGGCTGAAATAACTGCCTCCTACAAAAACTCGAGGCAGAGTCCAGGGAACTAGACCTTTAGGTAGAGCAGAAACCAACAGCTGCACAAATTACAGACAGAGCAACACTGCAGAGAAGGGTGTGAGCACAGCGTGGAGTATTGCTGTCCATGCTGCCAACAAAGCAGAGCTCAGCGAGCACTGTCCCTCAGTTCTGGGCTCCTAACACACAGGCCCGAGTTCCTATTTGCCAGATGGCTTTACCTGGAAATATGGCCAATTCCTACCTACGAACTTTTCAGCTTCAAATGATCCTTCCTTCGGGAGTTGTTACGTGATATGTGCCTGAACCACTGCATCACGTGTGTCAGTATCTTAGCCTTCTGTTTACATAGTTTTTTTCAGGAGGTATTTAAAAAATAGAAGAACAACAGAAAAATAATTTAATTTCAACAATGCAGAAAACAATAATTTAAATTATATTGTTATTCCAAACCGATTGAGACCACACAGGAAAAGATTCAGAAATTAAAGCAAAAACTGCAAAGGAAATCAACAGCCATAAATGAGTAGCTGTGTGAAAATGAAGTAGAAATTATTGAATAATATTTTAAAATATTAAGCCATTACAAGTGATCCTATGAGAATGAAGCTGTACATAAAATCAGAGCCCTTATTACAATTCTAGGCAAGACTGATTTTCTTATATGACCTTCAACTACCAGTGGTGTTAGAGAAGGCTCAATCTAGTTCTTAGTAAATAGGCGTCACCAAACTAACAGGACTGACACTAATTAGCTCCCTTGTTGATGCTGAGGACACGGAAGATAGAGGCATGGAGATGGAGTGACCCACTCGTCATTAGAGCGGTAGGTGAGGACATTTGCACGCTGGCATGGCAATGGAGGCTTACACTGCAGCTACCATTTTGAAACTACGCTGTGAATAGGAGACTGCGTTATCAGGAGAGTCAGACTAGCAACCTTCATAAGCATTTTGCACGAAAATAGAGCCACAAAGAACCTCTGCTTAAATGTTTGAAATCTGAGGAAGACCATATTAACCTGTGGTATTTTTCCCCCTTGTGGAAAAGCCCCTAGTTTTGGTCATCCCATCTTAAAAAGGGACTGACAGAAGCAAAGAAGAAAAGGTGGGCCAACAAAAAGGACAACAAAGGACTGTCAGTAGCTTCTAAACAAGGAGAGGTTGGAAAGGAAGTTTGGAAAGCAAAGTAGAAAAAGATGCTCAGAATAAGCGGTATAGAGTATGAAGATTAATAGTATAGAGGGGGACAATTGATCAAGAGAGAAGCTGTAAGGGAATTTGAGTGTTTTTTCTGAAAAGATAATTCCCAGTAGGGTTCAGGCAATGTTTGTAATAAACCTATTTTTATTAAGATTATTGGATTGGTGCTATCCAGGGGATTATATTTTCCAATTACTAATATTTTCATTTTTCAGTCTTAGTTTATGATTGAAGCAGGGACATAGGTGGCACAGAACAAAATGCATTGGCCTGGTTTGGGATGAGAATAATCATAGCCTCAAAGAAAACAGAGTCCCAAGAAATTAGTCTTTATTTTCTAGCTCATTAAAAAAGACCTTGAGTTTTAATGGCAAAACATTCGTACAATTTTTTTTTTAAATATAGATGCACATCTGTGCATTTGAATATTTTAGTTCCATACAGTCTGAACCAGGAGCCCAACACCAAACCTTTAATATAGCCCTCTCTATCCCCAATCCTCATGACTATAGGTGCAAAGACTGCAGAAAAACCCATGCATAAGTCGTCAGTTATATCTCAAATTAAGCTACAGAAACTATGAACAGGAAGATTGCAACTTTTATCAGACCCTTTTACAGCTCTGTCGTGATTGCTGTACCTTATTATGATACGCAAGTAACAACGTTGAAAAAAAGTTCAGAAGTCTTTTTACACAGCTGTTTTGCACGCAGATTGGTCAGAACATTGCATAAATCCCTTAATAGAGTGGGCTTACTATTTGAGAAGCAAGGGAATTCTTTAGGAAAGACTTCCCTGAACAAGATCAGAAGATTTACCGACAGCTCCATTGTGAATGAGAAATGAAGCACCTTACGATTGGGATTCCTATCTCCAGAGCCAGGCTACAGAAAAAGGAGAAAAGATGAGTTAGAAGACAAGTTTCCTAAGGGCTAAGCTTGGCCTGAGGTCAGAGGAGACACTTCCTAGGTTGTTATTTTGTCTGGAAGGCCTATGGTCAAATATCAAAACGGTATTGTAAAAAGGAGTTGGGGGTAGTGCCCCTCTCTTCTTCTCTTGCTTCTTCCTCCGAGTGTTTTGAAAGATGGAAGAAATGTAAAAGAAGTACCATCAACAGGTCTTGCACTTCTCCCAGGTTGTATCTATTTTGGATACATCTGAGAGGAAAAAGACCTTAGCCTGTGTGGCACCTGGTCTTTCCCTGGATCTAATGTGGAAAAAAACAGAGCAGCAGCAGTTCCCGGCGGGCATGTCAGAAGAGAGTCATTTCCTAGAGGCTGACTGCAATACGCTTAGGCACGTATGCAAGAAGATGACAGATGCCTTAGAGAGACTGTAGATAGATAGATGGCAGTCAGGTGAGATTAAGACACAGATACCACCCCTGGGGAGGAGAAACAGAATGGGTGACCACAAAAAGCCTCATCCTCGTTCTTGGGAGAGGACAACTGTGGTCTAAATCTTGGAAAGAAATTGTAAGTTCAACAAGTATCTCAAGAGGATAAAATTCTCAGGTATTATCATGACAAGAAGAGACTTTTATAATATTTTTTTCCCCCCCACATGCTGTCTTACTACCGCAGAGCAAAAAGGCAGCTGTGATACGTATCAACATTTCTATGAAGACCTGGAATATAACCTAGGAGACAGGGTAGCTGGGGAGAGAGGAAGACCTGCGAACAAATCCTCTACCACAACATGAAGTGATCCAAGCTTGAACGTCTTATGCTTATCATCTAGCAGCCATAAACATCATTGCACGGACAACTCTTCTGCATCAAAGCAAAATGTAAATACAAATATACTTGGTGCACCTGAGTGCAAGGTAAGAAACACCTGCCAGCTTTACCTCATTCACATTCAGTTGTGTAGCTCAGTGCTCTTCAGTGCTCTTTAAGACTGCTATTAGTAACCAGCAGTAATAAATCTTTGGGTTTAGTGTCAGAGTATCAGCTGGTTCCGCAGATCAAGAGGAGAGTGGAGAGACAGTCAGAAAGCCAAGCCCCCCATTATGCTTTGGCATATCAACTGGTATTTTCTTGTGTGTGTCACTGAAGGCCTAGAGATCAAATAGCTACTTCTAACATGCTCCCACTGTATTTAAAAGTTCTTATCTCTTCCTTTGCATTAAGGTAGGGACTGCATTGAACTTCCAAAGTATTTGTTTGGAACATTTCTTTCTACCTTTTTTAACCGAGAAGATAATAAACATTTTATCTTAAAAATACGCTGGGTGATTTGTTCTCTGGACTTACACTGTAGCTGAATCAGTTGCTTCAGTTTCAGAGCTGCAGTGCTGTGGCTGGATCATGGTTTAAAGTTCATAATCAGAATAAACAGCTCAAATGACACTGGTACTGAATGCATTGATTAAATATGACTCCAGTGCTCTCAGTTAATGTTTCACTGACTTTAAACATCTTTTCAGGACTAGCATTTAGCCAAGTCAAGGTGAATGTAATGGAATAATTTTTTCCCAACTGAACGTTTACAAACTGTGATACCTGAACAGTGGACAGGAGACTGAGTATTGAAACGGTCATTAGCATCCTGGTTCAATTTACAAAACAGATATCTCACTAAACAAAAGAGTCATTGAACAATGGAATACAGGAGTTTCTTTAGCAATATATTTCTATTTTTCCAAAGGTCCTTAATCAGTGATATGAAAGAGCATAGAAATAAGCTCTTGTCCTGTAAATATTAACATTCAAGGATACTTTTACACATGCAGAGTTCTACAAAGTTCAGTGAGACTCCTCATGTTCATGAAATTATTTATTGTGCATATTTCAGGATCAAGCCAGTTGCTGCATCAAAGAGCTCTAAGAGCCAGTTGTAATAGTGTTACAGTATTGGCATATTTAAATAAACTGATGAAACTGCAGCAACTGCAAAAAAAAAAATCTTACAAGTATAAAGCCAAGCAATGCATGTATAATTACAAGTACTTAACATGGCTGAGAAACAATACTTGGATTACAAAGCATCCATTTTATATTCTTTTATGCAAACAAGTGAAAAAGCTTTACAGCAACCAATATTTCCCATACATTAGAGCACAAATTTCTGTTCTATAACGTTGGTGAGAGCAGTTTCTAAGGTTTATCGTGGAAGTGAGTGAGAAACCACTGATACTGATAAGATCCAGAGTAAATACTATGCTGAGATTGCCAGCAAAGCAACGTGATATTTTCATGTGTTGTTACTTAAAAGTTTAGCAGCTTATTTTAATATTTCTGCTGCAATAAATGGATGGCACATGGGTAGCACAGTTGACAATCACCAAAAGCAAAAATGAGACAGTTTTTCAGTCTGCAGGTACTCTTCAATTAGGAGACCACAAGTATGGTTAGCAGGTGTCTATTTGCTCTGTGCATGCCATTCTCATCCATAACTTCCACCTGTTTCTTTAGCATTTCTGTGATAGCATTCAAAGCCTTATGCCATTAACTTAGATATCTATCTTTAGGGTCTTTAATGTATTTCATAATTCAAATAGTAAGAATGCCAGGATTTTGAAATATTATGATCAGACAGATAGAAAAAAGACCACTGAGCATAGTTCCTGGCCAAGTAGAATTGTTCCCTGTAGAACATTTTTCAAGTGGTTTATCTCAACTTATTTTAAATTACTTAGGAGAGTAAGGTTGCAGCAATTTCCTTAAAAGATTACTCGAGTCACTATTGAGAAGCATGTCATAATACTCAGCCTCAGTTCCACAGCTTGCTTTTACCCACTTGTCTGAATACTATATTTCAGACCACCTTAAAGATTAATTCTGTGTCCCTGATAATATGGTCTTCAAGTACCTGGAGAAGACTTATTTCGGTGCCAGTGCTACCTACTTCTGCAGCCAGCAAAGACTGGCAATGACCAGGAGGCAAGAGCAGGGCTGGGAGTATGAGGTCGGACTGAAGAGCAGAGGAGTGCTGCTTTTAGCTGGCTCCCTGTGAATGGATAGCTTCTCCAGCAGCTGCTCTCCTGGTAAAAACAGTGCCTGCAGTCACTTCCTAATAATAGTAACAAACTTTAGTTAAATCCCATATCTTTATGCTGATCAAGGTGTAACTTGTGACTTGAGATGCCAGAAACAACCTTGAGATTAAATAGCAGTACACAAGGAAGATGTGTGTTTTAACACCTTTGCTGCTCTCCTTTTCCCTTTCCGATTATGATGTGCAATAATCAAAAGAACAAGGATTAAAAGGGAACATAATTTAAATGCCATATTTTAAATGGACCAGCTGGGAATAATACAGTTGTTCCTCAAAGCAAAGTGTATGTGAAGCTATTTCCAAACATCTTCCTCAGAAGTCTTTGATTTTTTTAATCACATCATGGGTTTGTGGGAAAGGACAAGAGGAGCTGATGCAGAACTGCATTCCTCTGGGCAACTGAGGCACTGGTCTGCCATCTGCCCGGGGTAGACTGACTGAGCTCAGTGCAGTCCTGCCAGGCTGGATCTCCAGCAACTTGATTCCTTTGCCTTCCATCAGACAGGGGATGAGACAGCAGCTGGAGATGGGAGAGCAGTCATGCACAGAAGAAATTATCTCACTGGCAATTGCTGTAAGACCATTCAGTATTTATGTTGCTGAAGCAACAAGTCTGTGGTGGCCCACAGACCTGGGCTTTTTAATCTCTTCTTTCTCACTATGCGTTGTACATAGAGCAACTCTTCTATGAGACATTGCCCCTGTTTTGTGTTCTGTTTTCAAGTGGCATCACGGAGGGAAGTGAATTGATGCACTATCATTCAAAGAAAGGTACGGTCTGGCAATTACAATAAAAAAAGCACAGGTCCAGCATCCGTTCAGAGTGATACACTTGTGGGGTCAGACAGGTGAGAGGGGGATAACTATAACACTAACAGTTATGATAAAAATACTAGCCTCCCCCTTCCTTGACGGAGGACAGGAGTCCAAATACACATTTTACCCTTTTGTAAAACAATTCTCATGCTTATCAGCCATTTTCCTTGTGCTCTTGCTCCTCCCGCTGCTCTCTTGACAGATGGCAAACCAGGTCCAAGCACAGAAATGGGGCGCAGCCTCACCAGTGACGGGGGAAATGGTCTGCAGGTCGTTATCACTGTGCCATGCAGCACGATCTACAGGAGTTTGCCTCATGCAACACACAACCAGTCCCTGTCTGATCAGACTGACGCAGGAGCCCGGGGTCTGCAACAAAACCACATGGTCCAAACCTGAGGACCAGGAGAAATCTGTGTTCAGAGTCATTATCCATGTCCCAAAACCAAGAGAGTCACACAAACAGAGAAAAGAGGGGAGCTGATACAATTCATTTTTCTAAATGTTTAGATGTATATATATATGATAGAAATCAGAAGCTCTCTCTTTTCCAGTGACAGCCTTCAAATTTTAGGAGTTAACTTTTTTCCCAGAAATATATTTGTGAGTATGTATAAGTCAAATGTACACTTTCAGATAGACTAAACCAGTAATTAATTCAAATGTTGTTTTTTCAAACTGTATTTTGTGCCTATGAATCCTTTCAAGATTTTTGAAAAGTTCAAAGACTGTTAAAACTTATGTTGGAAAGAATTTTAGCTTGGAAAAATACAGTTGGAAGCAAATACTTTATGAAAATTTAAGAGAAGACTATTTGCTCATGCCTAGACATAGAAGCAAAAGCAAATGAAACACAGAATGCATAGGCAGGATTTTAAGTCGTGGTTCTGAATATCCAAATCTAGACAGTATTCAGCATTAATTATTCCATGCAGTTTTGCTTTTCACTATCATTTTTTTCAGGTGCAACTTTTGAGGGTTAAGTGCTTTTTTATTTTCTTTCTTAATAATGGTGTCAGATGCCACCTCACTGCCCTCGTTCACACAACTTTGTCTTGGCTCGTATTGTTAAGGGTAACATGATATAGTCTTATTGTGTTTCCTCAGTAACTTCTTTTGAAAGTGCATATTATTCCTTTCACTTAACTAACGCAACTAATCTTCACTAATGATATTTAATGAGCCACACAAGTATGCCGTAGAGTGGATCAGGCTCTGCTTAAAAAACATAATTCTTTAACAGTCCTATTTTCTAACTGAAGAGGTAAATTGCACATTTTAAGAGAAAGTATAAATATCTCATAGCCAAGATTTTTTTTAAAGTTATAACAGATTTCTAAATTTGAAATAGGAGCCTAAATCAGTGTCCTGTTAAAATAGTCTTCTATTCAGATTGCTACAAAGAAATTTTTAATATAATATGTCCAGCTTGTGGGCATGAACAGCAGTATTCCTTACCTGCCTATTTACTGTGTGAGCCGTGGGTACAATTGTTATTACTTCTGTGTATATCTTTGCATAGTTGCAGCTCCTAAGACAAGCTAGTTACGATCCAGGACCCTGCTTTGATAAATGTTCTATAAACATCCAGCACAGCACATATAAACGCTGCAGAGTTTATCATCTGTACATAAAACACGAGGCGAGACAGAGACGGATTGGTGGAGGAGAGCCGGGAAACAGGCAGCACTGTTCAACGTGATGTGAAGGATCCCTAGCACATCAGCAGCCTCATTTTGCCAATTTTGGGGGGTTTGTTTTCTTTGCACTTTTTTCTAGACATCAAAACAAAGGAGTTTTAATAAGGATCTGAAGGAGAATAATGAGGTACTTTTGCAGATGTCTGCAGGGTGTTCCTCCTCATTCAAAGGGGCAACATCTACAAAAACACTTTGAAAAACAAGTGAGCAATGGAGGTTGGCATCTTAGTTCTTTTGAAACGAAAGGCCCTGATGCTGACCTCATTTACACTGGTGAAAGCTGTAACTCCTGTGAAGTCAGTGAAATCCTTGTAGCATAAAACTGGTCCTGGATTACAATCTGCCAGAGCTGTCTTTCAGAGGCTTTGGCAACCACTGAAACTGTATTCCAAAAATAATTTCAGCTCATTTTTGTATTTTCTGTAAGGTCTCTTTACATCCTTCTGCCACTAAAGAGGGTCTTGATAGTGCACGTTAGTTAACTGTTTGCAAAAAATGTATAGCAGATCTTAATGTAAACAAGAATCTGACTCCTTTGGTTTTACTATCACAAATATACGTGTGTGTATGTGCATATACATGAACAAATATGCACATATAGACATATATACATGTACACACACTTATATACATTCCCCTGCAGCCTGATATGGAGGGAGAAAACTTTACACTCTGATTAGAGACAAGGTAATTTTATGTTAAGGAGTAGACCTGTTATCTCCTTTCCCATTTTTTAAAATACCTCTCTTTCTGACTTACATATAATACATTTAGCATATACATATAAAAGCAGATCCCCCAGAAGAAACACTCCTATAACTTATGCTAGCACTGGGTATGTCAAAGGAGACTTCAGCGAAATAAACTTTTAGGAGTCATTCAACCTCAAATGCCCAAATGTATCTATATTTGCAGGGCAGTTCTGAAATCATCTGGAAGCCCAGGGCTCACTAAAGTAAGACTCAACTCTCCATGCCCATCATCTGCGCCACGTGGGCTACCTGAACTCAGACTGATGTCACACTGCCTGCATTTGCCTGTGATATTTGATATCACGGCCCTTCTGCCGGGGATCTCAGGCTATCTTGTTTACCCAGAATGGGTCGTGTGATACTTCTTGAAGGACAGATACGCTGTACAGAACCAGACGCAAATGTCAGGATCTGACCACACGGCAGGTAAAGGCATCATTCCCTCTGCTCTGAAGTACCAGGACGTTCCCCGATGGAAGCATCATCATGGTGGCCTCACAGCTGGCCCAGGGGACACTTACCAGGAGAGCCTTGTGGACTGGCTATGAATCAGGCCTTGGGCTATCCCCAGGGCTGCTCTTACACCATGGCATTGATGCAGGCACTAAGCCATGTTGCACGCTTCCCCTCACAGGGCTGACGTCCGATTAGAGCTGGCAGAGGCTCTCAGAGCAGCAAGTCTGGGTTTTAGGAAGGTAGGTTCTGCACAGGGGAAGCCCTGGCTGTCTCCCTTCTCCTTAAGCTGCCACCACTGCTTCAGTTTTGTTCCCCCTTCCCCATCCAGTTCCTTCCAGTGGAAGAGCACCAGGGAAATCAAACAGCACTGCTTTACCCAAAAGGAGTATAGGAACTAAAAACTCGACATGAGTTCAGTTCTGGGATCAAAGTATTGCAAAGAATGCTGCAGGTATAACACCAATTTGGTTCTGCAGAACTCCAACTGATTTGTAGCAAATTTGGTGAGAAAAAAATTGAGAATTACATTTTCACAGGCAACATTGTTTTGGTTACAGAAAGGAGTTAAAAACAGAGTAGGAAGCCAAAAGTTACTACTCCTGAATGTCTCTCTTTATATGGGGTTAAGTGATAAGTTAACTGCTGCCACTCTGTAGCTAACATAGCGTTTGCCTACGTTTAATTAAAATACGTGAGATAAATTCTATATATCATTTTTCTTTAATATATCACCAATTCTGCCTTATAAATCATTATTAATTTCACCATTTGTAAAACAGAAACATCAACCAGTGTCAGGAAAAGGAATTATTACCCTAATATACAACTTGCAGAATAGCCCAACCTCTTGAAGAAAAGTTTGTATCAGCTATTCCAATTGCAACAGCATCCTTCCCTGAGTTATCAGCCTTCTGAACCACCAGTGCCATTCCTGTTTAAATAATTGCATTTAGAGAATAAAACATGAAATACACCATGTGGAAACCCAAGATTTGCTTTGCTTTTACATTTTTGCAGACTTACCAAGGAAGTGGATGTAGAGTGTTTTAACCGTACAGCTACCTCAGTCTGGAGCAAAGCTTTCACTGATGTCAGCTCCATTTATATGCCACAGAGATCAAAATTGGTGCACAGCCCATAATTCATAGACCCTCACACTACTTTTCAAATGAGTGGCATGCATGCCGTATGTTAAAACTACGACCCCAACCAATCTCTCTGCAGAAAACTAGTGGCGGATATATACAAGAGCATTACTGAAAACAAGTCTTGGTCTAATTTATCATTAAAGAAAAAAAAAGAAGAAAATAGCATGGGCAGTCTTAGCTCCAGCAAGCACACTTAGAATGTTAGCATTAGACAGCTATATTGGAAATTATCAAAAGTTAAGGTGTAACCTCACCTGCTTTGCGTTGTCTTTAAGCAGCCTTTAAGATGTCTATCAGTAACCTCTTTGTGTGGTTTATTATCCACCTTGGGCACAGTTTCTTTCTTGTGACAAATCAGTGTGTAGTTTTTGTCATCGTTGTTTGCCCAAAAGGTACCAACCGATGTCTCGTAGCGTATACAGAACTCCACCTTAGCTCCGTCTTTCTGGTAAGGAGGCACCAAAGAAATCTTAAAGCAGAACTGGTCGGTTTCACTACCACAAGAATTAGGCATGAACTCTGCGAGGATATCGTAGTAACTGAGCCAGTTATTCAGTGTCATTCGAACATACACCAGTTTTTCAAAGGATACATTGAGGACTCGTATAATGCCGTTCATACAGGTAATCCCAGGCAGGAATACGATTGACTCCAGCAGTACTTTCTGCTCTCGCACTTTTTGCAGAAGTTCTTCTTGCGAAGCAGGTAACGTAAACAGTTGAGAGAAAAAATATTCCTCCTGAGGGAAAACTTCATCTTCTATGTCATCAGTTTGTCCTGTATTTGGAACTTCCCAGGTATCAAACTCTTTAACAGACACAAGATCAAACCCAAATGCATCAGCAAATGAAACTTTTCTTGCAATGGTGGTGGGAGTATCTGCCTCCTCTTCCTCTGAAGAAGCAGAATTCCGCCGCCGGGGAAGTGGAGAGAAACGAACTTTAATGTCAGGTTTAATATCTTCATCCTCTGAAGAGAAATCATTTACAGTGGGGACTTCTAAGAAGTTAGCCCTGCTAACCTGACTAGGTTCTTCGGAAGACTCCATTGGGCTCTCTGATATAAACTGAGAGACAACTGTATGACTAGTAGCAGCTGATATTTGAGACACTGTGATTTAAAACAAGGATTAATGTTACAGTTGACATTGCAAGAGGGAGTCAGGCCTATTAATAGATGCTACGCTGTGTGAGCTATGTTGGCTTGTTCTCCACCTGACATTATTAGGTATATTGCATTCTGTATTTTTATGTGACTCTGCGTGCTAAGAAGAAAAATAGTATTTAAAAACTAACTCCTTTGCATTGTTAAACTGCACAAGTGGAGCTATTTTTAGATGATCAACTTTTGTTGCACAACAAATTCCTCACATTGCACAAATGATGAGCTATTCGTCTCTGATTAGGACGTGTACTTGATCAGGTAAACAGCTTTTATACTGTAAACTATTCCTAAATATATTTTCAAAGCTGATTTTTTACAGTGTTTTCAGATTAAAAAGTGCAATGTCACATTTTGCCCTGGCTTTATACCATTCTATCTCAGTGGGCCAGATCCTAGGACTATGCCAGCTTTTTCTAGCTAAGGATTAGCCATCACAGCCGAAATGAACCAGAAATGCTATGAAACACTGAAGGGAGTACGCTGGAGATGAACTTGTAACGCACCATTGTAAATATGACCAAATACACTACTAATTAGATTATGAAATCATCTAGTGCTAGACTGCATTTAGCATCATCCAGCCAAATGAAGAGGAAAGAACCTCGCAGAATTAACTTGTGCAGACAACCCTAAAACACAAACCCTGTGCCACACAGCTACAAACAGGAGGAAGAAACGCACTGAGCTGCTTAAAGGATTTTCAACCTTTATGCGCGCTATCTTCCCATGATATGAAATGAAATTGTGGCTTCTCAATCAACTTAATCAGTTAACATTAGGCTTTTACTTTTATGGCATTCCACACGTGGAAAGACGCAGTCTTTATGGGACAAAGATCATGAAGTCAAAATGCCACCTTTTTGCTTCTTATTGCTCAACCTCTCCTATTTCCCCTGTGTCTGTCTCAAAGGGTAAGCCTGCACTATAATCTAATAGTGCAGTATGAGCTAAGAAATATAACACGACTTCCTTGGAACTAGGAATGTCAGAGACTGACGGTGTTACTGGCATCACAGATCTCAGTGTAGGCTAGAAACCTAACTCTTCATGTACATTTTCAAATGACTCAAATCTTGCAGGCCACATTGAATCCTTTCCCCTGTTGTTAGGGTGACACTGGTAAATTTAAAGCTGATCTGGGTATGTCTGTTTCCACACAATAAGGTAAACCACTTCTTACCATGAATCCCCTTTTCTGATGAGGCATCCTCCCACACCATGGGAGCATCTCCAGGTCTTTCCAGTGCTTCTCTGTCTTTTAACCTCTAAATAGCTGTCCCACCTGCTACTGTAAAAACATTGATGCTTCCCTAGTACCATCACACTTTGAGACAACAGCATATATGGAGAGATTTGTAAAGCAGCTTTCTACCATAAACTACATAAGCCTACCACAGCCCATAAACTTCAGGGATGTTGCCGATTTTGAACCAATACTGTACAATGCTGCATTTTTCAACAAGCGCCAACAGTAAAAGCATTGTTTAAAGGATTTATTGTTTAAAGGTAGATGGTAGTGCTATCCAGACAGCATTCTTCAGTGCCTAAGAAAGGAATGAGCACTCCAGAGCTGTCCCATGGAAGAGTCCAGAGATTTTCTCACTCAATGGGATCCCAGAAGCATCACTTCTGCCTGCCTCTGCAGCGCATACATAGCTGCAGAGCTGATTTGCTGCATGCACATTTTGGCTTTGTATCATGTGTATTAGGCACAGTCTGGGAAATTAGGTTTCTTGCTGTAATAGCAACTTAATTTCTTCTGTCAACATAAAGTAAAAAAATATTACTGTAGTAATAATGCAAATGAAGAAAACATACTTATGACACTGTTACCCTATATGGTTACACCTGTTTCTGTGAAAAGCCATTTCCCCTTTTTCATTCTGTGTATTTCTTTACAAAAAGCTGCATAGACAAATGCAAATGAGAAGGTAACTTCCTCAGCAGACTCTGGTGGGTCGTGGAGGTAAGAGGTGCAGGAAGGAGGAGGGCTGCCCACTGATTACGCTCAGGAGAAGGAAAGGTGTATCTCAGACTAAGGCATGCTTTGAGTAGGAGTTAATTTCTGGTTGAAAATAGAAGGAGAAAAGCAGAAAAAGAAAAACCATGGAAACTACTATTGCTGCTAGACTGTATGAAAATAGGTCAAAGTCCAGTTAAAGAGGGTTTTGACCTGTTGATTATTTTTTGTTGTAATTTTTGTTTTCTTAATGCTTACTGAAACCAAACAGTCATTTGTCTTGGTCTAGTCCAACACCAGTTCAGTCACGGACACTCTTTCCATTTGCTTCAGCAGGTAGTAGGTTGGACATCCTGCCCAAGACATCAAATAACTACATGCCATGACAAGGGCTGCAGGATATTTTAAAAATAAAGATGTATTAAAATATTTATTTTTTAAACCAAGTAAAATCAGTGACTTTGACTCAGATTGTTCTCTGCACCTGTAACTGTCTTGCCATTCATTGAGTTCAAATCCTTTATTTCTGTCCTGGATATAAAGAAACTTGGGAGCTGGGAACCAAAGGGTTATTTAGCAGTTTAGCCACATGCTACCATTGAGAGACAAAGTCTTCAATCTCATCTCGTGCCATTGTTAGTAAGGTGAGTTAAAATAAGAAACAGAAAAATGTTGAATAAGAAATAAACTTTATAAAAGAGGAAACAGATTCTGCCTTCATATAGTAAATAAATACCAGTGGTTATAAAGGTGGAGACAAACATAGCTGAGAACAGAGGAAGGCCACACTCTCGAGGAGACCAATTTCCCATCCACAAGATTCATCTTCTTCCATGCAGAGTAGCAGAGGTTTATGTCTGTTCTCCATCTGATTTAGGACTTGCCTGGACAGTTTGTACTGGGTTAAACTTTTCATGACAGTGCAAGTATTTTATCAAAAGTGTATATAGTTACCCCGAAGCAAGCATAGTTATACACAACAGAATTGCATTAACACTGTGAAAATATTGTTATGAAAAATAATATCATTTGTTCTCTGCAACTTGCAACATGGTGCCCAAAAAGAACTAAATAAGACATCAGAGTAATTATTTCCTTTCAGACCGTAACAGCAACAGGTAATTTTAGAACATTTTAATGGGACAACTTCTCTAATCACTTCTTTTCTCAAGCCTCATCTTACTGTTTTTGAACACACAAAATTCAAGTGTTGAATCAAGACAAATAGTTTTGAGGTGTTCTCAAACATTGTTTAAGTAACAGTTGAAAGAACAGGTAGAATAGAGGAAGACTGTGTAGAAAGGACGACAGCTCTATATGGGATAACCTGTCTATTGCACAACACAGAAAACATTACAGGGAAGAATTTCACAGAGGTAGCAGGCTTGGGACTTAACTAAACACACAGCAGAGCAACAAAAGCTATAGTCAAATGGACCTTTAATTAAAAAATACTTGCACCTGCCTTTGTCTTCGGCGTATCTATTATTAGCACTGACCAGACGATCTTTCTTGGCCTTAACTGGAAGGAGAGAAAATATACCTTTCCGTGTCAACTGAAAAACAGTTCTGTCTTAAGCATGGACTAAAGAAGAGCAGTATAAAATCTGGTTCCCCTTGGATTCCTAACAGTGTATTCCCTAGTGCCCTAGAAAACTGCACTTCTTCAGCTGAGAGTGAGCGATGTATTACTTACTTCACTGCTATTAAATAAATCTATTAGGATAAGGCAAAAAACCACTTTCTCCTTGAAGAAAACACTATTTTAGCTGACTGTTGAATGGTCAAAAGTTCTGAACAAGAGGCAGAAGAAAGATTTTGAAGGTTATATCCTTTAGAAAAAATCATTGCTGGAATATCACGAGAGGTGTTTTGAAACAGTAATTCATTCTTAAAGTATGCACAGTTAAGAAAGAAAGGACCACTTAAGCAAGATTTTCTCTCTAAATTCCACACAATTTAAGTTAAATATCAGTAATAAAGACTGACTGAGGACAAAATCTGCTCTCAATTGTTTTCTGCTCTTATTTACAGATTGTATGGACTATCAAATTTTTTTTACAAAACTGTGTCCTATGACTGCAACTGATCTACTCTGTGACCCAGAGTAGAAACCAGCTCACTCTAAAATTTGTGCTTTTTCACAGTGCCCAGCAGAAAAAAAAATGCTGTGTTTGTAAATATATGAAAAAAGAAACTTTAGAATTATTGTGAGAGGAAAGCCTGCATTCACACAATCACAGCTAAGTCACTGACAAAACTCTTTTCAACCTAAATTGATGACAGAGCACCAAACATTGACAGAAGAAAAGACAGTCTTTGCACAGTGAAAATTCAGAACAGGTTACATTATTGCAACAGAATTTCCAAATGCTCTGGTTTCCTCATTCATCTTTTCAAGAACATTTCATCTCTTGACAAATTAAAATGATAAACTATTTAACTAGTCTGATAAAGTTGCCTCCTTCTTTGTTATGGTGTTTTGTGGGAAATCTCAGATTTCTAACCATCCAATGTTTTAGCAGCACTGTAGAGAATGCAGTAGTAAAAACACTGCTTTAATAAGATGTGTGTGGATATTTGAAGAAGAATCTGCTTCCCTGGGTTGGAAAAAGTCTATATAGTAAGAGTAGACAGTATACCTTCCCTGCCTCTGATTCTTCTTTTCAGATAAAACTGGACATTGAGCCGTGAAGGTGATTCTCCCTCTAATGCAAAAGCTTTGCAGTTATTTCAGGCAGTGACATGAAGATTCTCACAAAGAATAAGGATAAAACAGGGAATTTGCCTTACATATTTTAGAAGGAACCTTGATTTGGAGAGAGATTTTCACCCTTTCACCTTTAAAGACAGAACTCAGAGGAAAACAAAAGTTGATTCCAGAAATAATGTGGAGAAAGGAGGAATAAGCAAGATGCCCTGAAGTATGGGATGAATATTTTCCTTGAGGGCGTATCTGAGAAAAAAATCTGTATTTCATAGATCAGGGCTTTCAGCCCTTCCAAATGTAGCTCTTTGTGCTCACCCTTATATCTTCCATTCCCTGTAGAATCTTCCCACACTTATTGAAAGGATTGATCATCTGTTCAAGTACAGAGTCCTTTACTACATAGTTTTTCTTCTTGCTTAGGAATTGAGTTCATGTTTTGTTCTTTCAACTTTTGGGCCTTTGCGACATTTAAATTTCTGAACTCTTCAGTCTGGGTCCCTTTAATAATCTCAGTTTCCTCAGTTTCTGAAAACCTACCCTGAAAATAGAAAACCTTAATAAAATGGTTTTGCTTATTCTTGATTTAATTAGGGTATTTGTAGGCACTCAAAGTCTAGTCTCTGTGCTTAGACCTTCTTTAAAATCCTCTCCATTTACAAGGTCACTATTAAAATAGCAGAACATATGGTTGATTCTCTGTTTCTTTGTTGGAGATATGGGGGAAGGAATATATAGTCCTTGTCACAGCGAGTGCATTTGTTCTCCAGCCTGCAACTACAGTGCCCCATAAAAACACAAATCTCAGTAGAAATAACCTAATAATCTATAACAAATCCGGAATTTTGAATTGAAATCAAACTTTTGATGTTATTATTGTAAGAACCCCTTTAGGCATGACCTGCTTACAGTTGCAGCAACAGAAATGGGATGATTTGTAATAAATAGTCTAAAGTACCAGATCACACATTTCAGAGGTAATCTCAACAATTTTTGCTGTGATCTGGCAACCATTCAGCTGCAAATAAGAGAGGAGGAGAACAAACAGGGTAAATTAGTCATCAGAAGGTTATGAAAAGCCGCCAGTAATGGAAAGGTGATGGCAACTTTGGGATTGCCAGGCAGGGAATTTCTGGTAGGGACAGAGCAGGTCGAATGAATGCCTCCCAAAGAAGTCATTGCTGAGATTTCAGACCCAGGAAAAACTATTAGTAGATCATCATGTCATGACTAGGATTTTTGAACAGCCAAGGCTGTTAGAACACCAGGTACATCTCATTCACAATGGTTAGTGGAAAAGCCCTCTATTAAATTGTGCAATCAAGCAGGTGGCAATTCTGCCCTGACACAGAAATGCTGGATAACCCACGTGAACTATAACATTATATTATGAGTCTTGTTTCCTGATCTAAAAACTTTGTGGCTACCAACTGAAACATAGGCTGGTGGATCTGAAAGCCTGAGTAAAGGTTTGCAAGTGCCCAATCAAGATGATCAGCAAGGATGTGAACTTCAAGCTCAGAGGAAAAGTGATCAGTTTAACGGGTGCCCTAGTTCCTCTCTCTCCCCGTTTGCTAGAATTAGCATCTGAAGGAAGCAACCAAGAGTTATTTTTGGAACCAATCAGAGCCTGAACAACAACATCAACTTCAGCCTCGTAAGGTTGAATATTTCAGACTGTTGTTGATACCTTGAAATACAGATCTCATTTGGGAATACATATTTTGAACATCAAAAGTCACCCAAAAGAAGACAAAACGACTTCTTTCAAAGCTTCTACCATTTTGTTTTGTTTTGTTTTAGAATATATTTAAACATATTTAATTACCTTCCTTGCTAATCACAGGAGATGAGTATCTTGCCCTTAGCAGCATCAGACCTCAGGAAGCTGAGGGCAACGTCAAAGTTCAAGCAACAGTGCATGGTTTTACAGTCCCAGAGCACAGCACTCACTTGCCCTGAGTGGTACCTGCTCCCTCAGGTGGTTTCCTGGGTCAGCAGGGCTGTTCACATGCATACTCGGCATGAAAACTAGCTGCACTCAGGGAGTTAATAAAAAAATAGGGAGCAATTTGTGGGGGGTTTGTGCTTTAATTCAATTTCACCAAGAACAGGTACCCTGCAGCTACTAAATTTGATAGCAAGTTTCATTTCACACTGTACCTTCCTTTAGCACGTAAAACAAATGTTTATTGTACTGAATACAACATGTTTGACTAAGTGTAGAACACAGGAACCAACAAGTTGGTTTGAATTTGTTCTGCATATCACTGGAGGGTCTAATCCTTTCACAGCTCTATCTGGCTGCCATCAATGTTTCATTAATCATTATGTTTCAATGGGGAACACTGAAGGGTGTTTTCTCAGATTAGAATGAAGTGAGAGGCTAACGTCATGGTCTGTTTATCTTCATACTTAACATAGCATAATTATTTTGGGGTTTTTTTCATTCAGCTAGGACTTGCACCTTGACTTTTGTAAACATAGGCAGTTCAGTTTTCATTGTTACGGATGTTGACTTAACGAGTATAAAACAGGAATCTGGGTACGTGAGAGCAGCACATTTACAGTCCAACTTTTGTTTCTCCTGCTGCTTATATTCAGTGGACCAATTATTCAACTGACTACTTGCAGTAAAATATCAGGACTCTTGCAATAAATGCTAGACTTCATGCTGCTATAATGAGGGAAGACTTTTGTGAAAACAATGAAGGAAGTCTAGACACCTGTACTGTAGGAGGAGAAGAAGAAGGAAATCTTGTTCACAGGATTCCACCCCGAATTCCCAGCTCTCACATACATGCCAAAAAGGGTCTTTCTGTGACTACGGATGCAGCAAGATTTTTGGAAAAACCACCCCTATCTTACATAGCCTTAATTGCAAAGGCAATTCTTTCTTCCCCTACAAATAAACTTAATTTAGCTGCTATCTACAAATACATTGAAGAAAATTTTCCTTTCTACAGGAACAGAGGTCGAGGCTGGAGGAACAGTGTAAGGCACAACCTTTCGCTAAATGATTGTTTCATCAAGGTGGGAAGATGTGAGGATGGCAAAGGAAACTACTGGAGTATTCACCCATCAAACTTAAACGACTTTGTTCACGGGGACTTCAGGCAGCATCGAAGGTCACGAAGGCGAGGGCGTCAAAAGGAGCTACAGCATTGCCTTGCTGTGAATTATTTCATGCCATGGGGAGACTACCTTTCCTACCCAGCACCAAACTGGCTTTACCAAATGCATTATTTTCTGGATCCTCTGTGGAAAATGCTGTATGCTGACGGACTGCAGTTTGTGCACGAATACCAAAAATGGAATGTAAACAGTGATTTAATCACGGGGAAGTTTTCACCTCCACTACAGACTGACAAGCTGCACAGCATTTCTGTGGACTGGTTTTATGGATCTCCTGCTACTTCAGTTATGCAGCAGAATATTTTCCTAAATATTCAACAGGCTTTCCCTAATTCCCTTCTCTTCTCTTCTCTAAAGCAGCAGCAAAGTGAAGCATTCAGTCACATCTGTAAGTACTAGAAAGTACTTGAAGTGCAGTAACTTTGCAGGCAGCTTGGGACTCTGTCAAGACACAATGTATTAATATTTATTGTGGTTTTAGACATTTGTATATTTTCAAAGACAGCAAAAGGGCTTGCTTACTGAAGTAAGCCAGTGATTACCAATGATTATTACCTAAGTGTATTAGCTTTGAAATCATAACAACGAATACTGTTTTTAATAATTCTACTAGTCAATGGTTGTGCATAGATTACCTAGTGTAAGAGTAAATCCATTAGCACTGACTGCCCAATAAAATTATTTTTTAATTGTCCTGTATTAATCATATTACTGTATGCTACTACTCTATTAGATTCAAATGAATACACAAATATGTGTATTTATAACTATATGTTCAAACATGTACACCCATATATTTACTTTTATATTATATTGGATAGGAAGCATTAATACATTTTTCCTTTGTCAGTTGCGAATGTCTTTGAAATGCCACTTGACACCTCCCATACTGTTGGAAATACTAAGTGAGTTAATCTTCTACTCATTTCATTTCATTTCATACGTTGGTTAGGACTTACTTGGCACTATTAATTCTGCATTGTATTGATCAAAAAGTCACTGTATATTTATGTGTCTTTATCAGTTAGGTGGATACTTGCATCTATTTGAATAAATGTTCACATGAATAAATATTCCCAGTGAAACAGGACTGCAATGTTATCTTTAATATGTTTTTGAGTTCAAATCTGGTTCTTAAATGCACAGCCACATATTAATTAACCTACTTAAATGATTAGTTAGTGATTGCATGACCAATTACAAGGTTACCCATTAGTTGGGTATAATCTGTTTAAGAAACTTTCTTTTTTTCAGATAATGTCACCTATGCAAAATTGCTCAAGCTTGTATCTATACTTTTAGTCTACACAGTCATAGGTATGTACATGGTTGCTTACATAGCTATAGAGTATATAATGACATAAAGTACTTAAATATACATTTTGAATGTATGTATCTATCAAGCAACCTCATTGTAACAGGAACTTTTAATCAGGAAAGTGTAGCAAGCACTACGGTAAGAACCCTCAGGTTTTGCTAAGTTATAAACTTTCAGAAAAACTTGCTTTGAAATATTTGCTCACTGAAAATGTAGGTTTGAGTAGTAAGGCCCTAAAGACTCTGCTGCGCCTTAGTCACAAAGATCCCTAGAGACTCAGACAAAAGGTGGAGGAAGGTGGAGGTCAGGGGCCGGATGGATGGGGACACTGGGCTGAGCAAACGACGGAGACAGCTGGGGTTGAGACAAGGAGCCCGGGTGTGCTGAGCAAGGAGCTAGGAGAAGCCTGAGGAATACAAACCATGAATGCCAGGCAATTATAATCAGATGACAATGAAAGCTAGGGATAAGAAGAGTCCAGGCAGGTTTAAGGAGTAGCAGTTGGGAAAAGTCTCTGCCTGCTATAGTTTATGTACTAGAATGACTGGGAAGGAATTTAATACTCACAGTTCTTTAGCTGTCAGCAAATTACTTTAAAATTACACAAGACAAAAAGTTACTCCTGTTTGCCCTCTCTGGCTCCATTAGCTTACTTGGCAAATGCTTGTGAAGTGCACCTGAGGATATTCCTAGAGGGACACAATGCCATTTGATTTTATCTTCCCTGCTAAAAAAGAGTTGGAGGAGGGGATAAGTGTACAACATGGCTCTTTGCTGAGGTAATGTGACCTGTTGCTTAACGGGAGATCCTTTAAGCCCGGAGTGATGATTTTAGTTTGCTCTGGAAAAACAATTGCATTTTACCAGATTAGTGACAGTGGTGGAAATGTGGCATGAACCAAACCATACTTCTGCTTCCAGATCTTCGTCCTAGTTTCCTTTGGGAATGCAGTAAGAGAACTCACATGCAGGAGGAGACATTCTTCTACTCAGATGCTCAGATTTTTTTTGAAGACCACTTTGGAATAGTTTTCATACCACTAGTGGTACACATACCATAGCCTGAGAACTCCCATCTTAGATATTTCCAGTCTGATTATGTAGCTGTCAGTATACTTTCTTGTGTTTTTTTCAATGCGTTTTAAATTTTTGTTTGTTTATATAACACCTGCATGCCACAGTGGAGGAGAATTCTTTTCAGGCAAGGAGGAACTGTTTATTTTGTCCTCATTCCTGTCCCTCAGTGGGTATCTGTGGCTTTCTTACTGTGCACACTTCAAACACTGCTCTGAAGACAAAATTACCCAATCACTACTTTATCATTATCTTCCAAAGCCGTAATATAATTTACTTTCAAAATGTCCTGAGAGATGAGGAACATCTTGAAACACAGGCTTAAAAAGACTGAGGTCAAATGCACACTCTCACTTTGGACATCACGTTTGTAAAATCGTTGTGTAGCGTTTTATGTGCTCAAAGCCCAGCTCCCAATACCTTGGCTTTCAGCTGAGTGTTCAGAACATTTCCAATGCTCTCGAGCAGTCAGGAAACAAGTGACCATCTGTGAAAAGTTTGATTTCACTAACTTGTCCAGAGATACTGCAGCAGATGAAGGAGAGGAATCCATCTCTAAAAGGCAAACTGCAACTGTCGTTAACATAGACAACCCTTTTTCGTTCTGTAATCCCCAACCGAGCTCACTGAATACCTTCCAACTTCTGCAATGAAACTCAGCGTTTCTTCATTACATGATTCTAATTAATATACCAAACAGGCCTACTTTGACTACTAAATATGGCAAGAGAAAAATATACTTTTTCGTATAATTAAAGGCAATATTGTAGCGCCTTCAACTGAAGTAAGGGCCAAGATAGGAACGTATAATTTAGACAAGGTGCCTTTATTTTTCCCCTGGCTTCTGAAGGCTTGACATTGCAATCTTAATAATGTTTTTCACCACAGCTGAACGGGTAGAGTTAGTATGTCATTTTGTGATAAAAATGTCAAAGTACTAATTTGCAAACAACTTGCAGCAAAAATTTCAGAGCAAGAAGAAACAAATCAAGTTGTGTATTTTACCTGAATTCCAAACATCAAATCCACTTAGCATATAAAAATAAATAAATTGCTAATCTCGCAATATTATCCTACAATTAGAGAGGACATTAGATTCCTGATACAGGAAATTACCATTTAATGAGAAGATAGAAAGGTTCTTGAAAATTAAACAGATGAATTACATGCTTGAACAGGGATGTCTGAGGTAGTACAAGTGGTGTAAGAGATTGCCTTAGAAGTAAAAATAATGGTTACAAATGCTGAATTACTGAAAACCTGAAAGGAACACAATATCCAAAAATTGTATGTTCACAACTTCAGCATTTTCCAGGGTTGATAAAAATGTCAGGAACTCAGAATCTCAGCATTTTGACCATTGTCACCTCTGTTCTGCCCATAAATAAGACATAGGTCATCTTTTTACAGAAGATCTACTTTGGGGGCACACAGATGAAATGCCAGCATATGACATAAATAGCTGGAATGGAGGTCACGTATGCTTTCACAAATAAACACTGCCAATTGCTCTCCTCTTCTTTTCTCACTAAAAAAAATTATTTCCACATAATGAAATTATGTTTGAACCATACATTTGTTAACACTATCAATAAAGCATACCCTAATGATGAGCAGTAAGAGAACTAGGCCTGAACATGAGAACCTTTTATTAACAACACTTTACAGGTATTCATTTTAAGCCTGATAATAACTTTGCCTTTGCGGCTGACCTTCACCAGTTTATACAAATATTTATTCTAAAAGCTCAGTGAAATGTCTCAGCCTATAAAGCCCAGAAAGTTAGTATACAGTTTAATTTCTGACACATTTGCTGCACAGCACAATTGCTGACTGAGGTTTATCTTCTTTCACATTGAAAATAACCACTGTCCAGAGGCACAGATGAAAGCTTTGTAGAAAAAGCAGCTTCCAAGCTGTATAGCCACTCAAACATACGTACACTAGTTTATGCTCACCCGACAGTTATCCATTTCTTGTACTCCCTACCACAGCTCATGGAAGACAACTCTCCCTTTGGAGGCAGCAGAGCACAAATACCTCTTCCAGAGTGGTGAGGCTTGTGTGTATGAATGCATGAGAATACGTCAGGTTTGGCCTGTAGTGACACCATGAGGGAAAAAAAGAAAAAAAAAGCAATATTCAAAACTTCTTTGAGAGTTGGTGTAATCAGAAACGAGATTATGAAAATGAAAATGACCCAACCACAATCACACAGGAGCAATACAGCATCACTATAGGACACATCTATGGCTGATCGATTTAAACATGCTCCCCTGTATCTAAACCTCTGAATTTCTTTGAAGAGTAGTTTTAACTAGGATCTTTCCAGGTTTGCATTATCTGGCCTGTGTATGTTGAAACAATGAAACAGTTGTAACATCCTTAATCTCTGTTATGTGCCAAATAGTGATAATTATTTACAAGTTTAATTCCACCTCTGTTAGTAAGGTGTAATGTTGTGTCAAATGGATCATGCGGACATGGCTCAAAATGCACATTTTTTGTACCATAAACCAAGTTTTGAATCTTTTTAGTCAACACAGACTCGTGCCCAGGTGCATCCAAGCACCTCAGAAATGCCCTGGAAGGGCCACCTCAGATGGCTGAAAGCCACCACAGCACCTTGCATACCACCAATGGTACTTTGGCATAGAGCACGTGGTTGAAAGCTGGAGGACACTCTCCTGTGATCTTTAAGGCTGTTATAGTCTATGTTTACGCTACGTTTAGGTACAAAGTTGGATATAAATTCCTTCAATGGTTCCTCTGCATCTTACCTGTTCCCAGTAAAACTGAGGACCTGGCCAGCTGCACTATTTCATGCTCTCTTCCTGCTCCTCCAGTGTTTACTCAGTTCCTCTGTGTCTGCCCTCACTTTGCTGTCTCCCAGTTCCAATCTGAATTTTCCACTTCAAGATTTCCTGTGGCCCTACTCTGTTACCTTCTTAAGTATGGCTCAGCCAACACTGTCAAAGCAGAACCACAGATCCCAATACTGCTGGTTCTTCAGAGATAGAACGCAGCTTATGTCAACATACTGGAATAAGAGTGTAACAACTGATGTAATAACAATATAGAAAGACAATATAGAGCCTGATTCTGATCCTACAAACAACCATGGGAAAAAGAACTAATTTCATTGGAAGCAACAGATCATAAAGTTAGTAAAATTCAGGCTTGCAGACATTATTTCTATCATAAGACCATACTGTACTAATTTTTCTGTGCACCCAGCAGATTTCTCATTACAACCTGTAGTAGACTTGACTCAATCTGATAGCTCAGCAAGCAAAGTCTCAGGTAAAGGATTTGCTTCTGGAAAGTTGTTGTCTCCAGATAGAGCTGTCATCTATTTGAAAACCATTTAGAGCTTTCAACATTTAGCATTTTTAACTGGTTTAACATTCATTTTAGTACTGTGTTTTCAGCACATAGAGCTTACCTACTTGTATCCTTTGAAGACAGTGCATGGTTTACACTACACTTGTGAAGTGTTAATGCATCTGAGGTCTGGAATGTCGAGAGCTGAGAATGAACATCTGACCAGGTAGAAACAAGACAAAGTGCCAGGGCTGCTGGATGTTTACATGGCTGCCTCTCTCCAAGTGAAGGAGTAGAAAAACAATGGGGGAATCCTCAGTGTCAGGAAAACACATCAGATGAATTTGAACTTGAACTGAAAAATAGCCTGAGAATAGGCTTCTTTTAGAGATTATTGGTTTTGTTTTGGAGAAGGAGGCATTTGCCTTTTTTAACAGTGAGTTGCAACAGAACAGTTTCCCACTTTCATTAGAAAGAAAAAAGACATTAATTTGCCTGCTGGGAAAGTGTTTTCATGCTTCCATGCTGTCCAAATTGGTGTAAGAGAAAGCTTTAGTAAAGATATTGCACAATAAAGGCAGAATAAATTTAAAAAAAAAAAGGAAACCCCTATATATCAGTGAGTGTATACTTAATTTTGCAACTAGAGAGGGCAGGGTATAGAGGGCCACCTAACTTGTAACAGAAGCTGCAGCTTTTGGATGTCATGCAAGACTGAGAAATTGAAGACTCCTGACCCTCAGCACTCTTCCCCATGCTGGCCTTCCCTAGGAGAGCCCAGCTCTCCATACCCAGGAAAGCACAGTTCTGCTTCCAGATGGCTACTTTAGGGACACACCAGAATTTTAGACAAAAGAGGTAGAAATTTACCCCTAAATAAATTGATTTAACATGTAATTAAACAGTTTCACTGTTGTAGAAGCCAATTCCGTGACAAGTCGAAATGGAAATAGAGTGACCACATTTCATTCCAAG
>Ga0181612_105644_pt1 | contig 27521 bp, 17 predicted proteins | sample HoacroProtozoa21_FD_119630 | JGI IMG/M metagenome (GOLD analysis project Ga0181612, IMG submission 119630) | Hoatzin crop microbial communities from Cojedes, Venezuel. Combined Assembly of Gp0051906, Gp0051904, Gp0051908
CAATCACCGCGATGCCATCTCCTATAGTGGTGAGCTCACCACGCGGGCGCAATAGCAGCGGGGACGTGTGGTGCTAGCGAGGCTGAGCGAAGATGCGCTGCTCCCAATCGAGTAGTCCCTGACCCTCGGCCTTGATAATCACTGGCATGCCCACATAGGCATAGCGCTCCTTGAGGGTGATGATATCAGCATCGCGCAGACGGATGCAACCCTCGCTGGCACGCCCTGGCACGCTGGTCTCGTTGTTGGTGCTACCGTGGATGCCTATGCCGCTATGACCTGGCGTGAGTAGTCGCAGAAACCATTTGCCGTAGGCCAAGATGTTGCCACGACCATCGTTGAAGTCGTGCCGCCAGTTGGAGGCATCTTGTATCTGAGTGATCTTGAATGGCTTACCCGCAGGCGACTCGGGGGTGCGCATGTCACCTCGGCGTTGCTTGTTGCCCTTGTTCTTGCTCAGGCAGACGGGAAATTGGGCGAGTAGCACCGTGTCGCCCTCGCTGGTGATGTCATAGACGCGCAGATTGAGGTCGCGCTTGCTCACCACAATGAATGCACGCTCCGACGCCACTGTGTCGCGGAGAATGGGAGAGGTAGCACTCGCCTCGGTGGGCTGAATGCTATCGGTGGTCAGCGAGGTGTCGGGAGTCTCGCTGCGCCCTGTGGGGGTGCATGCCGACCACGCCACGAGGGGCATCAGCCCTAGTGCTACGAGGAGCATTTTCTTTATCCTATTAGGTATCATCGTCAAATGTCAAAAAATAAACAAAATAAATAGTAGCAATTCTCAGTCACACGCTATTGGTCGATGTTAACGAGCTGATAGCGCTTGGTGCCGAGGCCTATCTTCTCGGCCCAATCGATGGTGTGGGTGCCATGACGGCTGTTGATGCGCTCTATCAGTGGCCGATTGTCGTCGCCTGGCTGCGCTTGGTGATTAAACACCATCTCCACACACGCCCAATCGAGCGCCACAGGGTCGAGGCTAGCCATGATGCCCATGTCTTGCAGCTCAGGCGAGGCTGGATGCCCATCGCAATCGCAATCGACCGACAGGTTGTTCATCACATTGATATATATCACACGACCACCCATGTAGTTGTGCACGGCTTGTGCCGCAGCAGCCATCGACTCTAGAAAGCCATCTTGGTCGTCGATGTGTTGCCACGCGTCGGGCAACTGGTCGGTGTAGCCTGCCGAGTGGATATAGGCCTTGCCTGCAGTGCTCGCCACACCGATGCTGGCATTCTTGAGCACGCCACCATAGCCACCCATAGCATGACCCTTGAAGTGGGCAAGATTGATCATGCAGTCATAGTTGGCCAAGTGCCCGCCCACAATGTCGTAGTGGAGGTGTGTGTGGTCTTGCACAGGGATGCGCATTTGGTCATATTCGTCCATGATATCGACAGCAAATATCGAGTCAAAGCCATGCTCGTGGATGGTGCGCCAATGGCTCGCCACATCTTGCCGAGTGCCGCCATAGGCCGTGCAACACTCCACAATGGTGCCACCCACCTCGTCCACGAGGTTGCGTATGAGCGTGGGCTTGAGGTAGTGGTTGTTGCCACCCTCGCCAGTGCTGATTTTCACTGCCACGCGCCCAGTGGCTTTCACCCCTAGGGCATGATAGATTTTCACCAAGCTCTCGGGGGATATCTCGCGCGTGAAATAGACCGTTGAGGTCTGCGCCTCGGCCGTCAAGCCTTGAGTGGCTAGCATCCATGCCGCCACGAACATGAGCAAGCGTGCCATCGTCGTTGTTGTTGCCTTCATAGTCGATTGCTAAATAGTGGTTACAAGTTAGAAATTTTGATGGTTACAAAATTATAGAAAATTTGCGATTAAACGAGTGCAATAAAACTAGTTTTAATTGCCGAGCGAAAGCAAATTATCCCAATTTATTGATAAAACAAACCACGCTGTCCCCTTCTCGTGACGAGAGTAGCACAGCGTGGCCATAGGTAGTATGTATGAATAAGTAGATTAGGGTAATCTGGCTAAAGCATGATGGCTAGGTCAGCAAACCCTTAGCGCGAGAGGCTCATTCTGGCTCCACACCCCATTGCTGGCGTGCTAGACGACGGTAGTTGTTGTAGCGCCACTGAGCATTGCTCTTGGCAGCAGCGAACAGCTCGGCAGCCTCGTCGGGATATTGCTTGAGCACCGAGGCATAGCGCACCTCACCCTTGAGGAAGTCCTCAAAGGCATCCCAATTGGGCTCTTTGCTATCGAGCGTGAACGGATTCTTGCCCTCAGCCTCGAGCTGTGGGTTGTAACGCCACAAGTGCCAGTAGCCACAAGCCACAGCAGCCTGCTCCTCGGCTTGTGCCTTGCCCATACCTGCCTTGATGCCGTGGTTGATGCAAGGAGCATAGGCAATGATAATCGATGGACCATCATAGGCCTCGGCCTCGCGGATAGCCTTTAGGCACTGAGCATTGTCGGCACCCATAGCAATCTGTGCTGCATAGACATAGCCATAGGTCGAAGCGATGAGACCCAAATCCTTTTTGCGGATGCGCTTGCCCGAAGCGGCAAACTTGGCAATAGCGCCAATGGGGGTAGCCTTGGATGCCTGACCGCCCGTGTTGCTATAGACCTCGGTATCGAGCACGAGGATGTTGACATTCTTGCCACTGGCAATCACGTGGTCGAGACCACCAAACCCGATGTCGTAGCTAGCACCATCACCGCCAATAATCCACTGTGAGCGTTTCACCAAATATTGTCCTAGCTCGCGCACCTTGACGTCGGCAGGATTGTCGCTACCAGCAATCGCCTCAAGTATCTTGTCGCTCAGCTCGCGGCTCTTGTCGCCATCGTTGCGATTGTCGAGCCACTCTTGATAGAGTGCCTTGGTGTCGGCATTGACACTAGCATCGGCAATAGCCTGATCGACACAAGCGGTCACGCGGTCGCGCATCTTCTCGTCGGCGATGGTCATACCCAAACCAAATTCACAGAAGTCCTCAAACAGCGAGTTGGCCCAAGCGGGACCATGACCCTTGGCATTCACCGTGTAGGGGCTTGAGGGTACCGAAGCCGAATAGATTGACGAGCAACCTGTGGCATTGGCCACAATCTGACGGTCGCCAAACAACTGGCTGATGAGCTTGACATAGGGAGTCTCGCCGCAACCTGAGCAAGCGCCTGAGAACTCAAACAGCGGTTGCGCAAATTGTGAGTTCTTGACATTGCTCTTGGTATCGACTAGGTGTTGCTTGCTGGTGACCTTGTTGATGGCATAGTCCCACAGCTGTTGGTCTTGCTCGTGACCCATCAGGGGCACCATCTCTAGCGCCTTGGCGCCGCGCTTGCCTGGGCACACATCGGCACAGTTGCCACAACCCAAGCAGTCCATCACATCGACCACCTGCACAAACGATAGACCCTCTAGGCCCTTGCCGATAGCCTTGAGCTTGTCGGCCTCGTTGAAGGGCGATGCTGCAGCCTCGTCGGCATCCATCAAGAAAGGACGGATAGCAGCATGTGGGCACACCAGAGCACACTTGTTGCACTGGATGCAGTTCTCGCTGTGCCACACAGGCACAAAGGCAGCCACACCGCGCTTCTCATAGGCGGCAGTGCCTGGATCCCAAGTGCCATCTTCACGACCCTTGAACGCCGAGACGGGCAGCAAGTCGCCATTCTGAGCATTGATGGGGCGTACCACATTGTGGATAAAAGCGGGAGCGTTGTCGGCAACGGGGCCCTCGACCACGAGGTTGCTCCATGCGGGGTCCACGGTGAGTTGCTTGTATTCGCCACCACGGTCCACTGCTTGATAGTTCTTGTTGACCACGTCTTCGCCCTTGCGACCATAGCTCTTGACGATGAATTTCTTCATCTGCTCAACGGCCAAGTCAACGGGTATCACCTCGGTGATGCGGAAAAATGCCGATTGCAAGATGGTGTTGGTGCGGTTGCCCAAACCAATCTCTTGTGCAATCTTGGTAGCGTTGATATAATAGACCTTGATGTCGTTGTCGGCAAAATACTTCTTCACCTTGTTAGGCAGGTTGGCAGCTAGCTGGTCGGCCTCCCACACGGTGTTGAGCAAGAAAGTGCCACCACGCTGCAGGCCACGGGTCACATCATACATGTGCAGATAGGCTTGCACGTGACAGGCCACAAAGTTGGGCGTGGTCACCAGATAGGTAGAGCGGATAGGCTCATCGCCAAAGCGCAGATGCGAGCAGGTGAAGCCGCCCGACTTCTTGCTATCGTAGCTGAAGTAGGCTTGGCAATATTTGTCGGTGTTGTCACCAATAATCTTCACAGAGTTCTTGTTGGCGCCCACAGTGCCATCGGCTCCCAAGCCATAGAACTTAGCTTGGAACATGCCAGCACCGCCCATAGCCACCTCTTCTTTCATAGGTAGCGAGGCAAATGTCACATCGTCCTCGATGCCGATGGTGAACTGATTTTTGGGCATAGGCAAAGCCAAATTCTCATACACAGCCAAAATCTGAGCAGGCGTGGTGTCCTTGGAACCCAAGCCATAGCGACCACCCACAATCACGGGCGCATTGTCGCTGCCATAGAAGCAGTCTTTCACATCGAGATACAAAGGCTCGCCATTGGCGCCTGGCTCCTTGGTGCGGTCGAGCACAGCAATGCGCTTGGCCGTGCTTGGCACAGCCGACAAGAAGTGCTTGGCTGAGAATGGACGGTAGAGGTGAACGGCCACCAGACCCACCTTCTCGCCTTTCTCGGTCAAGTGGTCGATGGTCTCGCGGATAGCCTCGGTAACCGAGCCCATAGCGATAATCACACGGTCGGCATCTTTGGCACCATAATAGTCAAACAGGCCATACTTGCGACCAGTGATTTCGCCTATCTTGTTCATATAGTCCTCAACAATAGCGGGCACTGCGCTATAATAGTCGTTGCACGACTCGCGATGCTGGAAAAATACATCGGGATTCTCGGCCGTGCCTCGGGTGACAGGCTTGTCGGGGTTCATCGCATTGCGACGGAACTTGGCCAACTCTTCCATATCGATGAGCGGACGCAAATCCTCTTGGTCCATCGCCTCCACCTTCTGTATCTCGTGAGAGGTGCGGAAGCCATCAAAGAAGTTGACAAATGGCACATGAGCCTTGATAGCACTCAGGTGGGCAACCCCAGCGAGGTCCATCACCTCTTGCACCGAACCCTCACACAACATAGCAAAGCCCGTCTGGCGGGTAGCCATCACATCCTGATGGTCACCAAAGATGCACAGCGTGTGAGAGGCTAGCGTGCGTGCCGACACATGGAACACACCAGGCAACAGCTCGCCAGCAATCTTGTACATATTGGGAATCATCAGCAGCAAGCCCTGAGAGGCTGTGTAGGTGGTCGTCAAAGCCCCAGCCTGCAACGAGCCATGAACGGCACCAGCTGCGCCACCCTCACTCTGCATCTCTTGCACAGTTACGGTCTCACCAAAAATGTTTTTGCGACCAGCAGCAGCCCATTCGTCAACATGCTCGGCCATCGTTGATGACGGCGTGATGGGGTATATCGCAGCCACCTCAGTAAACATATAACTGATGTGGGCAGCAGCTTGATTACCATCACAAGTCATGAATTTCTTCTCTTTACTCATAATCAAGTGTTGTAGTATGGTTAAATTGATTAGTTATTAGTTCTAGTAATGATTGTGCCCGCAAAGGTACACATTATAAATGGCACTGCCAAAATTTCACACCCAAAATCAGTGTTGGGTCCTCTATTGGCAGTGCCATCTCTTAAGTCAAAAAAAGATATATAATGGTATGGTTTGTTTGTCTATCTTTGTTTTTTAGTTGTTAGTTGTTGCGTGGCGCATCGATCGTGCCGTTTGATATCCCCCACATCGCCAAAGGAGCAAGCGGGATAGTCATCAACGACTCGGAACAAATTGCTCAAACCGCCCATCGCTATAAAACACCATGATGTTGACCACACGACGGCCATCACCCCCACCGCTCACACGTGCCGACTGGCGGCCAGCGGTGCTACGCACGATGCTCTCGATAGCATCGCTAAACGAGTTGGAGGCATGCTGAGGGGCTGCCTTGCGGCTGGCATCACTCGCATAGTCGGCATCGGCATCACCAAAGTCTATCACGCCATTTGCTACCGAGCCAGCCACTGCTCCTGAGTCCTGAGACTCGGCTGTTGCCGTCTCGCCACCCGTCAACAGCATCTCGCCATCGCCAAACATCAGCCACATCACATTCAGCGAAGGGTAGGCCCGATGTATCTTGCCAATGATCTCGTCGCTCACCTTCTTGTTGCGACCATTGAGCAACTGCGAGAGCGTAGGGCGAGGTATCTCACAGGTGTCGGCAAACTGCGAGTTGGTGATTCCGTTTTGTTGCAAAAACAATTTTAATCGCGATACAATATCCATTGTCTGTTTGATAAAATTTTTTGCGGCTCTGGAGCCTCGTTTGGCGGAGCAAAATTTTTCTGAACTTTAGAACGCTGTTCTCAATGGGGAAAAATCAGCCCGTTTTCCCAAAATTTGGGGATTTGCATTCACAAACTTTGGGATTGCAAAATTAAAACCTATCATTGGAAAAACCAAATTTAAAATCGAAAATTTTAAAATTTACAGTTGTTTTTTGAAAAATAGGGTTCAAAACCCCGATTTCAGTTCAAAAACATCAAAAACTTAAACTAAAGCTTTATACAATAAGCATATTTAATTCTATTTCAGCGTTGTGTTCTGCGAAATTTTAGTGAAATTTGTCGATTCAAAAACTGGTCGCTCAATCTTTAATTCAGTGCTAGAGGTATTTTTATTATTTAGTTGAAAATCACATTATTACAACAAATGTTAATCAATCTTAATCGTTGATTTTTGGTGGTTTTGTAAACTTTACAAATCGAAATTCACTCCTCAGAACAAGATATCACAAATCTAAATCCAGAAATGAGGCATCAAATTCTCTCCTCCCCACCCCAACTCGCTATTTGTAAACATAAATTGCCAGCTATTCACAACGCTAAATTACCCGTTGGCATTCTACCATTTTCAAGTTTTCTCATGCTCAACTCGATTTCCTTGCCATATTTTTCAGCATCACCATATTTTGTCCAAAATTCTTGATTTTGCGCAATTCTAACAGCGTTCAGCCACCCCAAATCACCACATAACACCACTCAATCACAGATACTTAAAACCCACACCAGCACCCCAACAAAGGTGTCCCAAGAATCGCTATTTTGCACCTCAAAAATCCTACTTAGTGCAGGCACAACAACGATAATAGACTAGCCCATTATGTCGGCTATTATGGGCTAATTGATGAAGATTTTCTCATTTTCTGGGCACATCTTTTTGCAAATCTGTATCATAGATAGCCACCTTCCCCATCCCACCCCGATACTCATCGGCATACCGATTCCCAATTTTCTGACCCTGCCAAGACGCCAATTTTCCTAATCCACCTCGCCCACCCCCTACAAAAGGAACCCCGCAAGAGCAAAAATGCAGCAACGAAGGGAGGGAAAAAATAAGGCTCACGATAAAATGAATGTAGGGGCGAGCCTTGGATCACCCGCCCCAGCGAGAGGAGAGTATAGTAAGGAGATGTAGCAGAATCTTGAAACTACATCATAGCGGGGAACATTCCGAAAAATATTTGCATATCTCATGTATCTTTACGAAATTTGTATATAAGTTGAGTATCTAGGAATTTGAACTTCATCTGATGATTGGCTATTCATGCGACCGTCAAGAGTGAAGCACACGCAGAGGCCGTTAAAACATTTGATGATTTATTAAAACGTTTTGAATATGACATACTACACATTGGCAGACAGGGAGAAGTGGCACAATCCCAACAGCGACAACTGGAGACACTGGGAGCTAGTGACACCAGTCTGCAACAAACAGATGGAAGTAACAGAAAGCCTACTACTGGAAACACTGGAAATCTTAATCCAGAACGAAGTGGAGGACAAAGACGAGGAGGAAATTCCGAGCTGGCAAGCACGCCAAGAGATGGGCGGGGAGTCGTTCGTAGTGGAGAAGAGCGAACTCATGGACAACCCCAAGGAGATAGCGCGGTTGGTAGCGGGTCTGTTCAACGATTGGGACAGACCGATACTGAGCGAGGGACTACACCAGTTAATCGGGGAGAAGCTACGCCCAGCAACGGAAGAAGAGGTGATGATAGCAACAATGGAGCTAGAGAAGCCGACATTGAGCGCACTAATCATCCAGTCAAACCTGTATCCCCACGAGTGGGATTAGGCGAAGAGAAAGTATCGTACCCAAAACGAAGCGCATCTGGCACGGGGTAAACATATAGAAACGCGACGAGCCTCACTCGCCCACCCTCTCCCGCAACATTGAAATGTAGGAGGCAAGGGAGAGAAAAAATAGAACTCACGATAAAACGAATGTAGGGGCGAGCCTTGCATCGCCCGCTAACAGCGAGGGGGTAAATGTGGGCAATCGCAAATTTTTTCCATTTTCTCATTTTTCTCAAACACGTGGGCAAAAAAATACCGAAAGCAGTTTGTCGCTACCGATAACTACTCGGGCGAGAGGGACCACTAACGGTATTATTGTTGATACAAAATTAGCTAATTTTTTGATACTGCAAAGGAACTTGCAACGCAAAATCTTCAAAAGTGGGTGGTGAACATAGTGAGCTGCGGCTAGTGGAGGGTGGTAGCAAACGATTACGGCTACGAATAACCGAAATAAAAAGATTGATGAGCTGCCCAACGGCGCGGGTACGACTTCGCAAGAAGCGGCACATCCGACTCATCAATCCACTGCAAAGATACTTGAAAGAATTCTCACGAGCAAAGAAACTGACAAAAATTGCCACTAGAAACGAGCTGAAAAACCACCAAGAGACGCGCAAACGTGGGCAGAGCTATCCTTATATAAAAAATAACGAAAGGCCACTCTTCGGAGCAGCCTTACGGGCGGGACATCCGAGCAGATGAGCCCAGTCCCTTGCCAAGTCAGAGGCAAAGGCAGGTGAGCTTGCTGAAATCAAAAAGCAAGATAGCTGATTTTTTAATGCAACTGGAGGGGTGGCGAGGCTACTGCTTGCTGAGTGCTTGCTTGATGTAGCGGGCAGTGATTGACTGGGGGTTGTTTGCCACTTGCTCGGGAGTGCCACAGGCCACGAGGTGTCCGCCTGCCCTACCCCCTTCGGGCCCCATGTCAATAATGTAGTCGGCACACTTGATAACGTCGAGGTTGTGCTCAATCACTATCACCGTGTTGCCTTTGCCCACCAGACGGCTGAGCACACCCATCAGTACCTTGATATCTTCGGCATGCAGGCCTGTGGTGGGCTCGTCTAGGATATAGACCGTGTTGCCCGTATCTCGCTTAGCCAGCTCACAAGCCAGCTTCACGCGTTGACATTCGCCACCCGAGAGCGTGCTAGAGGGTTGCCCCAGCTTGACGTATCCCAGCCCCACCTCTTGTAGCATCTTGACCTTGCGCAAAATCGAAGGCACCGCATCAAAAAACTCTACGGCTTGATTGATGGTCATGTCGAGCACATCGGCAATCGATTTGCCCTTGAATTTCACCTCTAGTGTCTCGCGATTGTAGCGCTTGCCGCCACACTCCTCACAAGGCACTAGCACATCGGGCAAGAAGTGCATCTCTACAGCCTTGTAGCCATTGCCATGACACACCTCGCAACGGCCACCCTTGGCGTTAAACGAGAAACGACCTGGCTTGTAGGCCCGTATTTTGGATTCGGGCAAATTGACAAACAAGTTGCGGATGTCGGTAAATACCCCTGTGTAGGTGGCTGCGTTGGAGCGAGGGGTGCGCCCCAATGGAGCTTGGTCCACAGTCACCACCTTGTCGATATACTCCAATCCCTGTATGTCGTTGTAGGGCAGTGGTGGCGTGAGCGAGCGATAGCAGTGCTGGCTCAAGATGGGTTGCAGCGTGGCATTGACTAGCGACGACTTGCCACTGCCACTCACTCCCGTGACGCAAATCAGCTGCCCCAGTGGGAATGTGACATCCACCCCTTGCAAGTTGTTGCCTGTGCAGCCCGTCAGCCTCAAGCAATGCCCGTTGCCTTCGCGCCGTGTGGTGGGTACCTCGATGCGGCGGCGACCATTCAGATAATCGGCCGTGATAGATGAGCTAGTCAGCATCTGTTGTGGTGTGCCTGCAAAGACCACATGCCCACCCTTGCGGCCCGCTTGTGGCCCGATGTCGATTACATAGTCGGCTTGCAGCATCATCTCGGCGTCATGCTCTACCACCAACACGGTGTTGCCATCGTCGCGCAAGCGCTTGAGGGCATCGATGAGGCGCTGGTTGTCGCGCTGATGCAGGCCGATGGATGGCTCATCGAGGATATAGAGCACATTGACTAGCTGTGAGCCCAGCTGCGTGGCCAGCCGTATGCGCTGACTCTCGCCACCCGACAAGGAGGCCGAAGGCCGATTGAGCGAAAGGTAGTCTAGCCCAACCTCAAGCAAGAAGTTGAGACGCGCATCAATCTCTTTCACTATTTCGCGAGCAATCGCCCATTGCGAGGGCGTGACGTGGCGATGTAGGTCCTGCATCCACTCACGCAACTGGGCCAAATCCATGCTCGCCAATTGGGCAATATTCTTGTCGTGCAAGCGATAGTGCAAAGCCTCGCGATGCAGCCTGTCGCCGTGGCACTCTGGACACACCACCGTCGAATAGAATTGGCCAGCCCACTTCTGTGCTTGGCTAGTAGCCGTCTCGTCTTGCTGCATCTCGATGTACTTGACAAGTCCCTCAAAGGGCAAGAAGTAGTTGCTCGTGCTCATCGTTTGGTTGCGCAACACCAAGCGCTCGTCGGTGCCATTGAAGATGTCGTCGAGCGCCTCCTCAGGTAGCTGATTGAGCGGTGTGTCGAGGGTGCAATCATATTTCTCACAGATGGCCGCAATCTGCCAAAAGATTTGTACATTCTTGTATTTGCCTAGCGGCAAGATGCCGCCAGCGCGTATCGATAGTGAGCCATCGGGCATCATCTTGTCGCGGTCGATGAGATTGACATAGCCCAGCCCCTTGCAACGAGGGCAAGCGCCCAGTGGCGAGTTAAATGAGAAGTTGTGTGGCGCAGGCTCCAAATAGGAGAGCCCTGTGTCGGGGTCCATCAACGACCTGCTATAATAGCCTATCTCGTTGGTGACAGCATCCATGATCAAGAGTTGCCCCCCACCCTGCTTAAAAGCCAGTGTCATCGTATTCTCGAGACGGCGGTGGTCGAGGTTGTTGACCTTGAGCCTATCTATCACCAATTCCACGCTATGATTCACATAGCGATCGAGCTTCATACCATAGGTGATTTCGCGCAACGCGCCATCGACCCGCACGTGCAGATAGCCTTTTTTGCGCAAGTTCTCAAACAAGTCCTTGTAATGCCCCTTGCGATTTTTGACCAATGGGGCGAGGATATAGATTTTGCGGCCTTGATAGCGCTCCAAGATGAGGGCAAGGATTTTGTCCACCGTATATTTCACCATACGCTTGCCCGACAGATAGGAATAGGCGTCGGCAGCTCGCGCATACAATAGCCTCAGGTAGTCGTACACCTCGGTGACGGTGCCCACGGTGCTACGCGGATTGCGATTGACGGTCTTTTGGCCGATAGCTATCACTGGGCACAAACCCGATATCTTGTCCACATTGGGCCGCTCCAGTATGCCCAGCATGTTGCGAGCATAGGATGAGAACGTCTCTAGGTAGCGGCGTTGCCCCTCGGCAAAGATGGTGTCGAATGCCAGCGACGACTTGCCACTGCCACTCAACCCCGTGATGACCGTTAAGCAGCCGTGCGGGATGCTCACATCAATGTTCTTGAGATTGTGGACACGTGCGCCAAGCACCTCCACCGCATCGAGTTCCTTGCCATTGAGCTTCATCTCACTCGCCCCCTCTTGCCATCAATCTATCACCCAATCTTTGCTATAGACCGTAAAGGTGCGCTTACTGCGATACAGATCACTAGACTTGGGCACTCTCACCTGATAGGTCTTGCCCGAGGCATTGGTGAGCTTTGACGAGCGTATCCACGGGTTGGCCTCGCGCAATTGGGCATAGCTGCAGCCATGGCTCTTGGCCCAATCGGCCCAGCTAGTCACGCTTGAGTTCACGGCTACCGTCGTGTAGCTCACAGGTTGCCACAGCTGCTTGCGGCTAAATCGATAGCCATAGCGCTTGGGCGACTCCATCAGCAACTTGTAGGCCATGATGCGAAACACATATCGCGAGGTCTCGCTCGTGAGATAGAGGTCAAACGAGCTCTCGCCACCCTGCCGCGACAGCTCACTGCTGATGCGCGACAATCCCGCGTTGTAGCTAGCGGCAGCCGTTGCCCAGCTACCATACTTCTTATAGGCCGCCTTCAGATACTTGCACGCTGCCACCGCCGACTTCTCAGGGTCGTAGCGCTCATCCACCTCATCGGTCACCTCTAGGCCATAGTCGCGTGCGGTGCCCGCCAGCAGCTGCCACATGCCTGCGGCCTTAGCACTCGAATAGGCGTTACAGTCCATCGAGCTCTCGGTGACCGCCAGATACAGAAAATCTTCGGGCACGCCCTGCTGTTGCAATATCTTTTTCAGCACAGGGAAATAGCGGTTAGCGCGTTTGAAGCACAGCACCGACGTGGTATGGCCGTATATCACCCCCGTGAGCTCGCGGTCCAAGCGCTCGGCCATATCCAAGCGGTCGAGGTCTATCGTCTCACCAGCAAAGGTGATGCTTTGTGGTATCTCGGGGCTAGCGGTGGTCACAAACACCGTGCTCTTGTCGCCCTTGCTTGCCGTGCTATATTGCGGCTTGAGTTGAGCGCCACCGCTGAAGGCACATCCCGCCAGCAGCAACGCCACCATCATCCTGTTTTTGCGTTTCATCAGTTGAATTTTTTGTATCTCTTAAGATGCACTTTATCTTGTGTGTTGCCGCCCCCTATTCGCCAGAGCCCGTGCTGCTGCCATGCGGATTGTACTTCCAGCGGATGATGTTGATATCGCCACTGCGCTTATACTTCACCCCATCGCTACCCTCAGCACGTATCACATAGTAATACACCCCCGTGTCCACGAGTTTGCCATTGTAGGTGCCATCCCAGCCATCACCAGGGTCGGTGAACTCCTTCATCAGCACGCCCCAGCGATTGAAAATCCAGCAATGGAAATCCACTATCGACTTGTACGACACCTTCCACACATCATTCACCCCCTCGGTGGTGCCTGGCGAGAACACATTGGGTATCGTGAGCTCGCTCTCGCCAATGCTCACCATGAAGGTCTCGCTATAGTATTCACACTTGCCCGAAGCGTTGGCCACCACATAGCGCCAATAATAGGTGCCTGCGTCGTTGAAGGTGTAATCCACCTCATCCATATTGTATCGCAGCTCAACGCTCTCAAACTCGCTGTCATAGCTCATCTGCCACTCTCTGAAGCTCACCGCATCGGTGGGATAACCCGTAAACACGATGTGGCAAGGTGCCGACCCACCCAGTCCTGAGGTGGCATCGCTCTTCTCGTTGTCGTTGCTGCGGGTCTCTTGCACAGCGGTGGCCTTGGCATCAATGGCTATGGTGGCGAGATAGTCGCTCTCAGCACTCTCGGTCAAGCCCCACACCCGCAAAAAGCGGTCACCCGACAACGTATACACCGTGTTGCACAACGGCGCATCGACGCTTAGATCGTTGGCGAAGCTCGCCAGGCTCTCTGTCACCTCGACCTCGCTCCAGTGGGTGCTATCGTCCCATTGCAAGGTGTTGTAGGTGAGCCACAGCTCGCGGTCAAGTTTCTTCTCTACCCCCGTGATGGTGTAGTAGATGATATCGTCACCACTACCCTCTGCCTTCAGCCTCACAGTGCTACACTCACTATAGTCCTCGATCGATAGACCATTGATGAGCAGATAGTATTGCGCATAGTTCACCACCCACAGGTATGTGCGGTCGGTGCCCTCCTCGATGATGTAGCCCCGATTGGGATAGACCTGCTCCAGGGTGGTCACCCTGCCATTGTGCACCACCTCGGTGATGGTCTCGGCATATCCCCCACCCTGGTTGCCATAGTCATACCACGTCACCACCTGGTCGGTGCTGGCGGTGTAGCTCATCGACACTCCCTCGCTATCAAACAACACGTAGATGTGGTCCAAGCCTGTGCTCTTGTCAGGCGTGACCTCAATCACTCCATAGTCACCCACATTATTAAATTCCACTTGTCCCGCCTGCACAGCCACGACAGCCAGCACGGCTGCCAAGATGGCGCATATCGCTCTCCTGTTCATCGTGTGCCAAGTTTGTTGCTGATTAATCACTTCTTGTACCTATTCTTTATATACAAACGTTGAAGTCGTTCAAGTTATTATAGCCCTAGCAACGACACATAGCCACGCTTGGGCACGATGATGATGCGAGTCCCTGGACGACACTGCCTGATGAGCTGCACCATGCGCCGCTGCTCGATGCTCACACAGCCCGCAGTGTCCCAGCCATGCTCGCCCTTGCAATGCAAAAAGATGGCCGACCCCACGCCTTGCACCACGGGATGCATGTTGAAACCTATCGCCATCACATATTGATAGGGTACCGTGTAGCTTATCAAGTGCTCACTGTTGGGCATGCTGCGCGTGCCGCGCTTCACCTGCACCCACTGGTTATAGTCCTCGGGTTCGCCCGACCAATAGCTCTCATCGTCCACCTGACGATAGGGCATCGCCGCACCAGGGTCGGGAGCAATGCCAAAAGCCTGGGTCAGCTCAAAAGCTCCTACTGGCGTGGTGCCGCTGCCCTCCTTGCGGATGCCCAATATCAGTCCCCGCTTGCCATAGCCACAATAGGTCGAGAAATCCATGTGCCACACGCCATCGGCGCCCTTGTTCCAAAAGCTCAGCGTGTGGTCCTCGACAAACACAATCTGGTCGGTCATCGTCGCAGTGACGCTCGCCCCTATCACCTCACGCAACGCTGCCTCGTCCACCTGGCACTCGTTGTCGGCTACCGTCACCGCCCAGGCCGATGGACCAGCCAGCGACAACAAGCACAACAGACCCGTAATCAATAGCTTTTTCATCTCCATATTGCAATTTTTTGGTTTCCTGAAATTTTTGCACAAAGATACACCAAAATTATTGTTCAACCAAATGCCGAGGGAGGCAAAGGGCGTGCGATGCCCGCTCCCAACTTCTCTATAATATATTATGTGATTTTGTCATTGATATATGATTATTTTAAGATTGCTGAACCAGCTCCTCCTTGCTGCGAGGCCTCATCGCCCTGCTTGAGGTGCTTGCCGAAACCGAGCACATAAGTAATGCCTAACTTTATATAGCAGTGGCTGTCTGGTCCATAAACGCTCTGACTGCGATCATAGTAACGACTGGCCATCTCGTTGTCAAGCTTTTTCCAATTATATGTAAAAGGATTTGAGATTTGTGCTGAAATATTCCAGGCTGTATTTCCCCATCCTATGCTTACCGAGTAAGTTGCTTTACGCTTTGTCCACAGTCCATCAACCACACCTCCTGGCGAGTGCCATTTAGAGGTGTACCCAGCCCCTATGTTCCATGCTCCGAAATACCAATAAGCCTGAAGCCTATAGTTGAGGTTGACATGGTCGTGGTTGAATGGGTAACCATCGTGACAAAATGGTATTGCAATCTGCCCAGAAAGTTGTAGTTTGTTTTGTAATAGGCTTACTCGTCCATTAACACCAGTGGTCAACGAAGTAAAGCCTCCCATCGGCTGCTCTATAGTTCTTAAAATGCCGTCAGATGTGGGGTTAAAAACGAATGCATATCGGTCACTTACAGTCCATGCATAGGCATAGACCGAGAAACTGATTTTTCTGTCAGGCATACAGGTATAGGTTATGCCATAGTCGTAACTCTTATATGGTTTAAGAGCTGGATTACCAGTATAGCTCAGCAATGGATGAGACTGGATGACAGCCTCGCTACGGTAAGAAGAAAGTGGCACGGATGTCATATAATGGAAAGCAGCAGAAAGCTGGTTTTTGCTATTAAACGCAAACTGGACTGATGCATCTGCCCATGGCTGAGTAGAATGCTCCACGATTTGCATAACCTCGGCTGCGCTCGGCAATTCGCAAGCGAGCTTGCATTGCACTTGCTTGCACGAGTTTTCGGAATATTTCGAGTAATCATAGTTGAAACCGACTCCCAAATAGATGTTGTATCTTTTTTTAGAGATATTATAACCTAATCCTGGACCAATTCTATATGTCAGGAGTCGGTCTTGCATTTCTGAAGTTCCTTGATAGGCTGTCGAACTGCTATAAAACAAGCCTTGGGTAAATGCATTAAGACTGCTCCCGCTGCCGAATGAGTGACTGAACTGTAATCGAGCACGGGCGACATGTGAATCGTCTTTGGCAAAATTGGGTAATGCTGTTGTACCTTCTTGATACCCGTTTGATTGCCGAGAATGGGTATAGGAGTAAGTTGGATTGAAGTTGATTGAGTTCCCTTTTCCCAATATAAAATTCCAGTTGCCTGTATAGGAAAATGTGTTCTGATACGAGGAACCTGTCTTATCGAAGTCGTTTGAACTATACCCCTCATCGGTATTTAGGCTTACAATACCAGTCAGGTCGTTGGTAGGTGTGTGATCGAATACAGCTCCAATGGTGTTACTAATTGTTACCTTATCAGTATGATACACTAATCTGAGAGTCGGCCAAAAGAGTTTGTTTCGTTTGTCTGAAGCTGTGACGGTTTCGGTACGTCTCAAAACATTTTCTGTCCCATTATCTTGAGGCAAACGAATGGTTTCGTAGTTTTCGGTGAAATCATGTGTGGAATTGTAGTACGAGGCACCTAATCCCAAATCGAAAGCAAGTTTCCCTGATTGGAATTTTCCAAAAAGGTTAAGTTGTCCGTTATTAGCAATGAACCGCTCAGACAGGGACGCTTTGGAATATCCTCCATATTCATACTTCTTCATGATAAAATTAACGACATGAGGTTTCCCAAGAAATTTTAGGTCTGCAGGATAGTCATAATATTCTACCCTCTTGACATCAGTGACTCTCATGTTTTTTAAGTCATCGGCTGAAGCAGGAAGTCCGTCTATGAACATATCTACAGGCTGGTTACCAATAGTATTGATAGACGCGTCTGCTGCGAGTGTCAGTTGTGGAATTGCCATTCGATTAAGTAGGTCAGTACCGCTCTGAGAGGCATTTTTCTGTTTGGATGTGGGAATATAAGTGGATACTGTAGCAGAGGTTTTCTGAAGTTCCGCTTCAACAACAACATCCTGCAACTGGATATTCGTTAAAGAGTCATTATTTTCCACCTGTGCCCTCAGCGATAGAGCACAGATAGCTAATGCTGCAAAGAGGATAAGATTGATCGGAAACTGTTGTAACCGCATATCGTATTCTTGTTTCAAATTCAGCCACCAACAGGTATATGATATACATTATATAAGGTGTAATAGTTTTGCTCTATGCCTCCCGTGCTTATTCCTCGGTCAGTAGGATGGCGATAATCGCGTTGATGTCGGCAATGGTGATGTTGCCATCAGCGTTGACGTCGGCTGCTTGGTCGGTGGTGGTGGTGTCCCGCAACATCGCGTCGATAACGGCGTTGATGTCGGCAATCGTCACCACGCCGTCACCATTCACGTCGCCCGTAACGTGCGTCTCAGGGGAGCCTTGCGCGAAGTGATAGTGCTTGTAGTTGCCTGGCACAGCAAATTGCACCGTTGCCTGGCGATAGCCCACTGTGGCAGGCAGGGCATCGGCGGTGACGAGGGCAGTAACCACGCGGTTGCCTTGTCGGTCTGCCTCGCCATCGGCTAGCTCGATGTGTAGCCACGCTGGCAGATCGCCACCGTCGCAGGTGATGGCCCACTCGCCACCCTGGCTAGGCACTGAGGTATAGAACTCGATGCTGGTGGTGGTGAATGTGACGTCATCGACCACAAACTGCTTTTCCATCACGCCACCCTCGTTGGGGAACGTGTACTGGCCATCCTCTTGTGGATAGTTGTAGGCCAGATAATTGTGGTCGGCATCGATAAAGATGGTGAGCCCCGTCTTGAGTTCACCCTCGGCAAACAGGTGGTTCACTCCTTGCCAGATGTACTCGCCAGTGGGGTTACCATCAGCATCAGTCGCAGGCACTTTGACATAGGCTTGCTCGCCAAAGCCCTCGTCGGCGGTCTCGGTCGAAGCCATCAGCGTGAAGTCGGTCAAAGCATCGTAGGGGCTATCGTTGTAGTCTTCGAACGTAATCATGATGGGATAGTCCACCGTGGGCATCACCTCGACCTCGAGATCATCGTCGAGGGTATATAGCACAAATTCTAGCATGCCTCCTGTGGCCTCACTAGTGTTGGCATCGACCACGCAGCGCCCTGTTGCCACTAGTTCTCCAGGCACTGCATCGCGATAGACACTAGCGCTATCAGCGTAGGGCTGGGGTCCCTCGATGCGATAGACCTTGCACTGGAGTTCCACCTCTTGGGTGACGGCGAGGTCGCGTACGAGGATGTCGACATGCTTGAGCTGATAGGGGTGTGATGGCCGCTCAAACACCGCCGCCACGCCATTGGCCTGGCCAGCGTTCTTGCCATACCACCACCCCTTGCTGTTGCTGCCCCAGGGGGTGGCGCCACTGAGGTAGGTCATCAGGTAGCGATTGGTGCCACGGCGGCCACCAGCACCAAAGTAGTGGCTCGACTGCACATAGTTGTAGCCCTTGACCGCCTGAAAGTTGTGGATGGCGGCAATCCACGAGGCGTAGTGCCCCGTCACCACAGGGTTGTCGGCGGTACCCACCACGCGGCTTCCCGAAAGGTAGTAGGTGGTGTCGCGAGCACCATCGGTGACTGTGAGCTGAGGCACCGAGTCGATTTCGAGCCGATAGCTCACCGTGAGGTCTTGCCCTGAGGCCTCGAACCATGGGCGATTGCTGTTGACAAACAGCTGGTAGCGCCAGGCGTAGGTTGCCGCGTCGCTCACCCCCGTGGCAAAGCCATGGAAGGTGTAGTCCTCGTGCGGAGTGAGCACCAAAAAGGGTGCATAGCTATAGGCCGTGTAGGCGCCATCGACCACCTTCTGGTCGGCATACCAAGCCCCCGCAGGGCGATAGTAGCCCACCTCTAGGCCCTCGACCCGTTGAGGAGCCCGCAACGCGGGGCGATGACTGATCGTAGCCGTCGCCTCACACGCCATCTCGTCGCCCACGGGCACCTCGATATGGTTGTCCATCACCCTATCGTGATGCTTGGGCGCATCCGATAATCTTGTCTGAGCGCTTGCCATCGCGGCAAGCATCGTGGCAGCTGCCAGTAGTAGTGCTTTGTTCATCGCCATCACATATTGATTTTGGTAGGTTATTATTGCCCCATGAAGCCCAACGGGGGAGTTTTCAGCAAAAGTACGCCGCCAAGATGAGTTTTGCAAGTTTTGGATGCGCAAAAGTGTCCTTGGTGGGCAAAAGTGCCACTGACGGGTGCTTGTTTTTTAGAAATTATTGCTTAACTTTGTGTGACCAAAACCAAGAAAAAACCGATATACCACTATGAAAGTTGGAGATAAAATACCCGAAATGCTTGGCCGTGATGCCCAGGGCAACGTCGTCAAGGCTAGCGACTATGCTGGCAGCAAGCTCATTATCTATTTCTACCCCAAGGACAACACGCTAGGTTGCACCAACGAGGCGTGTAGCTTGGCAGCAGGATATGCCGCGCTCAAGAGGGCGGGATATGCCTTGATAGGCGTTAGCAAAGATAGTGCAGCCTCTCATCAACGCTTTGCCGCAAAGCACAACCTCCCTTTCCCATTGATTGCCGATGTGGACACGAGCTTGAACCAAGCCTTTGGCGTGTGGAGAGAGAAGAAGATGGCTGGTCGAATGTATATGGGCACCGTGCGCACCACCTTCGTCATCGACGAGCAAGGTGTGGTAACCCATATTATTGACAAGGTGAATACCAAAGACAGTGCTAACCAAATCTTGAATTTAGTGTTATGATGATGAAGAACTTGATGGTTGCCTCGCTGCTAGTGCTCAGCGCCACAGTCACCACCCAAGCGCTCACGCTGCAGGAGTGTGTGCTCAGCGGTGCCAAGCCCGCAGGCATTGGAGCTATGCAACCTGCCCAAGACGATGGCCGATGGTTCTATCGCCTCAGCGATGATGGCAAAGGCATCGACCGCATCAGCTATGCGAATGGTGACCAGCATGTGTTGCTCGACACCAGTGGCGAGCGCGTCACTGGCTGGGATGACTTTCTAGTCACTGCCGATGGCCGATATGTGATTTTGTGGAACAATAGCCAACCCATCTATCGCTATTCGTTCAGCGCAGACTATTATGTCTATGACCTCAAGCGCCACACGCTGGCGGCGCTCACCGACGAGGGCGGAGAAGAGATTGCCACGCTCTCGCCCGATGGCAGCCGCGTGGCCTTTGTCAAGGGCAACAACGTGTATGTACGCCATCTAGCCGATGAGACCACCACACAAGTGACCCACGATGGCGAGAAGAACAGTGTCATCTATGGCGTGCCCGACTGGGTGTATCAAGAGGAGTTGGGCATGCTGAGCTCGCTGCAATGGTCTAACGATAGTCGCCACCTAGCATTCATCCGTTGGGACGAGAGCCAAGTAAAGATGAGCAGCATCGTGCTCTATCAAGGAGCTTGCCACCCCAAGGACGAATATGCGCTCTATCCTGGGCGGTTCGACTTCAAATATCCTGTTGCAGGGGAGAAGAACTCTATCGTGAGTGTGCACAGCTACGATGTCACTACTGGCACGCTCGCGACCATGCAGGTGCCCCTCGATGAGCAAGACTATGTGTGCCACATCGCCTTTGCGCCCAAGGGCAATCGCTTGATGGTGCAACGCCTCAATCGCCATCAAAACGATTTGCGCATCTATGCCGTGGACCCCGCGACGGGTAGCGCCACGCAAGTCTATCGAGAGCAATCGACCACTTGGGTAGATAGCGAGATGGCCCAGCAGGTGGAGTATTGCGACGATTTCTTTGTGATACCCAGTGAGCAATCGGGCTACATGCAACTCTATCAATATGACTATGATGGTCACCTGTTGCGGCAGCTTACCCATGACAATCACTGCATCGTGTCGCAGTTCTATGGCTATGACAAGCGGCGCAAGCGCTTCTACTATCAGTCGTCGTGCGGGCCGCTCAATCGTGTGGTGCAATGGGTGGATGAGCAGGGCCAAGTGACCCGTCTGGCACCCTCGGCAGCCGATGGCGAGGGCACGGCGAGCGCCACCTTCAGCAGCGACTTCAGCTACTATGTGGGGCGCTACAGCGATGCCACCACTCCCGACCACTATCGCATCTATGACAGCAACGGCAAGCGGGTGCGCGACTTGCAGCTCAACGAGAGTTACACCGCTCGCTACACCGCCGTTGATGTGCCGAGACGCGAGTTTTTCACCATGCAGAGCCAAGGCTATAGCCTCAACGGCTACATCATCAAGCCTGTGGATTTTGACCCCAACAAGCAATATCCCGTCATCATGGAGCACTACAACGGCCCTGGCTCGCAAGAAGTGCTCAACCGCTGGCAGATGGGCTGGGAGCAGTATTATGCCACTCAGGGCTACATCATCTGCAATGTGGATAGTCGTGGCACTGGCATGCGAGGCAAAGCCTTTGAATCGCTCACCTATCTGCAGCTGGGCAAACTCGAGACCATCGATGCCGTAGCCGCTGCCCACTACATGGCTCAACAGCCTTGGGTGGATGCCGACCATATCGGCATCATGGGGTGGAGCTATGGGGGATTTCAAACACTGATGGCGATGAGCGAGCCAGGCAGCAACTATGCCTGTGGTGTGTCTATTGCCCCCGTGACCACTTGGCGCTTCTATGATAGCATCTACACTGAGCGCTATATGCGTACCCCCGACGAGAATCCAGAGGGCTATAGCAACTTCCCGCTCAACCGTGTAGAGGACCTCAAGGGGCGGTTGCTCATCATGTTTGGCAGCGCTGACGACAACGTGCACATCATCAATGCTATGCAATATGTTGCCCAGCTCACGCACTTGAATCGCACCTGCGACATGATGGTGTTTCCCAACATGAATCACAGCATACGCGATTGCGAAGCCCGCTATGTGGTGTATCAGCGTGCCCTAGAATTTTATAACCAATATCTGAAATAAGTTCAGTGGGCAGCCCCCACCCCATCTGCGATGCAACCGCTCTACGTCATCACTGGCCCCACAGCATCGGGCAAGACCGCACGCGCTGTCGATGTGGCTAAGGCTATCGATGGAGAGATAGTCAGTGCCGATTCGCGACAGCTCTATCGTGGCATGGACCTCGGCACAGGCAAAGACCTCGATGAATATGGCTCAGTGCCTTACCACCTCATCGACATCTGCCCTGCGGGCTATCGCTATAGCCTCTATGAATACCTGCGCGACTGTGCGGTAGCCCTCGACGATATTGCCCAGCGAGGCAAGCCAGCTATCTTGTGCGGTGGCACAGGGATGTATGTCGAGAGCGTCGTGCGGGGCATACAACTCCCCCCCGTGCCTCGCAATGAGCAACTGCGAGCACAACTCAGCGACCTCTCGCTCGACCAGCTCACTGCCCTGCTCAAGACGATGAAAACCCTGCGCAACAACAGCGATATCGACACCCCACAGCGCGCTATCCGCGCCATCGAGATTGCCGACTACTATCATCACCACCCTGAGCTCAAGGCGCTCACCGAGCCCCACCCACTCACCCATGCGGTGGTCATCGGCGTGGCTATCGACCGCGACACTCGCCGCCAGCGCATCACCCAGCGGCTACATGCTCGCCTAGAGGCGGGTATGGTCGATGAGGTGCGCCATCTGCTCGACAGTGGCATTGCTGCCGAAGACCTTATCTATTATGGGCTAGAATACAAATTTATCACCTTGCACGTGATTGGGCAACTCACACTCGACCAGATGTTCACCCAACTCGAAATCGCTATTCACCAATTTGCTAAGCGACAGATGACTTGGTTTCGAGGCATGGAGCGTCGGGGCACCCCCATCCACTGGCTACCATACGACATGCCTCGCCAAGAGTTTGTCGAGCGCGTGCTAGCCCTTGGCAAACAACAAGTTTCATCCTAGTAGCAACTCATCATCTCTATCGTTATGCGACAAATAGTAACTCACATCACCGACACCGACGCCTACACCTTCAGTTGCCTATATTATATCTTGCAAACCTATCCACGCGCTGAGGTTGAATACACCTTCTTCGACCGCAATGGCACCTGCTATCCACAAGGCTTCGCTCAGCTGCTGCAAGAGCAAGTCGAGGGTATGCGCCAAGTGGTTATCACCGAGCAAGAGATTGCCTTTATGCGCCGCAAGATGTATTACCTGCCACAATGGTTTTTCACCTTCTTGCGAGGCTATCGTTTCAGTCCTGAGGAGGTCACCATCAGCCAAGACCAGCAGGGACACCTCGACATCAAAGTGCAAGGCAAGTGGTACTCCACCATCATGTGGGAAATGCCCTTGCTAGCCACCATCAGCGAGCTGATGCACATCCTCAATGGCGATGCCGACCACTATGATACCGCTCTTGAGCAACAGCGCACTCGCGAAAAGGCCATCCGCGCTTTGCAAAATGGGTTAGTCATCAGCGATTTTGGCGTGCGGCGACGCTTCAGCCTCGCTCACCAAGACATGGTGGTGAGCACCTTCAAGCAAGTAGCCAGCCAAGGGGGCAGCACCGACAGCCAAGGGCGCTTCACCCCGTGGACAGGGGCATTTCCAGGCACCAGCAGCGTGTATTTGGCCATGAAATACGACCTCACCCCCATCGGCACGATGAGCCACCAGATTATTGAGTTTGAGGAGAACGTCAGCGGCCTCTTTGAATGTAACTTCAACGTGATGCGCAAGTTCAGCGACGTCTATGACGGCGACAATGGCATCTATCTCTACGATTGCTTTGGCGATAAGGTGTTTTTTAGCAACCTATCCAAGCGCATGGCGATGATGTACAAGGGCCTGCGCGTCGATAGTGGAGTCGAAGAGGAGCAACTTGAAAAAATCATTGACAAATATCAGTCGCTGGGCATCGACCCCGCCACCAAGCAAGTGGTGTTTAGCAATGGGCTCAACATCGACCGCGCCATCGAGTTGCACCAATACACCCACGGCCGTATGCAAGATAGCTATGGCATCGGCACCCACCTCACCTGCGATGTCACCGACTGCAAACCCATGAACATTGTCATCAAGCTCACCCGCAGCCGCATCACCGAGCTGCGCGAATGGCACGATTGCGTCAAACTCTCGTGCGACAAGGGCAAGACCCTAGGCAATCCCGACAAATGTCGCTATCTGCTCTCGCTCATCTATCCCGATGAATAGTAGTATCGGGCATTGCATCAGGGCGAAATCATAGGTAATTCAAATAAAATATGTATCTTTGCCACGACCAACTGGGACTGCGCTCATCGGCGAAGCCCCTTATGATTGCGACAATCAACTACATAACAACAATAAAGAGAAACAATTATGGGTTTAAGAATCATTGTGCTGGCCAAGCAAGTGCCAGACACCCGAAACGTGGGAAAAGATGCTATGAAGGAAGACGGCACCATCAATCGTGCCGCACTGCCTGCTATCTTCAACCCCGAAGACCTCAACGCCCTTGAGCAGGCGTTGCAACTCAAGGAGGCTCATCCTGGTAGCACCATCACCCTCGTGACCATGGGACTCCCCCGAGCTAGCGAGATGGTGCGCGAATGTCTGTATCGCGGTGGCGACGATGGCGTGGTGCTCACCGACCGTCCTCTAGGCGGTGCCGACACACTAGCCACCAGCTATTCACTAGCCCAAACCATCAAGCATCTAGGCAACTATGATATCATCATTGGCGGGCGCCAAGCTATCGATGGCGACACCGCACAAGTGGGTCCACAAATTGCTGAGAAGCTGGGCTTGCCACAAGTGACCTATGCCGAGACCATCAGTATCACCGATGGCCTAGCAACCATCAAGCGCCGCATCGAGCGAGGCTTTGAGACGGTGCAATGCCCACTGCCTCTAGTGGTCACCGTCAATGGCAGCGCAGATGCCTGCCGCCCTCGCAATGCGCGCCTCATTCAAAAATACAAATATGCCGTCACTCCTAGCGAGAAAGCTAAACTCGATAGCGACCGACAAGCACTAGTAGATGCTCGTCCCTATCTCAACATCACCGAGTGGGGGGCTGCCGACATCGAGGCCGACCCTCAACAGATTGGCAAAACGGGCTCGCCCACCCAAGTGAAAAATGTGGTGAACGTTGTGTTCCAAGCCAAGCAGAGTCGGCGCATCAACGCTGACAACGATGCCGAAGTCGAAGACCTCGTCAAGGAACTCATCGCCGAGCACATCATTGGTTAAACCGCTCACTCAACAAAACCAGAAAGTAGTAATTATGGAAGACAAACACAATTTGATAGTCTATTGCGAATATGACGAGGGACGCATCGCCGACGTCAGTCTAGAACTCTTGACCAAAGGTCGCTCACTCGCCAACCAACTAGGTTGCCGCCTCGAAGCCCTCGTGCTAGGCGACAAACTCGATGGCATCGAAACGCAATTGTTCCCCTATGGCACCGATGTAGTATATAAGGTGCAAGACAACCGCTTGTTCCCCTACTCCACTCTGCCTCATGCCTCGGTAGTGACCACCCTGTTCAAGCAGATTGAGCCACAAGTGTGCCTCATGGGCGCTACCACCATCGGCCGCGACTTGGGCCCGCGCGTGTCCTCGTGCTTGCACAGCGGACTCACCGCCGACTGCACCTCGCTCGAAATTGGCGACCACACCGACGCGGTGACCAAACAAGAGTACCACAACTTGCTCTATCAGATTCGCCCCGCCTTTGGCGGCAACATCGTGGCCACCATCGTCAATCCTGAGCACCGCCCACAGATGGCTACCGTGCGCGAGGGTGTGATGAAAAAAGAAATCTGCGACGAGCACTATCAAGGCACCGTCATCGACCTCGACCCCAACCAGTATATCGACCCCACAAGCTGTGTGGTCAAGATTATTGACCGCGAGATTGAGCAATCCAAAGTCAATATCAAGAACTCGTCTATCATCGTAGCTGGTGGCTATGGCGTGGGAAGCAAAGAGAACTTCCAACTCATCTTCGACCTTGCCAACGTGCTAGGTGGCGAGGTGGGCGCCTCACGCGCTGCTGTCGATGCAGGATTTGTTGAGCACGACCGACAGATTGGGCAAACGGGTGTCACCGTGCGACCCAAGCTCTATATCGCTTGTGGCATCTCGGGACAGATACAGCACATCGCTGGCATGAACGAGAGTTCCATCATCATCAGCATCAACAGCGACCCCAATGCACCCATCAACGACATTGCCGACTACGTGATTACGGGCAACCTCGAGGACGTGATTCCACGCCTGATTAAGCATTACAAAAAGAATTCCAAGTAAAAAACTCCCCTATCCCTATGGCTAATTTCTATAACGACAATCCAGCGCTACACTACTACCTGCATCACCCCTTGATGAAGGACATCGTAGCCCTGCGCGAGCGCAACTATACCGAATGCGAAAAATATGACTATGCGCCTCTCAACTTTGAGGACGCTATGGACTCCTATGAGCGCGTGCTAGAAATCATCGGTGATATCTGTGCCGAAATCATCGCGCCCAATGCCAAGGACGTCGATGCCGAAGGCCCTCACTTGGAAAATGGGCATGTGCGCTATGCTAGTGCCACCTACGACAACATGAAGGCCCTCACCCAAGCGGGACTGATGGGCATCACCTTGCCTCGCCAATATGGTGGACTCAACCTGTCACAAATCCCCTACACCATGGCTGCCGACTTGGTGAGCCGTGCCGATGCTAGCTTTGTCAACATCTGGGGCTTGCAAGACTGTGCCGAGACCATCAACGAGTTTGGCAGCGACGACCAGAAGCAGCGTTTCTTGCCACGCACCTGCGCTGGCGAGACCCTCGCTATGGACCTCACCGAGCCCGACGCGGGTAGCGACTTGCAGTCGGTGATGCTCAAGGCCACCCAAGAGGCCGATGGCACCTGGCGACTCAATGGTGTGAAGCGTTTCATCACCAATGGCGATGGTGATATTGCTCTCGTGCTCGCGCGCAGCGAGGAGGGCACCACCGATGGTCGTGGTTTGTCGATGTTCATCTACGACAAGCGCGATGGCGGTGTCACCGTGCGACGCATCGAGGACAAGATGGGCATCCACGGCAGCCCCACCTGCGAGCTGGTGTTCAAGAATGCCAAGGCTGAGCTATGTGGCGAGCGCCGCTTGGGTCTGATTAAATATGTGATGTCGCTGATGAATGGTGCCCGACTAGGCATCGCCGCCCAATCGGTGGGCGTAAGCGAGAGTGCCTATCGCGAGGCCATCGACTATGCCCGCAGCCGCGAGCAGTTTGGCAAGGCCATCATCAACTTCCCCGCTGTGGCCGAGATGATTGCCAACATCAAGGCCAAGCTCGATGCTTCGCGCTCACTGCTCTATGA
>Ga0181612_136280_pt1 | contig 27515 bp, 14 predicted proteins | sample HoacroProtozoa21_FD_119630 | JGI IMG/M metagenome (GOLD analysis project Ga0181612, IMG submission 119630) | Hoatzin crop microbial communities from Cojedes, Venezuel. Combined Assembly of Gp0051906, Gp0051904, Gp0051908
AGAGGTGGTAGATGCCCCATCCGTGGAAACATTCAAGGCCAGGTGTGACGAGGCTCTGAGCAACCCGATCTAGTTGAAGATGTCCCTGCTCATTTCAGGGGGGTTGGACTAGATGAGCTTTAAAGGTCCCTTCCAACCTGAACTATTCTATGATTCCAAAGCAGCGTATCCAGTTCTCTACTCACATATACATTTCTTGAAATCCTTTCAGTGTTTCTTTGGCAGCAGTATGAAAGCAGTGTAACTTTAGTTCAGTGTATCTGAGCAGGATAGCATAACATCTCATTGGAAGTCACTGCACTTTCATTACTGACACAAAAATATCAAGAGATACAACTTTTTATTAAAGAACTAGTTAAGGCTTTATCATTTTCCTATTATCATGGACACTTCCTCAAGAAAGTAACTCAAAAAAAATATACAACAGTCCTATAAGTCTAGCATTTTTGAAAAGTCACATGGGCAAAAATTACCACATCTGTCTCCATGGTTTATACTTTGTTAATAGTACATTAAATTCCCAGGATATACACTGTGAATAAAGACTTGTTACTTACCTATCATATACATTGAGTAGCCAGTTAAGACACATGTCTACACAGAGGGGAACATTCACCATATCTTTGTGTTTCTCTTCAAGTCCACTGTAGATGGTAGCGAGACAGCTGATCACATCCTGGACACCAATCAGCTGGTCATTTTGACTCAGCTTGTGCTGTCTGAAAACGTCACTTGTTGTGTTCAGGTCCAACAGGTCCACTAACAGCAGGTGATTAAAACAAAATGAAACAAAAAAAAAAAAACAACAAGAAAGGCATGAATATAGATATCTGAGCACAGCATTCACAATACTTGGTTGGATGGAGCTCTGAGCAACCTGGTCTAGTGGAAGATGTTCCTGCTCAGGGCAGGGGGGGTGGAACTAAATGATCTCTAAGGTCCCTTCCAACCCAAACCATTCTATGATCCTACCAGCATATTGTAGCGAACATAGCAGACAATCAGCCAAGAAATAGCTTTCATTTAGTAACATTGTAGTGAAAAACTGTTCTCTGTGAGAAGTCGACAGCATTTTGGTACTATATATTTAAGAAACAGAATCCACAAGAACAACATAATGACACTGCACAGCTCAGAAAAACATTTTAAAAGTCGCAGAAGTACTCTGTGTAATTAGAGGATCCTGACTTCAGATGTATGCACACTGGGAGTTCACCAGGCTTAGAGGATTCTTTGCATTTACCATAAAGCAGAAACTCATTAAATTACTATCACTTTTGATTAAATGTAAAGCAAAGCAAATTCTTAGGTAGCTATGTACTCTTAAATGCAGTAGGAATCTACTGAGGCCCGATTAACTAAACAGCAGTTGCTAAACTAAGGCTTAAAAGAAAGCAGGGAGGGACAGAGGGAAGAACTTTATTGTAGCTTTCCAGAACACAAAATGCTGAAGTTTCATGAAAAATATTTTGATCTCCTTTATGACAGCCCGCTTTCTATAAGCAGCTGGTGATGCTACGGATATCCTAAAGGTGACAAGAAATGTGATTGCGATTGTGAAAATCTGGGGTTTGCATGGTGAAAATAAAAAGCTGTCAATGAGATATTCTAATTCCTTTTGCCAAACAAAGTGGGAAGGAGGAAATTTATTTGGTGTAAAAGAAGGAACCATAAGTCAAAGGGTGATATAATGCTCAGTGATGTTTTCTGACAGAAGCAAGGACTTCAGCAAAAATAATACTTGCAATATATCAGTATGCTTGCTACAGTGTACACAACATGAAGTTGAAGCATATTCCGAGCTCATACAGACCTGTTTCTGGAGAGCCAGTAACACCTTTACACTGTAAATGTCATCTCACAAAGGAAATGAATCATGACAATCTCAGATGTGTTGTAAATTGCTCTGCACCAATAATGTTAAATAAGGACCCCAGAAGGGCAGTCAGTGCCAATCAGGCAAATCTAGCTTGGGCTGGAAAAAAAGCATAGCAGAAAAAAGCAGGAGCAAGACAACACCAATTGCTATGACAAATTCTGTCAAGAACTCAATGAGCATCTACCAAAAGATACGGTTGTACGCCAAAAGAAGGTTACATTCCCATTTCCTCAATCTACACTTCCTAACATCACTGTAAAGTGAGGAACAGTACCTCCCAGTCCTTCATTTTCTCTCCTTCAGTGACATCTGTACATTCTGTTCTAACTCTAAAGCATCAGACTTGCAGGGGGTTTATGGTTTGTTTTTTTTTTATTTTCTTGCTTTTCCATCATGACCTATGGGGCGGGGGTGGGGGCGAACCCTCAAAATTATTGCGACCAGTTTGGTGGTGGTATTTTTTCAACCTGTTTTTGTACTGTACTTCACAGTTGGCTAAAAGCAGGTAAGCAGCTTCCTATAAGACTGACAGCACCCAAACTCTGCCCTTTTTAAACGCAGTGAAAACCCAAAATGCTTCGGAATGCCAGAAAGTTGTAGCCTTTGAGCTTGGCTTAACATAACCATGCTTGCACTGAGAACAGCAGTTCCACAGACACTGGAATAAGCCTGCTAACTTCACGTCCTGATCTGCTGGCATTAAGATCTCACATTCTCATTTCTGCCAAAGGATTCTAGAGGGAATCAGGAGAGGTATTTTCAGTATTTTCACACTAAAAAGGAAACTCTGTGGCTGTACTAATGCAAGTTAAGCAAAACTTACACTTTTGGATGACACCTTTCATGGAGACCAACCAGCGGAAATGACTTCCATCCCTGCTTACTTCAGCACTCACCCAGCTGAACGAACTTTGCGTCCAGGCAGTTATCCTGCCGCAGTAAGCTCTGCCCACTAGCAGCGCCCCTGGATTGGGCTGATGTAATGAGGGATTATTTTCTCATTACATTTCCATTACTGAAAGTTTTTAAATAAACTGTGTTTATCCAGATGGGGAGAAGCTAACCTGAGACGCACATGGCACTGCTGGCATGAAGCCCACTGTACGCAGCTATTAGTGCATTTTTGCAGTACCATTTTGCATCTGCTCAAATGTGCTGAACTATCAGTGCTGCTGTTAACCAACAAATGGAAACAAGGGTCATTCCTTTCTGCAGCAAGGAGACTTTCACAAAGGAAAATTATAAACAGAAACCACGTCATTCAGCACAGTTCAAGCAGATGTGACTGACTGACTGAGGAGCAAGCAATGACATGCAGCTGCTAATGGCAAATTTGAGGCTGCTGTAACCCCACAGAAAATAGGCAAACATTGCTACAAGGTTTCTGTATTAGAAGACTCTGTGAATGATAGCAGTTTCTGGAAAAGACTGGATGGCTGAGGGAGGTCTACCCAGCTCTCGCTTTTAGTCTGGTGTACCTTAATGTTCATTCCTTAGCCTTGTGTGGTTGATACTCCTATTGGCATTCTTAAATTTTAAATCACCTAGAGGAGCTCAGTGACAGAATTCTGAATATACATAGTGGTTTTGTTCCCTTTTTCTCTTCGAGTAATACACTTCAGTATCTGGGGCAATATAATTTCTTGAAAATGAGGTAAAGCTTGCTGCATGAGAATAAAATATTATAGGTCAGAGTCTAGTACTGCATAGCTGCCCAGTACAGCTGCAACACAGGATACTCTCTCTGGCCCCATTCTTCTTCTGCTACAGTAGGAAAGTGCTCTTAGAATGACTGCCTCACAGAATCTGAGACAGAGAAGCCAGGAATTTGTTCTTTCCAACCTGCAACTTTTCTCAGCTTCCTGCAAAATAAATACACGTAGGTATTAGTCTCTGCAGGAATCTACCTTCCAAAAAAATTGAACAAGACGAAACAAGACTCTACTTTGCCAATTCTAAAGAAGGGTGGGAGGAGTGGGAAGAAATAAATTCCCCAGAGCCATGGTTTTTTGACACCTACCAAGACCAAATATTCAGAAGACTGATATTTGGCATCAGCAAAGTTTTGCCAAGCGCAGTTTTCAAACTACACACTCCTGAACCTGCTCGTATAGCACTAATATTGCGTTACCAGTCCTCACTGCAAAGTCAAAATCTATCAGGTGCAAGGGAGACTGTGCCCTTGGAGTTCTCACTAAAAAGGCCTTTCCAGTTATACACACACTGTGGCTGTGACAGCAGTTTGTCTCATTTTACAGTTTACGATGACTTCATAGTGAATTTTTTTTTTACATATTCTTTGCCTTAGCACATAAGCCTTTCTGAAGCATTCTGCATCCAAACACCTTTAAAAACCACCCACAGTTAAAATTACAGAAAATACAATGGAAGGCTAAAGTAAGTCAGACCAGAGAATGAATGGCAGCGGCACGGAAGATGACTGTTATTTGTTAATGGTTTTAAGGTAGGGGAAGAGTCAAGAAATGAATTTCTAGATAGGGTTGGACCACTCTCCCCTTCCTCAGAGAGGAGGTGCTAGGACATGCTGTGCTTTGGCTGTCTCAGCAGCCATTCAAGGGACAGAATCATGCCCAGAATCATCACAGTCAAAAGGAATTAGACCTGTTCCCTGGCAAGAAATAACCAGCTAAGCAAACATTAACAAAAGGAACAGCACTGATTATATTTTTGAAGATGGTCTTAAAATTGTGCCAAAATGAGTTCCTGTTCAGACACAGAAAATTCTCGCAGCATTTAGCTTTATGCGTAATCTGCAACGTCTTGCTTAAAAACCCACAACATTGTGTTCTCATATATTACACCAATCTTTTGTCAAATATGTGCATGTAACAGATTTTTTTTGGGCTGTTGTCTCTTCCCAGGAGGCAGAGAGATGGTGCAAGCAAATAGCTTCATAAATAACAAGACTGCTTGGACATGTAGAGATGACAGTTTTACTCCTGGCTTTTTCAAACAGGAATATTCTCTTCACTTCTTACTACTTCCCTCTGTCCTCCTTCCACCTCCCTCCCGTGCAACTGGAGACAATATTCACTTTGATAGGAGTGCACTTTTGAAATCTGTGAATGAGGAGAGCTAACCATTGCCGTTATTACAGAAATGGATATATTTTGTAGTAAAAGCCAGAGTAGGAAGCATGTTCCTCCTCAAAGCTTATTAGAAGTAATGAAATTGAAGTTTCTTCTTCACAGATTCCTAGACAATCTATATGCCCGTCAGGAATAGGCACCATGATTAGTACCCATCTTGTGCAGTCAGTTTTTTCACTCTTTCCTGGAGAGCAGCATGCACAAGGAGAATTCTACTTCACTTTCTGGTTTCTTGCTTTGCTTTTGGTTTTTAGATACATACTTTACACCCTGCACACTGACAAGCAGAAAGCTAATAATGCTCTTTAGTCTTGCTGGGAGATGAAACTACAGCCTTGGGTGAGACCGTATCTCTTGCACAGAGAAGCTCTAGGCTGTGCCAAGGAAATACAGTTTTTCTTTCAATTCTCAAATATCAAACAATCTTTCAAAGGACAGGTACTGCTTTTTCCCAAACGTAAGACCTCGAAACCAAGATCTTGAGCTTGGTTTGAAAATTCTATGAGAAGCCAGCATAGCATATGAAGAAGTGGCACGAGGTACTTCCGAGAGCCTGCGCTGTTGCATAGATGAACTCTAGCTTTCTGGAGTAGCTAGCTACCATCTGAGGCACAGCTTCACTTGGTATAATGCATGTCTGAAGTCCACCCAAGACAAGCTACTGCCAAAACCAGATTGCCGTCTCCTAGGCTGGAAGGAAAACTAAGCACCTGGAGGGTGGGAAGCGACCCTTCTTTGTGTAGCTCCTTCCTTGCTTGCATCTTTAGGATGGCTTTGCGCTTCTTCTGTTCCTACTCGGACTGCAATACTATACACCTTTCAGGGCTGAAAAGTAATTCCACAGCAAGGACTCCTAGCTTAAACAAGAAAATTTGGCAATGTTGTACAACATTGTTATAGTAGTTGTTGTCAGACCTTTTGAAAGGTCTAAAATTTGGGACCATCACAATATTTTTTCTACTTTACCCTATTTTCTTTCCAGTAGGTGTGTGCTTTTATGTATTTTCTTTTCCATTCATAGTCCCCATAATTTTAAAACTTCATATTCTTATGTCTACAACAGGATTTTTTACATTTCTTTCTTTTTGTACACCTTAATGTGCCCATTTCTATGCTTCAGCTAGTTTTCTTCCACACACCCTCTCTTCTCTGCCTTCTCACAAAATCTCACGTCCTTCTAAGCATCTTGCGCTTTCAGTTATCTTCCCTGCCTTCATGTCTTGCCTCTGTCTATATTGTAAACGATTTCTGTATTACATCAAACTATTAGTTCAATCCCATTTCTCTGAAATAAACATCGAGCAGTAACAAGCTAGCTCAGCTCCTCCAAGAAAGTACCATCTTTCTTCTTCTTATCCTGATTCTCAAGGACAATGCAGAAATACCAGTGGCAGGATGACTCCAAAAAGTATTTTAAGTTGCTTTGCACAGGCGACTTAGGCAAGAGCCCAGTGGGGTACTTGCTTTGTGATTCAGAGAAGTCCCAAGACCAGAGGCCAGGAAAAGGCCTGATATATGACTTCTGAGGTTGCTAAACTTTGAACATGGTAGTCACGCAACTTGCTGCTGAATTAAACCATAACTGTGACGTAATACAAAAAGCTTTCTAAATACCTAGCAAATATAGAACAGAAAATTGGACCTACAAGCATGAACTTTGGAAATGAAATAGCTTAGACAGCTAAGCCTACTCAGTAGAGAGCTATCCTCTCCTGCTGACTAGATCTTTGTGTTCTTCAGAGTAGACTGTGGCTGAGTTATTAGATTGCTTAAGAACAGGGACAAATGCTAACACAGGCCTGGGCACAATATCCAATGCATTCATATTTCCTGTCTAAGACCCTTCCCCACACATTCCCAATATATATACACATACTCTTATTGCTAATAATAGTTTGTTTCATCCTAGTAGCTTTTTGTGATTAAAATATACAACAATACCAACTACCTATAAACAACTACACAGATCTGTATCCTTTCCCCTCACACTTGGCACAATCTGAACTCCTCTTTAACTGGAATTCACACAGCAAGATATTCTCTCTGAGGGAGGAATATTTTCAAAGTTATGTCTAGCAGCAATAAACACTTAGAAAAATGGAACAGAACTCTCTAAAACATAATAAAATATCTGAGTTTATGTCAAAGGTCAGGATTTTAGCTCACATCATTTCACATTGGTTTGTATCAGGAACAGTATGCAACGGTCAAGAGGTCCAACATTTATTTTCCTATCACTTCTCAGAGCATTTTTAGTGGCCATACCATTTCAACTTACCTGCTGCACCCCTTTTTACATTAATTTGCTTTATTTATTTGCAATAATGACACCTACTATTGGCAATTCATCCTGCCATTGTGTTGGTTGACAATCTGTCAAGGATGTCTCTGGTCCCTTGTTAAACACTAATGTTGATATAGACTTAAGCTGACCTTCCCTTCCCCAAGTACTATAGAGAAGCAGTCTGTCTCAAAGGCCAAACTCACAGCACAGTGCTTTCTGCAGCCTTCGTATTTTGATGGCCGTACGGTAGGCAGAGAAGCGCACGTTGTTCAAGTCAGCTGAAACAAGCAGAACAGAAATATGAGCAGCCCTAAAAAAAGAGTCCATAAGTTTCCTTTACATATAAGTTTTCACATTTTGGAAGTCTGATATTCTTTTTCTTCTCTGCAATGAGCTAATAAGTTATATCAGCACTAATAAAACTAACTGAGAAGTTGTGACCTCAGTCCAATCCACTTGCATGGAAAGTCTCCTGACTCTGACTGTTCAGGGCCTTCAGAGTTTGGCACACCAGAAATCTGGACACTATCTTGGCACATGTAATACATATACATATACATACACATATAATAGAGTTTTATGTACATATTGTACATACAGTGTAAAGTAGTTTTCAGACAAGTGCTCAGATTAGCACTTTTCTCAAATAACTTACAACTCCATTAGACAACACAAAGGAAAAAGGAGGCAGCAAAGGTCACAGTAACAGGAAAAAATGGATTTCTAAGCCATAATTTCTATGCCATGACTTTGTAAACAGTGCTTTGAAAGGGACAGTCAGATAGCCATAAGCTTTATTTCAGAAACTAAGGAGTATAGTAACATTTTTCCTCACTTAACAGTATTTTACCCTTTTCCTCCTTAGAAAGGAAGATTTCACAGTAAATGTAGGTGTTAGCAGGGCATGTTGAACTGGTTGTACCATAATATGGTCTAACCTTTTCTGAAAGCGTACCTGCACTGATTTATTACAAAAATTAGTTCCCTGCAGACTGGCATCCTTCTTTAAATATCCAGACAGCCTGCATCATTGGAAAATCCTTCATGGATTTAAAAGAAATAAACTAGATACTGCATTAAAGCATAGAGTCATAGCATATTGTTCAGAATTAATATTACTGAAAGGCAATACACAAGATGTGATCAAGACAAGGTTTTGTGCAAAGTGTGTCCCATCGCAAAGTGAGAAATGCTCTGTGACACACAGTTCATGGGAACTTGGACTTGGTCAACACACAAATTCAGCTTTTCTCATGGAATGAACATCAGATAATGGTTTATTTTAAGAAATGCACTCACCTAAGGACTGGAAAAGATCAGTCATTTTAGGATGATCCCAACAGGTTGTCTGGGTCTCATGACTACAAAGGAATGAGATAATCAAGTTTCAGGCAACACACAGAGAATTCCAAAGAACAAAACCCGAAAGGTATTCTGATTTTCCATGTTTAAGTGGCAAGAAAACCCTCAGCTCTTTTTAAAGTGCATGATCTGTGCCACTCAGCTCCTTGATTTTTTAAATCACAAAGACAGACAATAGCCCACCCATATTTAACAATATTTACTTTTTATTCTAAGTGTGACTGTATCTGTTGCACTCTGATCCTGCAACTAAGAGGCATACTAATAAGGTAAAAATGCAAAATTTCCTGCTGCTGTAGCACAATAAATATATTTGTAAAAATATTTTAAAAATAAAAAGCATTGATGTTTTATTTCAGACTTCATTGTATGTCTGAACACAAGTATCAGCACACATACAATGATTTTAACCTTTGCCTGTAATATGTTTAATGGAAATCCTTATCGCTCTTCACACACCTGATCAATAGATATGTTTAATTAGGGGGTGTGTTCTACACTGGTTCTCACAGAACAGAGATTCAATAGGCAGCATCACCTAACCCACCATTTAGCACTGCTGTTTCTGTTCACCAAGGTTTCAAGTATGCAGCCACAGGAGTCAAAATGCATATTGTGTCAGGTCTACTGAAATCTCCAATTCCCTTCTGCAAGCCACATTTTGGTTGTATTTGTCAATATTAATTACTGGAATGATTGCACATTCTTGCCCCAGAACGCATTTACATTTGAATTAGATTTGTAAGAAAATTAATTAGAGAAGTCATGTGAAAAAAGATCATAGCATTCCCTTTAAAAGTTAATAATGAAAATGAAACGATGCTTGGTTAACATATCTAACAGTAATGAGCAGAGAATACCATTTATTTGACCTTAGTATCTATTTAAAAAATGTTAATGTGCAATACATTTTTTTCCACATACAGCTACACTTGGTTGTTAATAATGACTTTAAATGGCACCTTGCCATTAAATGCAGTGGACTGTATCTTCAGTTGGTATATGTAAATGGCTGCACCTCAGTAGGGGCATAATAATTTATCATCACTGATTTTCAATTTTATTTTTTTAATTGAGAAATCAACCAAGAATGAACCGTTTTATGCTAGGTGGTGCAAAAAAATGGGATAGAAAGTCCCCACTCCGAAGAGCTGCAGAGACAGGACAGGTACCACAAAGGGAAGGCAGGCTCCAAAGTAAGTGCTGAGGGCCCTTCTTTATATTACCCTTTGAGATACACAGTGGAAAGTGCATGGGTTGGGTCTCTGCACACGGGATATGATCAGAACTTTACATTCTGTACACCAGTGTGACCTTTCCAGCTTTTAGTCTAGTCTAGGTCTCCACAGTCAGCTTCTCCCTGTCATTAGGCTTAACTCTCTGCCATTGGTCTCATTTGTATATCTGGCACCATTACAAGTTTGCGAGGTATTTTTCATGGAATTTCATAGACAGAATATGTATTTCCTATTAATCCAGTCTGTGTAAATCTTCTTTTCCTTCTGTGATTATCCCCTAGTAGGTGACTGAAAGGAAGGAGAAGGCCTGCACATGATTACATTTAAATGAGAGATTTATACAACATGCAATCAAAGCAACATCTTCTATTAGACCTTCTCTGACACTGAAATACTCTACTAAAACCAATTCAGAAGAACATTGAGGTACATCTTCACATCTGAACACATTTTTTCTGAGCTGGAACTTTTATTTGTTTTCAGTTTGGTAATAATATCACATGAATTGCATTCACATTTCAAATTTCAGACAAGGTAGTCAAGGATCTGATATGCTGAACTCCAAAGCTAAAGCATACCAGTATCTAAAACAGTGCTTTTGCAGTTTCTAGAAAGACACTATGTTTATCCTTGTCCAGAAAAGTAATTTCAAAAACAAGTAGCTTGACAATTATTTCCCTGGAAGGGGCACACCAATAAATCACCATGAAGCCAACACCAACAAAAAAGGATGTATTTGGGTTTGGTGCTGTGCCAAGGTAAAGCCAACTGACTGTTCCACATTCTCAAAAGCCCTGGTACAAAAACCCCCCTATAGGATATTAGAAAGAAGAACGCATACAGCTTCAGTAAACAGGAACAGAAAACATAATATAATATCATGGTTCATACTGATCAACTTCAGCTCAAAACTAGTTCTGAAGCTGTCAAATATCTGCACTATCATGGTAAGCAGAGTGCCATCATTATCATGTTGACCATTTAGAATTTATTTCTGTTGACAAAACACGTTACAACTGCCCACAGAAATGCATCCAATATCTGATCAGTCTAATAAAGCTTGCTTTAAGGAAATTGCTTTACCTCAACCCTCCTGACCAAGAAAGGCTCCTCACCCACTAATGAACAAAAAAAACACACACAAAAAAAAATCAAACAACCAAAACAAAACACCAAACCAAAAAAACCCCAAGACTGATTATTTTACTGTCAATATCCCAAGTGAAAAGGATCTCTTAGCATTTTCTGAGAGAAGACTCTTAATTACGACATCTTCAAACTTCTATGTAAAAAGTAAAGGTAGATGGCAGTACCGTGACAGAAATTTCAAATACATGTATGTATAAAAATACATTTCACTCTATTTTAAATGTTGGAATATTAATGCAAACACTGCATGTAGAGAACATGCAATTTACCTGAATCATATCCTGTTTACTGTCTTAGAAACTATCATGCTAAAATTAGTCATGATGGCAAGAACTTCAGTAAATTGCAGATGCTGTTTCTCAGTTTATTATTTTCTGGTGTTAAAAAATATGTTTCCATGAAGAAATCTAGCTCCTGCTTGTGGAGCGGTAAAAGGATTTCATGTGGGAAGCGCTGCAGATGTGCAAACATTTATTCGCAGCAAATGCCTCTCTACACATACAACAATGGATCCATAGCAGAAGTTGATTTGAAATTCTTCTTCTCTGGTAATAAATTGTTAAATTTTGCTAGATCCAGAGAACTTTTCTCTTTTTTTATTTAAAAAAAAAAAAAAGGCAGAAAAATACAGTTAAATACTTGGGTAAATCCTTGCCTCCCCCCCAATATACTGATATACTCCAGCATCTATGTGTAATGCTTAATTAGAATGTGAGCAGATCTAATTGCAATTTACATTCCAGCTTCTAAGTAATTTATAAACCCATGTGCACTGAATAAGAGCTGATATCACCAACCAAACTTTTTCCGTAAATCAGGTTTCCAAGATTTACAAGCAAACAACATTTTCATTATTGAACTTGTATGCTTTAAGTAAATAGGTATCAGTAGCAGTTTCATCTAAAAAACTAAACACCACTTTAATTGTGACAAAATGCCATGCAAAAATGAAGTTATTTTTCCTCTTCTGTTTGTGCTTAAGATGAAGCAGAGAAAAGTGAAGCAGATCTCCAAAATCTCTGTAACCTGCATTATCATGTTGTTTCTCCATTTAAGGTCATAAATATCTGAACAGCTAAATTTTTTCATTATAAAAAAGCCACAGAACGTGAAATGTATATCTAATAGCATAATGACCAAAAAATACTTTTGTTTCTACTTTCATATGAAAGAGAAACACACTTGTGCAAGGCTGTGAGTAGACTAGCAGGTTTTCAAAGCTTATCACTCAGTTCTTCCCTATGGCACACACGGCAGGTACCTGCCACTACCATTGTGTGAGAAAGGAGGCCCAAAGAACATCATCCAGTGGAACAGAAAAAAGACGAGAGAGAATCCCTTCATCCAGGTTTGTTCATAATTACCCAAAAGTCACTACTGCCTGACAGCTGCTAGATGACTACGCAAGGTGAACACGATTGTGCCAGCCTCATCCCAAAACACCTAGCAAGGAACCAACCGCAACGTCTGAGCGATCCCGTACACGGATCCAGCAGAGAAGAGGAACGTTCTTAGAGTGAATCAACTCAACAGTCTGTTCAGGTCAAAGGAGGCAGCACCTCCACTGCCGCAGGCAGTGCCAGTACCACACCGAATACAGGTTTGGTATGGATAGGTTTTATTTTTGAGGCAAGAGACACCAGAGGCAGACTACACTGGACAAAGCTGAGGAAAAGAAAAATGTAATTGTAAATTTAAAAAGAGCTATAAAAAACTCGGGGGGGGGGGAAACAGTCTCAACAGTGACATTTATTAATGAAAAGTTTTGTTTGATAACAATTTTGTAATATGCAGGGACTTTTATGTGCACACAAATTGATTTTCCCGGGAAGAAAAAAAAGAATGGGTGTGCAGATAACCCTCCTATGCTACAAATAAAAATGTCAGAGAAAGGAGTCAGTTTATTAGGCGCTCCAAACAGGAGGCATGCAAGACAAAGTGCTTTCTGGTGATTTGGTTCTGTAAAACAGCTCTTTGAAATTAATTCCATCTTTCTCTGCTGTAGCTACAGTAGCTTTTGTGTTATTGATGCAAGACTAATGCAAGTAGATCAAACACTGAAAAATACGCTCAGAAAATTTACAGTACTGAGTATCTGTAAAAGATGAGACTGACTTGATGAAATTGGGGCACATCTCTCTGACTAGGATCTTGTATCTCTTTTTCATGCAAGTTCATGACAGAGCAACCTATTCTAAAATATGCACCGCAGCAGTTACCACTGCCTGTTGGTTATTGCCCAGTGAGTAACAGCAGACTTGGCTGTTCCCCTGCTTCTCTGCTAGCTTGTTCATTAAACACAAATAACATACAAGATATCAGATCTACAAGAACAAGGAAATTGATAAACAAAAGATTACACACTGTCTTTACATCTATTTTACATGTATATGTGAAAAATGTCATCCTTAGAGCAAGGGATCAGAAATTGCTAAATTGCTAATAGCCAGAGTGGCTAAAACAATTGGATGGGTTGTTTTCACCAGAGAGACAACAGCAAGTCTTCAGAAAATTCAGCCCTGCTAGCAACTATCCTCTAAGAATGTGAAGAAATGCTATTTTCTGTATTTTTCTATAGAAAACAATCTGTAACCTGCAACGACAGGGGTTCCATTCCACCCCACTAAGCCTGCAGAGAAGCTAATGGAAATTGAAATTTGGAATGATGCTGAAGTTAGACAGAAAAAAAAAATAAATCATTTTACATGATACCTTGTGAAAACACATGAGTTTATCATTCTTAATCATCTCACTGAACTTCTGAAAAAGACTCACAACTAGCATTTAACCAAGCGCAGACAAATCTAGGGTCTTCCCTTTCAGTTACAACTACTGCGGCAGTTCTGTCCCAGGTCGCAATGACACTCGTGCCGAGGATCACCTTCTCTTGCAAACACTCTACTAGGTGCAGGAAGAACTACTTGCAGAATGAGGTGATATTTATTTTGAGTGAAAGTGAAAACAGTTGGGGTCATTATTAATCTTGCATGTAGATGGCACTGGATAAAAGAACTTTTTGAGGTCTACAGGAGCTGAAGTTACGAGATTTCATTTTGCACAGTGGATGGCGTAAGAAGGGATTTCTGCTAGGACAGAAATGAGCTGGTCTACAGGACAGTAACACAAGTGGTGTGAACATGTTACATCTTCCCACATGGATCAGTCAAGAAAGAATTTAAAGCTTTTCACTGACCGAGCTGCAAGATAATTCCTTCAGTGTTATTTTTTTCATTAGTATCAAGAGACTGAATTATTCAGAGTAAGAGTCTCCCAGGTCTCTTCTGCCAAAACTTACTAAAACACAATATAAGCCACGCAGCAAAACTTGCACCCATGAAGAGATTGTATGGCAAACCAGTGTATTTTTAAAAGTCTAAATGTTTTTGTGTAAATTTCACTAATTAAAAATAAAAATTATAGCCATAAAATATTCCAAATTTAAAAAACTCAATTAATGAAGTGCTCTAAAGCTTAAATGACAAACGTTTACCCTTACAATCTGTTTTTTATCCATTATGTTTCCTGGCAGCTTTCTAATTATAATTGGCAAAGATAATCCTTGTTAAAAACACTTCCTAGTTGTAAACAAAGAGCTGAAAAACTGTAAGCATGTCATTTAACTTATGATCTCTAGAATCACAGCATGGTTTGTGTTGGAAGGGACCTTAAAGATCATCTAGTTCCAATCCCCTTGCCATGGGCAGGGTCACCTTCCACTTGATCAGGTTGCCCAAAGCCCCATCCAACCTGGCCTAATAGGAATACCCTGGCCTCTTAGAAATAAGCGAACAGTCCTGTTGAAATGAATGGAGTAAGTTCTACATCTCCAGGTGTTTCAAGCTGCCCACAGAGTTGCGAAAAAAAAAAATCAATTTGTTCTTTTTTAGCTTTTTGTCTACAAGAAAGAAAACTAGAGACAGCTTTGCAGGGTTTTTATTATTTCTTAGCATGGACAAGGCCTATGTCTGTGTTGATAATCACTGGCAGACACCACAAGGGCAGACACAGAAACAGTACTCTGGCACTATTTTAAGTAGCTTTCTGTTCCTGTAGTCATTCGCACAAACATTAAGTGAAATCAGGATCTTTACTGATCACTAATGAATCAACAATACCCAGAACTCTCACTTTGCTGCCCTTGCCAAATTTCAAATGGCATAACGACATCCCCACTTTCTAAATATATCATGGTGTGTTTAATCTAGATACCGTATATTTCTTTTTTTTTTTTTAGCCCACTAAAAAAGAAGTGTTTTGCAGTCAAAAAGAGTTGGCATAATACATTGCAAGGGTAATGCATATCAGAGGCTGGTGGAGCAATTTATATGCAGATATTTTGAAATCCATCCAGAGAAAATGTATTACTGCATTTCTTTAATAGAAAATGAAGACCAGCACAAGAACTGGTAATTGAAGAAACTCTCAAAACCTGAAACCAGTATCATCTTTTTCTAGAAATTATATTTTATATTCATATTACGGTTTTTTCTAGAAATTATATTTTATTTTCCCTTCTAGGGGAAATACTTCTTAATACTTCTAAGAATGGGATTATGGACATAACTAGAATAAGAATAAAAAGTGAAGTTTCCCAGTTCTGTTAGTTCTTCCTCTCTCCCTCGTAAAGGCATAAGCCAAACATCAGGAAAGGCTTCTTGAAGAAAATGCAGAAGCAGAAAGCACTTTATTCCCATCCCCCGTCAAGCTGAACATGATATAGGAGGTGATAAAATGAGATTTTTAAAATAGAGATGCCAGCCTCTTTGCAGGATTACAGAAAAGTAACTACAGTAACTATGAAGTTTGAGATTGATCAATTTAATGATTACAACAAGAAATTGCTCTCCCTATGTAACATCCTGCATGAGATTAAACACACTGTGACTCTTTCTGTATTACCCTTGGGTTTCTTCTGCACAGTACAAATATCTAATAAATTTTAACATTGAAAGGTACACAGCTAATGAACACTTAAATTACGGTTAAATTAACGGTGAGAAATGCCAGGCTAATTATGTTTTCTGCACATTCCTTTCAGTTTATTGTGTTTTTCTCAAAGATATTTAACAATCACACATAGTGTCTCTTTATTCTTCTGTTTCTCTTTAGAATATTTCTGTTGAAGTGCTATGTAATATAAGGCTTTATTTTTTTCATTTTCTGTTATAGATGCAAAGCATGTCTTCTTTGTGTGATTTAAATAGTTATAAATGAACAACAGCAGAAAACTCTCCTTATTAGATCTCAAACCTTTGCAAACCTACTTATGGAATATGAAATCATGGGCAAGTTTGCCAAACCTTTTGTCCAAAATTCACACTTTTATTACCATAAGTGCATTACTAAATACTGTGCTGGCTGTGTTGTATTCCCTTCCATACTGCTCATTAGTCCCATTTTCTTTTATATAGTATGAAAGACTAAGATTTTTTTTATTTATTTATTTTAACAGCATTGAGATTTTACAGATTCAGGTTTTCATTGATTGAATTCTACCCTGACACAGACTACAGGAATACAAAAACTTGTATCAATTGCCATTAAGAAAAAAAATCGAACATAAGGCAAAAAGGACTAAATAAACTCACATCAACAGACATAAAACCATTTGGCAAACTTGGTTTACATAGTAAGACAATTCAAGAGGAGACAGACTAAATCAAGTGTATAGGTTCAGTTCAACCAAATACCTGCCATAGCCCAGGGTGCGCACACCTTGATAAACCTGGGCTCAATGAATCACAAATCCTTCTTCGAGCCAAGCAGAACAGTCACTCTTTTTCAAAGTGTCCCAAATCCAGACTGCCTCTGTCTGAACTTATGGGGCAGAGGAGTTTGTACACTGGCTTTTTAATCTTTCACATGCTTCCATTACAACCCCAGAAACGGCAGATGTGCCAACCATTAGTAAGTAGGGTGGGGAGAACAAGCTGCACTCCAAAGCCACCATGGTGTGCTGGCACACTAAGGACCTCTTTCTCTGATACACTTATCTCTCTGCATGTAAGTCCAAGTTACCTCTGGTGTCAGGAGACAAACCGAATAAATGCTGCTCATTTGAAAATACAGACGTCTTGCATCATTTTGACATTCTCCTTACAGATTCACTGCCACCTAAAGTACTCCCTCCTGCCTTGTCAGCTGCAGCTCCCTAATTTTTTTTAAACTCCATTCTCAATGTGCAATAAAACTGCAAAAAGAGCAGTATTTTATTTTTTTTAAATACTCATTTTAACAGAGGTACAACAATATCATCTACAGCTCTATCACTTCTGAATATTTCACATTTCTCATTCAAGGACACTCACAAAAAATAACCAAAATGAAGTAAAGGTATGAATTTATGGTTGTCTAAGAAGAGTTTATGTTCTTATCCAGAATTAAAGTAGCTTAATTTCAATTAGCATTTTTTTGCCTTTAAAAATTAATTTTTAAAAATTCTCATTTATCAGCCACCAGTCATTGACTCATAGTTTTATTCTCCTTCTCCTGCTGTTATCCCACAAAATGAACAACTGGTACCTTAAATTTTCTCTCTGAACATACAATTCTTGCTGTAAAAACAGAAAATATAATTGCTTTTGAATAACAGAATTATCAAGACTCATCATAAATATTCCTTCTACTCATGTTGTGTTTTACAAAGACACCTCATTCAAAGTGGTTAGTACAATTAAACAAAAAATTAAAAAAATTTAAAAAATTTGCCTCTTTTCCAGAACCTCTTTCTATATAAACAACCACCATTAAGTCCTGCTGACTGTTCTCTTGAATTGTATTACAAAAGCTCATTTAATCACTCCAATCAAATAAGTTTTTGTGGCAGCATCATTTTCCTCTCTTCTTCAAACTATATCTGAAATTAGGGAAGAGGCGAAGACTTAAAACAATATTTAAAGCTAAGAATACTCCCCAGTCTGATCATACCAAAGCAAACAAAGTTCAAAATCAGCTCTTTTCTGCTTTATTTTCCACAAATCTGTGTTTTATCTAGCTGCTGCTGCCAACACTGAAGTTTAGATCAGTAAGCAATAAGAAATGAAGGAGACTGCCAAGGTCAGTCTGCTTGTCAGACTGTGGAGCTACTGAAATTCAGTACTCCTCCCTCAACCTTTTTGAAATAAATAAATCCTACCCGTTACATGTAATATCATTCTTCTCTTTCAAGACACAAGAATCAAGCCGTTGTTTCAGCAGCATGTATCGTGTTGAAAGTAGGAAAAAAATACTGGAAAAATATTCTTTGAGATATAGTAGTTAATTCTGTTGACTTCATTAGAGCCATCCTCAAAATAAACCAGTTTAGGGATAGTTTTCCTCTTGCTCTCTGTAGTTTGATACTTCAGCGTTTTTTTTTTAACTACGGCTGCAGGTGTGATCATCTTCATTGCACTGCTGCCCGAGTCCAGGCAGTCAGTGTGGCTCCACATCCAACCTCCGCCCCCTCCTCTTCCACTCAGGGCTGAGGGACGAGCCTTTCTTCCAGTGTGCCCCAGCTTTCTGTTGCCTCCTGCAAAACTTTTCAGCAGAGCTGCAAATGCTTTTACAGAGAATTCAAAGATCTTCACAGTAGGTTTTCTCATTTTCTATTTACCTACCCAGACCCTTTAAAAAAGTAATCTTCATAACACAGTTTAAAAACAACTGTCACACTTCAAGAATGATGACAACAGGTTTGATCAGCATAGATCTACCATTGCCTACTTTTCAAAGCTCTCAAGGACTCATAAATTGTTTGAAGCACAAAATGTGGCTCTCGTTTATGACTGACCAATATGCAATAGTACAAAGTCCTCACTGATGTTCTTTTAGAATTAATTATCTGCAGGTCCAATGTACAGTCATCCTGCAGACCTAAAAAAACCTACTTTTTTTCCGAACTCAAACTGGTAACATTTGAACACAGATTTCCTTCAGCCTAAACTGAACTACACTGGGTCTGGCTTGCTATAGACTGCACCCTCTTAAAACTTTATTTACCTCTGGCCAAAAGCTATTATTCTCTCAAAGTTGCAATCTTTCATCTTTAATGTATTGGCAAACAGTACATAAACAAATGCTGATGGAATGAGAAAACCCAAGTTAAGGACTGCTCCAACTAAAACACATCAAAATCTCCACACCTCCATAACTAAGTACTACTTATTATTTTCAAAATAAGTATCTCAACCATTCCTCTTAATAACCAAGGTATTTGTACAATTGTTGTCAATATTTACATTAATTTTACATTTACATTAATACAGGCACTATAATAATATCCATAAAGAAGATGATAGAAGGACAATCAACACGTGTCTATTTCTGAAGGAATTTTGACCTAAATGATGAATGGACTCTATAGATATTAGTCACCACTGTTCTGCTATAAGTTAGAAACTTTGCATTTGTAAATGCACTATGTATTAATATTTTTTCCCTTTACAGTTTAGACGAGCCACACACATAGGAACAAGCCTAGTTTGAAGATTGATACTGTATTACACTGGAGCACCTCTGCTGTTTCCTGTCTGAGTGGGGGTTTTAGTCAGAGTTTGTCACTGATTTTTATTTTTTTACATATTTCTAAATTACGCAGTATGCCAAGCAATAAACATGAAAATATCTAGTATATGGAGTATAACACTATGTAGAGAAACTCTTGATAACATTTCCAGTTACTACTTAGTACTTAAGTTTTTCTGCCAGGTTATGGTGATAAGATCCCTCTGTTACGCTTAAGGAAAAAAAAATCAAGACAAACTTACTTGATATAATAGGGCACTTTGTTATGTGAAACAGACCTCTGCCATGGAAACTGTACTGAGGCTGAGGAAGTAAAGAGAAGGTATTTATTAGAAAGCACCTGTCAGACAAAAATCCAACTATCTTTGTTTATTTCACAATTAAAACAGTTATAATAAATCAAATGGGAACAATTTAAAATTCCTAAACAGCTTCTAGTAATTAGAAAACCAGCTGAAAATCAAAACTATGGCAATCTATCAAGATATTTCTATGCATCTATTTGATGCCAAGCTGGAAATAAAACAAATGTGGTGATTCTGCTTCAAAGAAGGATAATAAATTCTGAACAAGCAAGCTATCCCTCCAGGGAAAATGGAGACACTGGTTTTCCTACCTCCATGGAATTATTATCAGTTTAAGCTTTGAAAAGAAATGCTTCCACTACTAAAATTAATGCTCTGCAACAGAACAAAAAGGAGAAATATCAACCTTATTTTCATTAGTTACCACCTTTAGCTGCTATTTGCAACTCAAATTAATATTAACACTGCATGACCAACAAAAAAAGGCATTGAAACCTGTCTTTGCACTCCTTGCTGAAGAGCAGGAATTTTTGCAGAATTTATGCAAGTCTGATACATCAACAGATATCACCCATACCATCAAGAAGCCTGCTGCACACTGAGTTGCAAAAGGCATGAAGTCATAAATGACATTACAACTCTGCTTATCTAAAGGTCCCAGGCTATAAAAGAGGAAAAATTGTTCAAGCCAACAGGACTGCTGGTGCACAACTTGAAAGCAGCTATTTACTGAAGAGCCATAGGTACATATATGACCTACCGGAACGTACCAGATTAGTGCCTGGTTAATAAGGGTTTTATCATAGAAGAAACTCACTTCACTAGATTCACTGTAGAAGCAGAGATTAAAAGAATAGATAGGAATATCAGATCATCACAATGGGATGAATTTATACTGTACACATATGCCAATAGTTCCAAGAGAAAGTGCCTACCTTTAAGTGCTAACCCCCCTGTTTAAAAACCCGGTCAAACGAGACACAGCTTTGATTCACATTGGATCTCAAGTAATTAAACTCTCAGTTAATGTAATATTCTACAAGCATGGCCCACTTTAGATCTCCTCCTCCTTTGGAAAAAAAAAAATCCATTTGAAAGTAACTCTCTCCTCTTGCCCTAAGATGTCTCAGGCTGCATCGAAGACTTGCAAGCCCTGTAAGCCCCTCAAGCTGGTGCTGCTGCATACAGAGGCAGGTCTTGTCCTGCTCCCAGCTGGCTCTTCCCTGAGAAGTTTAATGGCTGTGACCTCTTCCTTGACCACACAAAGTTTCATGGCTTATAATTTCAGAAACATTCATGTACTGAAAGACAGATTAACTGGGAAGAATATTAGGGAAATTACAGGAACCAACTAAACCACAGTATTCACTGGAAAAAAAAATAGATAAAATTCTATATCAATATTTAAAAAAGAAAATAACATTTGTAATAAGAAGGTAGGTAATTACGCGGTAAAGAAAAAACATAGTAAAGGCTAAATGCTCAGATAGAAGTAGTTAACTAAAAAATAATCATTAAGCACTCACAACTCTAAAAAAAAAAATAAATAAAAAAATAAAAAAATCAACCAGATGGGTGAAGGTGGCCATCAGCTTGAGAGTTTCATTCTTCAGTGTCGCAATTTGTCACTTACGGTGGCTCCAGTACTACTACACTAATTATGTCAGCTGACTAAGAAGAAAAATCTGGCCACAGTTTGCTTAGATACAATTTATGTGCTATGACAGACTATAAATATTCTGCACCAACACAGATATAGACTGAACAACATAAATTTATGCTTTTCTATTTAATTTTAATTAGTATGGACCATGTCATACTCTATTTCTTTGTGAACAACCATTCTAAAAACAATGCCAGTTCTCTGCTGCATAAAACTCTGCAAAATTAAATTCCCATTCTTCTTTTAAAATCAGTTTCTCAATGAAAACTGAACAGAGTAGTTATCAATTCTGGCACACACAGCAGGCCTGCAGATATTAGTAAGGCTGGACACCACTCAAGATGCTTTGAGCAGGCCACTTAAAGAGCTAGGCTATTTGTTAGGCAACATGTGGAGCTATGTAGATGTTCATGGATTCTTCTAAGAAAGCATACAAGAAACAACAGAGAGGAGTGGATCGTGGGCATTAGAAAATTAATTACAGGATAAACAAGTTATTAAAGGCAGGAGAAAGCAAAACAACCCTTTGGCAAAGAAGAACAGATTATAAGGATTCTTCATCTTTTCCTGTATTAGGGATGTGTAAAATTTACTGACCAGTAACTAACTTGCAAGGAGCTCACTTTCCATCTCAAAAGATCAATCAAATTCTGCGTAACACTGATGGGAAACGAAAAAGCTCAGCAAAGACAGGTATCATAGATTGAAGTGGCCTACTAATACTGTTTTACCTTAGCCTTCTACTGCAGGACATTTTAGGAAGGGCCATGTCATATTCTTTGTTAGTCTTCAAAAACATTTGGAAGCGCTTTCTTCGTGATGGTCTGTGTGAATCCATGTAATTGGTGTTCCAAGAACTCCAACAGCAGTATTAAATGCTTCACCGTGTCTTTTTAGTAGAGAAACATTACTAGCCACTGCAGAGGTGAAATCACTGGATTAAGGGGGCTGGAATCAGGGGGCTAGATAATCTCATTCAGGCTCCCTTTCCCATGAAAGGTTGGACCAGATGATCTCTGGAGGTCCCTTCCAACCTGGGCTATTCGGTGATTCTGTGAGCCTGATGAGCAGGTAGAAATAGGCGTTTTGCTAGCACAAATTACTGATTAAATGACAACTGGGAGCTAGCCAGCTGAAAAAGGTGTGATGGCAAGCTATGGTCTCTGGTTAGGATTTGGAGGAAGAGTAACAAGTAGGTGAGGTAAATTTAAAATAGCTGCTGTCAAACGAGTCCAGATAAAAAACTCTCCTCAGACTCAGAAGTGTAACTTTTGAGATAAAGATTTGCATGAGACATACATATCATAATATCAGTATTAGGAGCTTTAGGTTATTTTATTCAGACTACTACTCTACCTGTTCCTCACAGTTAGCAGTCATTTATGGCTGCTACAAAGGTTTGAAAAATCTGATTTCGAATATGCACTATTTCAATCTGTCAGGATAAAACCTTCTTTTTTCCAGATTTAATGACTTTTTTTATTACTTTCCTTCTGAAGTTACTGTCCCTGACTTTCATTTAACAGACTTTATATAAAGTTGTAGGTATTAAGTGCTGTAACTCTGTCTAGCTCAAGCTCTTAAAACAGATTTTTTTTTTTCTTTTTAAGAAGTTTTTGCTGTAGTTTGTGTGGGGAAAGAGGTTGTTTGGTTTTTAACAAATAATTTAAATCAGTAACTGCATACTATTTGGTTTTGCAGGACTGCGGTACTTGGCTATAGCTCTTTGCAGTATCTACCAACAAGCATTCTGGAAACTTTCCTTTCTTGACTTTTGTACATAACATAAACTGAATGTCCCCTTACAGCCTGGCGAAAGTGCCCTAAGCAAGGCTGAGGCATGCTGATAAGGCACCACATAGTCTTTTTAGACATAATTCTATGAATGTTTCATCCAGCAACAAATCCAGTTCACTCAGTCTTGTGAATGCAATCATTTGTTGTGGCATGTTGTAAGCCCAATCAAGGAAAAGATCCAGGTCAAGGCAAACAAAACCAGGCAACGTTGCCTGGCAAGCTTCCTTGTTTTACATGTGGACTCTTTCACTGATTTTTTGTTCTTTTTCCTTCCCCATATCAGTCGCCTGAACATTTGTGTTGGTCCAGGTGAGGAGAGCTGAACAGCCTTAACAGTGACACAGGAGTGAACTCAGGAACTTCTCAAACCAGCTAGAGTAGGGGAAACTGCAACTTCTCTATATTGCTTCCTAGTCCGTTTCAATTACACAGACTAGACTGACTACTCTCCCAAACAGTTAATCTGGCATTTTTCAGCAGTGCCAAAGATACCGCTCTGTCTGTATTCTTTTTAGCAAATTATTACATAGGTGTACTGTGTAGGTCAAGGTTACAAGTTTGAGACTGGATGGGCTACAAAACCACTGTGGAAACACTATGCAATACTTCTAATGGGATTTAAAAAAACAAACCAAAAAAACAATCACATACTTTTAAAGTTGTTTGTTTGTTCTGTCAATATGAAAAAAAGGACAAAGTGGCTCCAGGTATTGTTATTTTATGTAACAGCTGTAATATTTTAAATACACTGCATCTTGTTTACCACAAAGTTTACTTAAAAACTAGTTGTCAGTTTAAAACAAGAACACAGTTGTCATGTAACTCAAGAATAAATCAAGATTTATTTATGATTTTAAATTATATATTATTATATTACTGTTTAGCTATACAGTGACTTACAGCACCTGATAATCTATTGGACAGTGCTGCTCATTTTTATGTTCACTTCTCAACTCCTGCAATAATTTTATCTTTATTATTGAAGCCTTCAGTTAAAAACCAGAGAGCTGGTTGGGTTAACAGTTTGTATCATGAGCTCTGATGATGGCAGATAGACTAGAATGTCAGAAAACCAACATGGATCTTGATATCAGAACCTATCTATCTGTAACAAATTAGTCAAATGAGAACAAGGGAGCAAAAGCATCTGCTTTCATCCTCTTAGTATATGGAAGATTGTAGGGTTGCCTCTCTAGAATTTTCACGAAATAGCAAAAGATGTAAGTATGGATCTTAAAATGAAGTAGTGCGGGTTTGCTTTCCCCACCCTTTTATTTGAAGTTTCAGGAATGTATGGCATTAAGCCTTTAACAAAAAAAAAAAAAAAATCCAGGCAGCTTTTCCTTTGTGTCAGCCCAGCAAGTGTGGAAGCGAAAGCTAACTGAGGAAAGAGGTAGCAGGGGATAAGAAGATGTGGTTATTAACACAGGGGATGAGGAGATGTGGTTATAACACACAGAGATTCTGGAACAGTCAAAGGTCAGACCTTGCAGCAAACAGAGGACAAAGAATAAAACAACCAGGGAGGCAACTATAGCTCAGCAAGATATTAGAGTGATCCTCGAGGGAAGCATGCCAGTGAGAATGTCAGTGGAGTTACGAAGAAGAAACACCCCTACAAAAACAGGGAGGTAGATAACAACATGGAAGAGGAACTTCTTGTTTCTCAAGTCATAGGGAAATCTGGAGTAAAGAGGAGTCAGTGTCTGAGAAAGCCGTCATATCTCACATTCAAAGAACTTACTGGAAAGAAAGTGCTGTGATGCAGGCCCAAAATCTCGGTGTGCCTCTTGTAACTGTTTAATGCGATCCTCTACAGACATCTACACATAAAAATACATACACAAAATTTACTTTGCATTTACTTTGCAACACCAGGGACATGATAATAAACTCTTGTTTACATTATTTTTTAATTAAATAAATTTAAGTTTTCTGTATGTCATAGCACTTATCTGACATACAGCTATTCAAGGCTACTTTTTTCCTTTCTTTTGCTTGATGAAAGTCATGTTCGTATCTTGCAGTGTTCTCGTGCGAGTACGGCAGATCAATAATGAACAACAGTAGTTTCATGGTGACTGTAGCCGACTGCTGAAGTTTCTGACCTACTCCCAACCCTTCCATTGTCTAAATTTTCATAGTCAGCAGGTCTCAATTTCATTGTATTGATCTCACAGCTGCCTTTCCAGCATGGAACCATTTTAGAAGATACCATTTCACTGGCCGATATGACTCTCCCCTGGTTTATTAATTGAAACTGCACTAGCACACCCAGCAGCAGTTTGGCTGCTTAGTTAACTGAATTTGAGATGAGATTGAAAGGAAAAAAAAAAGAAAACAACAACAAAAAAAAGAAAAACAAAACCAAAAAGAAACCCACTACCAAATTACACTAGGAAAGGGAAGGACTGATAAATGTTCATAGTTTTGCCTCTCAAGAGCAACTGATTCAAAATTACTAGCCCAGAAGCTGATGCCCAGGTTTTGAAAATTCAGTCCTACTACCCTCAGCTGCAGAGGTGACAGATCCTCCATCCTTCATCCAATTCTGTCAGACACTTTATATCACCCTTAGAAACCAGGCAAAGAAATAAATAGCAGCTGACTCACCATAAGTAATTCCTACCAAAAAAACCCTGTGAGAAAGTGCAAAATTTGATAAATGAACTTTAACTGATGTAAGAAACTTCATTAAACCATTCTCTGTGAAACTGTGCAAGAGTTTGAACTTTAATCAGGCACATTGATTTACCTTTCTCGGACCATTTAAGTACAATAATCATAACCAAGTAATACGAATCTCTCTCACAGCATACCCTCTTTTGTTGTATAATGCTAAATGTGCTATTGCTCACATCTCGTTATAGCTCTACTAGTACTTAAGTCACTTTAAGTGAAAATCCGTGCAGAAACTGAACCAAAATAAAACAGCTTTTACAGGAGCTAGAAACACAACAGAAATATGTACACCAGTTTTCAGCAGCAATGATTTATGCAGTAAAAATACTGCTATAACAGACACAAAAAGCATACAGCAATAGTTCCCGCTAGTCTCCAGAGACTAATGCAGTCTTCTGAGTGAATAAGTTGCTGAGATGTCTTGAAAGGAAAAGATTTTTGTCAAACCACAGAAGGAAAGACAGCTCCCTTTGTTGCTTTGGTACACTAAAGTCACATCTTAAAGATAGAAATAATGAACAAATGGGGATAATGCATCTTGAAAGAGAACAGAAGAGAGTGACAAGCATCCTTCTTCCCCCGCCACTGTACACATTCAGAAGGATACCTGTAAAAGTTTCCACCGCATATTAAGATCATCCAGTTGACGAGACATCTTTAATGACGGATAAAGGTCAAGTGGAGACAGCTGACTGGACAAATCGTTCACTGTTTTAACTTTCAAGTTGATGGGAGCAATTTCTTCTCTAAAAGCCTAGAAAAGTAAGAAGCACACATTTATGCTTAACGGTCTTCTGAGCAGCACAAAAGGCACTGTAAACTCAACATGGTGCTGACTTGCCCAGGGTGGCAGCTTATCCTAAACAACTACGCAACTCAGAGTTCGACAGCAAAGAAAGCTCATTTACTTCAATATTATTATTAACTCCTTCATATCCATCTTTAAACAGTATGAAATGGACCCAAAATGCCCATATCCAAATTGCACTCCTTAAACAGTTTAAATAAGATTTTTCGTGGTGCCATATGGCTTTAGAGCTTTTCTTTCCAAAAAGAAATACGCAATGCTCTATCAGGAGCTTTAACAGTATACAGCCTGTCAAGTGCTCTTAAGAAAAAAATGTGTTCAGTAACTACAATTTTCCAGTATTAAGCAGCTGACAAAAATTCAATTTAAAAACTATTATTGAATTAGCAAAGCATGAAGGAATGTATCTTCTAAGGAAAGGGAGTACAATCTTTTACCTGATTAGAACTGTAGAGTAAAACTATCACAATGATTAAAAAGAAGAAAAAGGTTTATTGAATCAAACGGAACTAAATACATTATTAAGACAAAATTGATGCACGTTTTAGTTACAGTTCAGAAGATGCATCAAATGTCTTTCTTGCTGTGAGCAGTTAATTGTTCAATCCTATAAATGGCTTGATTAAATATCATGAAACAAGCCAAAAACAAATGGAAAAATATTTTCTTTGGACTTTTCAATTATTTACCTCCCTTCAAAATCTCTCTTATCAGGCCCAGGAACAGAAGGCAC